>ERZ791619.467-NODE-467-length-22526-cov-6.99337_pt1 | contig 22526 bp, 23 predicted proteins | sample MGYA00510271_ERZ791619 | MGnify/ENA primary metagenome ERZ791619 (study PRJEB30046, sample SAMN00715209) | human gut metagenome | study: EMG produced TPA metagenomics assembly of the A metagenome-wide association study of gut microbiota in type 2...
TTGTCAATGTGGCCACGATCAGCGTAGGCGAGTAAAAATTTCCCACATCGTTCTGAAGAACGACTGCCGGACGATTCCCGCTTTGCTCTGAACCGATGGCGTTGTCGAAACGGGTGAAGAAAATGTCTCCACGCTGGAATTTCCAGTTTTGGATCAAAAGCTGCCCTCCTTTTTCAATATGTACACCACCCGCTGCACCTCCTTGGCAGTGGGCGGTGTGTTTGTTCAGCGGTTCATCACAACGTAGTCATGACCGCGCCGGGTCTGGCAGACAGTGCAAGTGTCCATGCTCCGGTCTGCGCTGGGAACAATGGCGATTTTGAACGCCTTGGATTCTACAAAACTACAAAGGCAGACACCGCAGAGCGTGCGGATGGACCGGATCATCTCCGGGGTCAGTTCCATTTCCTCGTAGATCGCTTGCTCTAAGGTGGTACGGTCGTTTTCGTTCATAAAACCTCCTATGTAGGACGAAAATGTGGATATATGGAATAAGTAAAAAGAACAGGCGTGGACGAAGACCGAAAACAGCATTCGGCCACGCCTGATTTAATAAGTTAAGGTCTCGCATATTCGCCCTCGGCTCCCTGCGAGTGGGGCATAAACATCTGGCAGCGGACTTGTACCGCTTCATTGGCATTTCAGCCACCCCGTCTGCTTTGTGACCGGGCCGCGAATTACGGAAGTATCATTATCGGAGTACCAGATGACGGAACTATTCAGTTTTCAAAGAACAGGAGTGTAGACATTTCGTTCAGCGGCTTTCGCCATCTGGTGAATTGCCCTTACACTTACGAGCCATCGAGAAGGGTCAATTCGTAGCATTAAAATTGAAGTTTTTCAAAAATTTAGTAATTCTCTTGATTTTTATGCTAATAGTGGGACGGGATACGCCGTAGACTTTAGATATTTCAGTGATGTCGTATCCCTCGTAAGCGTACATGGTGATGATTTCCAAATCTTCGACTTTCAAAGTTTCGAGTGCAGTAAGCAACTGTTCGTTCTCAATCTCACCAATCCATGCAAAACGGCTTTTGGTTTCGTGGTAGGTATCCGTTACGGTAACGGCTTTTTCATACTGCTTGAAGTCGCTGGTTTCCTTGGCTGCACCATCATCGGCAACACCAGAAACCGTCATTGTGTTAGTGATGTAGGCACGTTCGCTATTAAGAACACCCAAATCAAACTCGTACATAGCCTGAATTGCATCTTCGCTCATTCCTGCTTCGCGGTACTGCACACGAAGATGCTCCCACTTTGCGTTCAGCTTGCGACGTTCATTGCCATTATTGAAACTCATGTGTAACCTCCAAATCTTCGATAAAACGTGAAAAGTCGAAAACTTGGAGACACTACGGATATTTCGCCGCTTGGGGTAGCCATGAAAAGAGGGCAAACATAAAACCTGCTCCTTTTCGGGAGCAGGCCATCTGAAGCTATAAAAATAGCCGGACAACAGCCGACCGAAAGATTGGAGATCTTTCAGTCAAGCTGCTGCCCGGCTATTTGGTGCTACGTTTCATACATCACCCGGAGGTGACGGCCCGTTGCTCGGTGCTAACAGTCCATATTCAGAGTGCGTTGCACCCGATTTTTATGAAACCAATGCTTACTTGGCTCGAATGGAAAGGTTGAGCCATAACATTTCCCGGCAACGCCAGCATTTTATGTGGATGAATCCAGTGCAGTCGGCGGTCATTCGATAGAGCTTTATATTGCACTTGGGGCAAAACTGCCAGTGTTCCGTAATTGCTTTCTTCTTATGATCGAACATGACTTTCCCTCCCAAATATAAAGTTTGCTGCTGTATCATAGGAGAAACGGTGGACTGCGGCACTTTGGCTCCAAAAGCGCAAAAACGCCAGCCTCCCATGGCGGGAAGCTGGCGCAATATAACACATCAGCACGATTGTGGATGGTGGAACGGAACGATTGTGCTTGCTTCGGGGCGGTCTGGCTTACGGCAGCAGACAGGCTTTTTTTGATGCGTTACCCCAATAAAAAATCACAGTTACCTCCACAAACGGCAACTGTGATTGGATAGCGCGTGAAATCGCCCGGACGAGTTACCGTTTTTTTATAACTCGACCGGGAAACGCAAAAATCGGCATTATACTTCCTGCTCACAGGAAATACAAGGTTATACCGCGTCATTCACCAGAACGATACAATACTATTGAGGTGAACGATGATGCCGAATTCTGACTTGAAAGTACTTGGAGAAAAGGTTCGCAAGGAGCGCAAGCTGGCAGGTTTAACACAAGAACAACTTGCTGAACGCTGCCATGTTTCAACGAAGCATATCGCCAACATTGAAAAAGGCAGCATGAATCCATCTTACGAAATTCTTTTGGCGATTGCTCGTGTTTTGCCGGTTTCGCTTGATGCGCTGATTACTCCGGGGATGGGCAAAACGGAAATAGAGTTAAAAGAGTTCAATCGAATCTATCTTTCCTGTCCAGAAGCAGTGCGAGAAACCTTAATGGACTCGACCCGCACACTGGCAAAGCATCTGACAGAGTTTTACAGTAAGATTGAAAATCCCTGAAAATGTTTTGCTTGTGGTACAGTATAGCACATTTTTCAAAGTCACTATACCAAAACGAACCCAAAAGCAAACCAATTTTATACCAATTCAGTCGATTCCCAAGCTGACCTGAATCTCTGTTTCCAAATCATTTGCCAATGCCGTATATAGTTCTTGTGGTGTGCGGCAAAGAATTGCATTGAAATTGATAGGGTCGCCCTCATTGAAAAGCCTTACATATCCCCAGCGGCATGGAACAACGTCCAAATAGGTCGCAGACTCTAAAAAGCTATGGAAGTGGGTCAATACTTCTTCAAATGTTTGCATGGTTTGACCTCCTGAATTAAGTTATCTCTATTTTAGAATATTCTTGGTCATCTATGCAAGGATGCCGATTTCGTACAGCGTAGAAAATGATAAAGCCATACCGAAGAATCCTACTAGGATCTTACGGTATGGCTTTTATTACAGATTGCGATTCAATCGCACCGATTCCGATGATGGGACAAATTGATATCCAATGTTGGAAACCGTTTTAATATAACGGGGGTGATCTTTGTCATCCTCTATTTTCTGGCGGATTCGACCGATCGTGCTGGTGACGGCTCTCAAATAGCTTTCGCTGTCCTTATGCCAGACTGCTTCAAAGATCTGCTCCTTTGTAAACAGTTTGCCCGGATGCTGTGCCATCAAACTCAAAACACCGTATTCATAACGACTCATGTACACCTCTGTTCCGTGTTTGAAAACACGGTGGTGTTCCAAGTTGATTTCCAGATCGGGACGGCTCAGAGCGTCTGTGGGATTCCGCATCAAATCGAACCATTCAAAAATCGTCTGCTCTTGCGGTGGGCAGTGATCCTTCGTGATGCGAACAACAACTTCAATTTTTTGCATACAATAGACAATCCTCCCCCAAAGCCAAATCTATATCACTCGATATGGAAAATCGGGTGTAGCTCGCATTTCCGCATTGACCATGCACTACGATGCCGTGTGCTTTAGCCGCCGTCGTTTTTGGAATCCCGAAAGTTCAGAGCTGCCATCAGGCATCCAAACGCACCCGCCCAGAGAAGTCCGGTATAGAGCCATCCTTGGAGAATGGCGAAAATCCCCCCTGCGATCAGCAGCAGGATGCCGGCCGTTAACAGCAGACGTGCCGATAACTGCTCCATCTTAGGTATCCCTTTCTGTACGAAGATAGTGCTGCACCCGGTGGACGTCCCCGGAACGAACTGCAATGTACCACAAGGATTGAGTCACTGCTCCGGTAGGCATTGGTGTATTCAGCGGCACCAGAAGCAGTGCCGCCCGCACCTTGCAGGGAATATTGTTTTCCGCCATACGACGGCTTTTTTTCTTTTGCCATCGTCCGGCAGATGAATGAAAAATTAATGGATTTCGAGTGTCACAGTCAATACATTGGATTTAATTTCAGCAGAAACATTGCCGCCTAGTTTATCCGTCAGTAACTTTACAACCGCAAGTCCTACTCCTGTACCACTGTTGTGTCTGGATGCGTCCCCTGTATAAAATCGTTCAAAGAGGCGGGCGGGATTTATTTCAGTTTTGCTATCTATCGGATTTTCAATCGTGAAAATAGCCCTATTTTTCCTTGTCTGCTTTAAGCCCATTTTTATGTCGCCGGATGAATAACGTATCGCATTTGTCAGTAGATTTTGTAAAATCCTTTCCACCATGCTGTAATCAGAATTGAGATAGACAGAATGGGGTGGCAAATCAATTTCAGGGGATATATTTTTTGCTTCCAATGCAGGAGCATTCTCTGTAATAAGATTTATCAGCAAATTAGACAGGTTAAAATCTTCTCGCCGGGGTGTTATCTGCTCGGCATCCAAAATAGACAGGTCATAAAAAGTCTGTACCAATTCTTTCATTCTTTCTGCTTTGTGAAAAATGGTTTCTATTCGCTGTTCCTGCTTGTCTGTCAGAGTTTCTTTTCTTAATAGCTGTAAATGTCCGAGTATAACGGTCAATGGTGTCCGTAGATCATGTGAAATATTTGCAATCGACTCTTTCAGATAGTTTTCGTGGCGAAGCGTACTGGCAATCAACTGCCTTTGATTATCGTTATACTGGTTTAGTATTCCTGCCAGTTGTTCCAAATCTTTGTCAATTAAAGAGATGTCCAGCATTTTCTCGGATTTGCCATTTACCAATTCAGCTATCTGTTTTGATAGATTGCGGATTTGACGTTTTGTTTGAAGATATTTGAATAGCAAGATAAGCAACAGCAAAAATACAATCAATAGCAGTAGCTCTATTTTAGACACCTCCTTCTTTCCGTTTTCTAATTGAAATCTATTTTAATTCACATTTTCGAAAGCTGCACCATGATAAAATCAACAACGTAACAACCCAAACAATTCCAATCAAAATCGGGAATGGTTGGAAGATTGCTGTGCTGGTAACTGCCTCCCTTATTTGATAAGTTGGCAAAAAAGCTACTGGAAATTTCAACATCATTCCAAAACCCAGATAAAGACTAAGTACAAACGTTGCAACAGCTGTAACAGCAATCGCTTTTGCAGAATTACGCAGTGAAAAGCAAATCCAGATTGCAATGAAAAAAGTAGCACTGTTCAAAAGTAAAGAGTATAGAACCGCCTTAGCAGCCTGATAAATAAAGTTTCCTCCGTCAATAAATCCAAATCTGAAAAATTCTCTTATACACCCGGCAATGGGATAAACAAGAGCCATGACGTTAAACGCAATCAAATATGTGATTACCTTTGAAAAGAAGATTGATTTTCTGGAATGGCCCGCAGTTATTTCAAGATCTACTGTCCGATAAGAAAACTCCTGTCCTAAAATCAAAGCTAAAATACTGGACATCAGAATGAGAAGAAATGTAGAGTCATAAACCATTCCGTTAAAAATATCCGCAAGGGAAGTAGCCGCCCCGCCGGTTGTTCCCATAACTTCCGGGACATAAGTTTCTGCCGTAAAAAAGCCAATTAGAAAGATGCCTACCATGCCACACCAATACAAGAAATTATGTGATAATTGGTATCTTTCCATTTTTAATAGATTGCTCATTTCGACACCTCCCTGTCACTTCAAATCGGAATGCCTAAATCCCAAATAAGCGCCAAAATATAAAATGAATATCCACAAAAAATCTGTGAAAACAAATTGCACCATAGATGGGGTAAATTGCTGCAATGCAATCAGTCGGAGCTGTCCCATTGGCAATATTCGCGAAATAAAGAGTGCTTGATCTCCATTCATCAAGAATATCATCAGGAAAAAGAGAATCATCGGGACAGCTAAAGTTTTTCCTATATCACGAAACAGAAGCGCAAAGAAAAACGGCAACAGGCACATTGCAAATAAAGAAACTACAACTGCCAAAACGGTATAGAGATTGCCGCTAACACTCACGAAACTTTCTTTGAAGCAAAGCCTACCAATCAATCCATGTACCAGTAATGGTAAATCTAAAATCGTTATGCAGGCTATTTGATAGGCGATCAGTTTTGCAAGTAATATCTGTCCTCGGTTATGGCCTGCAATGATATATGATTGCAGCGTTCTTTGTCCAAAGTCATTTCCAACAAACAACGCAGAAAAGACGATTGCCAGAAAAAAGAGAATAGGCACATTATATAGTGATGCAAAGAATAGACTGGATGTTTCTCCAATACTGTCTAACAGCAGCACACTGCTCAAAAAAAGATTAAACGCCACAATCCCCCAAAAGTACCGGCTATGAAACAGTTTATAAAACTCAGTATTTAGGAGATTTAACATTTTCTGAACCTCCTATCTTACTTAAAAAGTAATCTTCCAATGTATCGCCGGATACAGAAAGCCCTGTAACGAGGATATGCGCATCCGACAAAACAGCCGCGACTTTTTCCAAATCATCAAGATAATCGTACAGGCGAATTGTCCCATCCGGCATCAACTTGAAATTTTCTGTATGAAGTTTTTCTTCCAATACAAGCAGCGCCTTTTGCGGGTCGGTAGCCTTGATTGCAATATGCCGTTTACACCGTTCATTCAATTCTTGATCGGAGATTTCTTCAATGATTTTTCCTTTGTCAATTAAAATAAATTCTGTTGCAGTTTGGTATAATTCTTCCAAAATATGGCTGGACACCAAAATTGTCATTCCATATTCCTTGTTCAAGGATTTCAGCAAATTTCTGACTTCGACAATCCCGGCAGGGTCAAGTCCGTTGATCGGTTCATCGAGAATTAAAAATTCTGGCGTGTTCAAGAGAGCGATTGCAATTCCCAGCCGTTGCCTCATACCCAAAGAAAAATTGCGAACACTCTTTTTGCCAGTGTCCTTTAAGCCAACCATATTCAAAGTCTTTTCAATCACTGTTTTATCGGGGATGCCGCGTTGGATGCGTTGTATCTCCATATTTTGATAAGCTGTCATGGCCGGAAATAGTGCAGGTGTTTCAATCATGCAGCCAATCCGCTTTCTCTGTTCCTGCAAATCTTTTGCCGAACTCTTTCCCGCTGGTCGGGAAGGCCAGCCCTGTAACCAATCGCAGAAAAGTAGTTTTACCTGCTCCGTTCTGACCGATAAAACCGTAGATTTTCCCTTTCTCAATTTGCAAGTCAATATGATCTAAGGCAACAGTATGCCGATATTTTTTTGTCAAGTCGTGTGCTTCTAAAATAATAGGACTCATATCGTCAGCCTCCTTTATCTTTGATTGTAAGAGGCAATCGTAAAGAATTTCTTAAATCCAAACAGAAAACTCTAAAGAATATCTAAAGCCAGAGGTTTAATCTCTGGCTTTGTGTAAACGGTACCCAATACCCCAAACAGTATCAATAAAGTCCTTGTCCGGGCAAACGGCTTTTAATTTGTTACGAAGATTGCTTATGTGAACATTTAATGTGTTATCCTCACTGATATACTCGGCGTTCCAAACACTTTGAAATAAATTTGCTTTTGAGAATATTTTATCCGGGTATTTCATCAGCAACTCTAAAATTGCAAATTCTTTTGCCGTCAAAGTCAATTCGCTGCCTTGCAAAAAGGCGGTATTATCGTTCAAATCCAAAACCAAATCGCCATGACGTAAATGGGTGAGATTATCTTTTTGAAATTGAACTCGACGGAGATTACTTTCAATTCTAGCCAGAACTTCCTCCATATCAAACGGTTTTGTAATATAATCATCTGCACCGAGGCGCAGTAAATCTACTTTGTTTTGCGTTGTTCCTTTGGCAGAAATAACAATGATTGGAACCGTAGAACATTCTCTTACCGCTGTAAGTACGGTATCACCATTTCGATATGGAAGCATAATGTCAAGCAAAATCAAGTCGATCTTATTTTCTCGCAGGCAATCCAATACATGAAGCCCGTCATATTGGCAAAAAACTTCATATCCATTTTCCTGCAAAAATTCAGCTAATAACTTGCTGATTTCCAAATCATCCTCAACCAACAGAATTTTCATTTTCGTTTTTCACCTGCTTTTTATATCGTCTATCTGCGGGTTTGGCTATTTCCTTGGAGAGCAGCCAAACACCGGCCATTTTCACAGCGCCGGGAATACGCCCCTCGACGCAGTAATAGTTGACTTGACGGGACGAAACGCCCCATTTCTCACTTGCCTCTTTGAGTGTCATGTAGTCCATATCTGCACCTCCGACCCAAATATTATAAATTAAATGCAACGGTGCTTTTGAATTTCCTAAAACGCTCATTACTTGTGTCAAATGGCTATAGCCTTTGTAAGTAGGTGCTAATAAAAATGGGATAATCAAGTCTAATGCAAAAAAGAACGGTAAAATATGAGATAAATAATTCTTCATCATGGGTTTTACCTCGCTTTTAGAAAATGAAAATCGCAACAAGGCGAACCATTTGCTAATGTGCCGGTTCTTTCAAAACGAATTTTGGGTAATAAACCAGAGAAAGATATATCATCATTTTCGCAGTACACACAACATAACTCTGGACAATGATACATTTTTGTTAGCTCCCAATAAATACATTTATGCAAATTAAAATGTATTTCTTTTCCGTTACATTTCACCCATTCCGTTGTCCATCCAGTATCGGGGAAATTCTTTCGCATATGCTTTTTTACACCTAACCGATAAATAGTGTACGCAAAGGGCATATTTCCTAACTTTTTCATTTCCTCTCTTTTGATATTTGCAGCTTTATGGGTTTCTTTCCTTACATATTCTAATGCTTCATCTTGGTTGATACCATTTTCTCGAAGTGTTTTGTAATAAGCTAATGTTGGAAATAGCTTTGCTTGCAAATGATTTTGAATTGCGGCATTGTTACGATAGTCTGCATTATTCAGAAGTTCTTGAAAAATTTTTTCCACTTGCTCAAAAATGAGGTTTCCTTTTTCTTTTCCAAACTGTTGAATACAATCTACTTCTAAAAAGGAGAGCGTAGTTTCATTTAGTTTCATCGTTCACTCCTCCTTTGAAGTGTCCTAAACCTTTCAGAATTTTTACAGCGACCTCTTTCATTACATCAGCTTTAACTACAGCTATACCTTGCTCTTCATCTCCCAAAACAAGCAGAGTATCGCCGGGATTTATGTCAAATAGTTCTCGTGCTTCTTTCGGGATAACAATTTGCCCTCTTTCTCCAACTTTAACAGTTCCAAATATGTGTTTTCCTTTTGGCATGGACATTTTAGGTTTACTCCTTAAAATCATATTTTTTATACTTACATGAAAAGTATATCTCAAATAAACAGAATTGTCAATAATGTGCTATACCATTCCAAGGTTGGCATGGCGTTTTTCTCCAATCTAAAAATTTCAAACTGCGGACAAAAAGGACGCATTGTTGTAGCAAGCAGGGCTTTTGTCTATACAAACGCCATTTTTGCGTTGCAAAATGCTTGTTGGGCTGTGCCCAATCCCCTTCATTCTGCACCGTTCCGATGCAGGCTGCGCGTTTTTTCAAAACGCTTCTATTTATATAAGGTAGAGTTTCAAGACAGTTGCGCTCTGCAATTTTGATGGAGACATCTCAAGCCAAACGAACAGCCAGCAACGGCCTCAACGGTAAGTGAGGTCATGATGCTGGCTGTTCTTCGTTCAGAACGGAAAACATTCGACATTTTCGCTGGTTCATGGTACACTACATCCAATCCATGCGAATCCGTTGGAGGTGATTGTGTTGCTTTCCCTGTACTTAGCTGTTCTTGACGATCAAAGCAAAGAAGAACAATTTATAGATGTATATATACAATAACCGTAGAAACACTCAATTCCTGACTTTCACCTAGACGCAGCAAAAGGCGGTGGTCTCCCACAATAAGGGAAACCACCGCCTTTGTTGATTATCGGATGAGCCAGCCGTAATCCTGTCTGCAATCTACCACATAATCCGCATAAACCGTATTATCTACGATCTGGAAGATGAGCATATAGCGTTTTTCAAACAAGATGAATCGGTAAGCATTTTTAGGAATGTATTCGCCTTTGAGCCACGGGCAACGCTGCGGCATCTGCTCCAAAGATTTTGCAGCCTTTTCAAATTCGACTGTAAGCCGCTCTGCTGCCGCAGGGCTGACCTGTGCCAGAAATGTGGCATGGGACACCAGCATCTGAGCAGCCCGTACTGACACGATCACGCGGTATTTATTTTGCTGCTCCATGTCCAGCGGCCTCCTTGATCGCGCTACGCATCATGGAAGTGACCTCATCAATCGAGTAGCCCTCGCTTCCACGCATCCGGTCCTCTTCCACGGAAAGCAGCTCCTCACGGAGCTTCAGCATTTTCTCACGGCGATTGTAGGTTTCGATGTCCATGACGACTAAGTCACCCTCGCCGTTCTTGGTGAGAAAAATCGGCTCGGCGGTTTCTCTGCACAAATCAGCAATCTCGTTGTAGTTCTGGCGAATCGCTGCAGATGGACGGATATTCATAAAAGCACCTCCTGCTCCTGTGTAACCCGTAATAGTAAAATTCTAATTATATTATACCCATATTATGCAACGAAGTCAATGCGGACAACTGTCACTTCGTTCTCCATTTCCAACACTTTACAACCATTATGACAACAGCAACCACGAAAACAGCTATGAACAACACCAAAGATGGTTCGTTCAGAACGACATTCTGCTTAAAGAGGAAAAGTACCGCCAATCGTATGGCAAGAGCAACCAACAGCAGAATTCCTATAAATTTACGCGTAAATGTATTTATCTCCTTTACTCACTGCTTCTATAATCAAACGGATCAAAATTTAATCATCTGCCGTCTGAAGATAGCCGATAATCATGTGGCGATTCTATTCTTTATGCCCTAGCTGTCTTTTTATCACGACGATAAACAAGTTCATCAGCCGAATTGCAAAGAGCGAACACATGACATTTTTTAAGTTAGCATCCACATAATTTTGTAACCATCTTGCAGGAGCTGGTAATGCAGGCACTCGGCTGTCCTGGCGTGGTGTCCTGCCCGCTGGAGCTTGTCTGCTGCCGGATGCTTGGGCTGGTGTTTTCCAGAACCGCCAGCTCGGTGGTGAGCCAGATGTTACCAGAATATCTGCAAAGCAGCTTTAATAGATGCCCAGTATGCTTATAAAAAGGAGATTTTCAAGAGATACCAATATATTTGTTTTGACGAAGCTGGAAAGCGGTACGACCGCCCTCTAGGATATCGCATATCTGCGTCTGAATACCGGATTGGTTCAAAATTCCGGAAAGAGGGATTCCATTGCGATCTTTTGGAATGAGGTCGTTTTCGATAGAACCACTACGATACTCAAAACGTCTTTCAGAATTTTCGGTACCCACGCCATCTTGGTTGGCAATGATAACCTCCTCTGCATCTGCGCCCAAGACTACATTGGCATTATGTGTAACAATGATGAATTGACGTTCTTTCTTTTTCTCTCGAATATATTTAACAAGATCATTATAAATAGAACGATTGTCCAAATCATCTTCAGGCTGGTCAATCAAGATGGGACACCTGTTGTCCTCTAGACTGATTAACATTTCGAGAAGAACTAGGGCCTTTTTGCCAGGGGACATACTTTCAATGTCATCATTTCCGCTTCTTACGATATAATGCACATTATACCAATCACCGAAAATTTCCAGCAAAGCTTGAGAATTTGAATGCCCTGCTTTGAGGGCAAGTCCTCCTCGTACATCGGGATTCTCCCAAGCTGCAATAAGTTTTGTAAGGAATGTGTAATTATAATCGGCCGGTTGCAAGTCAGACAAATCAACCTTGTTGACTGTCTTGAAAGGTGAAAAGTTTTTGTTGTTGAAAGTGTCAGCGATGTACTGCATAAAATCAGTTTGTCTCCAGACAACGTCCGCATCAAAAACCAACGATGTGTTTTTTCTGGTTCCGATAGATTTGACAACAGCGCAGAAAGCTATATAAGCAGAATGAAATTCAGCTTGTGAACCCAATATATCTTTTTTTAGATTAGCAATTTTTTGAATGGTCTGCTCACGGGCAGATTCCCGCTCTTTGGCTACTTGCAGTTTTGTACGTTCCGCAGTGATTTGATTTGTAAGATCTTGCAAACGTTGATTTTGCGCAACTTTGTTTTTTAGGGCGTTATACTCGACTGAAATATGCTGAATTTCCTCCTCAGTGTGCTGAATAATGTTTTTTAGATACTGAACGTTCTGCTCAACGGTTTGAGACCAAATTGGAAGAATGGCAAGATTTGCTTGATCCATTGCCGAAGATAACGCTTCTTCAGTTTGAGGAAAATGAGCAGCATAAGTATGTACAATATTCCGAAAGTCTTTACTGGAAAAGAATCCCGGAATAATAACACAAGGCTCTGGCAAAGAACTATAATTATTAAGTTCAAGCTCGGTGCTTTTCTTCTGGTTGGAGAGTTGCTGAAGTTTTTGTTCAAGGGAATTAAAGCGACTGATTTCCTCTGAAGTGATATTTGTTGTTTTGGCTAACTTGGAACGATCTGCTTCCATAGAAGCAATAGTTGTTGCATAGGTTTCTGATGAACCATCCCGTTTGAGAAAATCTTCCAAACTGGCAAGACTCTTTTGTTCAGAAAGTAGATCATTGATGGAGCTCTGAACTTTCCGCTGAATGGCATCAACGGTGTTTGCAAGAGTATCATGGGCAGTTTTGATTTCAGGCTCTTGTAACAAGACATTTGCTATAATGTTGTGAATCGCTGTAGATTCTTCGGGATTATCAATTGTGCGGTTCAAATAGGTCTGCGGAATATAAACGATTTTTCTACTTTCAGTTGTTCCATCTTTCCATTTGACAGTAGCGTCAACTTTCGGAAAACTGGTTTTCGATTTCGGATTGCTTTCCTCCTGCTCAGAAACATAGCTTGGATCAATGTTGAGTGCAAGCTGACGTAGCAGCATTGATTTTCCAGTGGATTTTCCACCAATGATACAGGTAAGACCATCATTAAAATAGATGGGATTCTCTTGAAAATTAGAATCATTAAATTGAACAGAATCAATAAGCTGATGTACATCACGGACATCGGGACAATTGGATTGGATGCGTACTCTTTCTGCAGGTTCATAGAGAATCTGTGTAAGTCCTTCAAAAGAAGGATCTGCTTTTATCCAACAGAAGTTAGCATTGTCAGGCTTGAAGAGCCGATCATAACCGTGTGCATCGGAACCCCAAATACAAGGTTTAATTGAGCCAAATTCTCGAATCCGCGAGTTTTCCTCGCCAGCGGCTAAGGCCCAGTCAATGGTTCTCCTATTTGAAGTGAAGAAACAGTTGCATTGTTTATATAAGTCTCTGCGGGTAGAATAATTTCGACCTTTCCAAGAAACTTTTGGCAAGTCCTCATCTACAGGAATAACAATAAGATATTTGCCAGTAAAAGCTGGGTTGTTTTGTAATTTTTCAAGGACATCCGTATAGGATACCGTAACATGATTCAGGCCAACAAAAATATCTGAGCCAGAAATTTCATTGTCAGATTTGATGTGATTTCCAAGCAGTTTAAGATTTGATATCGTTAAAGGGTATGGTGCATTATCAAACTTGAAATCCAACCGATGTAAAAAGTTGTCTTCAATTTCTTGAATTGAAATATCCGAGGAAAAACACACATGATAATTAACGGAATGCGCATCTTTTCCAATAAAATTATTTAGTCGAAGTTCAATGTTAGGAAAGACATAAATTTGCTCAACTGCATGGCGGAGAGCCTCATCAGGAAAACACAGACGCATTTTCTCAGGACAATCAAGGTAATTTTGCTTGATGCGCTTATAGCCCTCTATCATGAAATAATCAGTTATGCCAATTGCTGCAATTTCCTGCTGAACGGCTGCCGTGAAAAGCTTTATTACATACTCATCAAATTTAGATTCAAGCGTTGTACCACTCAATTCAAAAGGGTCAAATCCAAAGTTATTGTTGAGAATGGAATATGGCGTATGAACATGAAAATCCCATTTTCTCCATACAGAACCGTGATTACTATCCATGATAGTCCTCCTTATCCAAAACGTCGAAAGCATATGTGGTTTGTCTAATTATAGCACGATTAAACTGTTCAAAAAAGATGAACTTCATGTAAAAGTGTGTCAAAGAACTAGGATATGGGAATTTTCTTGCAAAGATTTTCTGATATATGTCGTTCAAAAGAAAAAGCACAACAGGCGCCCCCGTCACCGGAGCCGCCTGTTGTGCTTGCTGTATACGACACATAAGGAAGGTGAATGTCAATAGGGATGCCGCCCATGCACTGACTCTATCCGTGCAGAAGTCGGTGAAAAGGAGAAAGGTGAAATGTGTTGAGGTCAAATGTTAAGCAGCTGCGCACAATTTTGCATTTACTTCCTCGACTTTATACATACCCTGTCATAAGCCCAACAAAACATTCCAATATAAAAAGGACGCTGCCGCCTCCGGGTGAGAGGTTGCAGCGTCCTTTTGGCATCAGAGGGCGAATGGTCTGTCAGATTGGACGGCTCCTAATGAATGAGATTTTAGCTTGCATTTTCCTGCTCTTCAAGAATGCGCCAGCCGTCCATCAGGTCTGAATTTTCCATAATAAAGGTGTGGGCGGTATCCTGTCCCCACGAGTTGTCGTATTTCAGCATCAGATAATCGCTCAACTCGGTTCGATTTTTGAACTTCAACAAGCGATACGGCTCCTGAAACGCGACCTTTTCGACGAAATATACTGCATCCGATGTGGGAAGCATAACGCCGACATGACCGATCATAAGAGAATTGTCCGTTTCAGAGAACTGATCGTGCAGGACTACGGAGACGAGACGGATCTTATCATCTTCTACGAAGGAGAGACCGCGTTTCTTCCATTCCTGTTGAATCGTTTTCAAATGGGTAGGAATATCGGTCGTATTGGTGGTTTTAACCGGGGCGAACAGCGCATCAAACTTTTGCCGTTCGTCGCCGCAAAGGGATTCCGGGTCAGAATCCAGTGTTTCATAGTCCATAAACAGGGTGTCCTCAGCTGAGTCAAGGTCTGCCTTGCCCGTGACAGTGATAAAATCACCGAACAGCCCACAAGCGGTGATCCGACAGTTCCAGCCGGGGAAGGTATCGTATTTTTCTGTCCATGCGTCCTGCATGGAGTAAGGATCGTATTTCAGATCCGAAGGCTTGGCATTTTCAAACCCTGTGGTGAGCCATGCCGGGTCCACAGCATTGTTGAACTTTTGCACATGATCAAAGAAGGTCTGTATCCGTAGGTCGGATACGCCGGCATCCTGCAAAAGCTTGGAAAGAAGAGCTTTTGTATCCGAATCTGCTAAATTGGAGTATTCGATTTGCTGAAGGACGGGCTGAGAAGCTTTTTGAGTGCAGCCCCCTGCCAGAAGCGCACCGCAAAAAAGTGCAGCGGAGCAGACAAGAAAAGTTCGACGTTTCAAAATGGTCACCTCGCTGTGTTTTTCGGAAAGCTGTAGTCTCCACCATAGGAGAAGAGAGCAATGCAATTGGACTAATAACGAATGGTATCACAGATAAACAAAGAAAATCAATGACTTCTGTCGTATTTGACCATATATAATGTTGCAGTATCCATATCCCATACGGCTAACGTCCATGTGGGGAAAGACGATGCGGCAGCTTTCCGAACGATTTTCTTCATGTCGGACACAACAAGAGTATACCCAAGTTGGAATGAAAATTTTCCGTTTTTTCCGAACGGAAGGTCCAAATCGCTTTCTGAATAGACGGAGAATACCAACTTGCGAAGTGTGGTACGGCAATCCCATAGATCTCCCCATGCTGCGGTGGGAGCCTGAAGAAAAGCCTCGTCTACATTATAATAGGCCGCAATCGTGATAATAGGCCGCAATCGTGATGTGTGTGCAACTTTCCTCCGTATAAGATTTGTAGAGCTAGGAAGACCGATAGGGCATCTTTTCCAGACCGATTTCACATAGATAATGCTGCTCCTCAGAGATGTGTTTTTTCTTTTTCATACATTCCCTCGTTTATATAACGGCAGGCAGATGTTCTTCGGCGGGGCTTCTTCCAAGAAAAATCACTCGTGAAGATTGAAACGGGAGTTTTACGGTACGCAGTGCCAGCAAGCAATGTTTTCGTCTATACAAAAACACTTTTTGCGTTGCAAAATGCTTGTTGGGGGAGTGCCCCAAACCCCTTTGATCTGCATTTTCCAATGCAGGCTGCGCCTCCCTGCGGGATGCTTTTGAAGATGTCAATCGTCACATCCTACGAAAAAACCGGCTCCTTTTTGGCGTAAGGGTCAATGGAAGAATTTGATGGTTCATGGTACAATAGCAGTCGTTGCGTGTTGTGCGGTTTGCACACGAACTGAGTTAAAAGGAGCTGTTAAACGTGGATACAATCTATCTGCTGCCCGGTGAGGAACGCTGCGTTGATTTCCGAGATGCCAATGGTGTCCCGAAGGTACACTACACTTACTGTTCTATCCGTGGAAAACTTTTCAACTGCACCTGCTGCACAAAGGCCGAAGCTCAGCGGTTGTGTGAAGATTGGCTCGTAAAACAGGATCGCTGCTATATAAACTAAAAAATACCGCCGAGGATGCCTCCCAAAACGGGAAAGCTCCTCGGCGGTATTCGTTTATCGGGTCTGAGTTTTCTCGGTGGTATCTTTTTCCTCTGCAAAAAATCGTTCCACGTTTTTCTGTGCCCGAACCAGTTCCTGCATCTCATTCCTTGCCTTGCGGTAGTCCGGGTAAGCGGCTTTCTTCTTGGTCAGCAGCTCTGCGAACTCTGCATCCAACGCCTTGACCTTGGGCAGCTTTTGCAGCCCAGCCTCGTCAAAGGCAGCTTTCGCCGCCTTGTGCAGCGTGATCTCTGTGCGGTGCGTTTCCAGAAAGCGCTTGCTGTACCCGGCTTTCCGATAGGCGGCGTACACCTCACGGGTCTTGGCATAGTTGATGATGTGGGTTTTTAGCACGGCGATCTCCGTCAACCTCGCTTCTGCCGCCTTGATAGAATCGCCCATGGCATGATACCGTTCCGTTGCCGCTGCTGCACGTTCCCGCAGTTCCTCGGCGCTGCCGATTTCCTGTTCCTGCAAAAACAGCAGGGTCTTGGACATCTCTTTCAGATTGAATTTCGTCGCCCACTTTTTGTAGCCGACGCTTTTGCCCTCGGCCATTTTTCCCTGAATGTCCACCAGCAACTGGAAGGGCTGTTCTTTGGGCGGTTGCTTCTGGTACGGCTGGTGTTTCGCCTTGCCCTCCAGCACCGCCTTGATCTCGTCCTCGCCATAGCCGATGCCCAGAGTGCGGAAACGGATAAACCGTTTCTGCCCCTTGCTCTTCACCGCCGTGTACTTGCCACGCTTCACCTCATATCCCTGCCGTTCCAGTTTTTGCAGAAACGCTTCGTAATCCTCCGGCTTTTCTGCAAGGATGGTGTCGATGATTCCGCACAGGCGGTCACGGTTGCTCTCCTTGGGCGGGTAGACGATGCGCTTCTGCCGTTCCCGATAGGGCTTGTACTCGATGGTGGAGAGCTGGTGTTCCAAGCAGATCAGGTCGCTCAACCGCTGCACCGCAAAGGTGGAAAGCCAGAAATTTTTGAATTTCCGGGTCCCATCTAAGGCGGTGGAATTATAAATAATGTGATTGTGGATGTGTGCCCGGTCGGTGTGGGTAGCAACGATAAAAGCGTGTTTACCCTTCAAAAATCGCTCGGCAAACTCGTAGCCGATGCGGTTAGCTTCCTCCGGCGTAACTTCTCCCGGCTTGAAGGATTGCCGCACCTGATAGGCGATGACATCGCTTTTCTGGCTGCGCCCGGTGGTCTGCTCGTACAGCCGTTTCGTCAACAGAAATTCTTCGTCTACGGTCAGCGGGCTGCACTGATAGCTGCTGATCAGTTCGCCCTGCTCGGTCTTGTCCGGGTTCTGGATATAGCTGGTGTGGTTGTGCAGACAAGCCCCGATGGACTTACCTTTGTTTTTCCGCATAGGAATCAACCGTGTTGCTGCCAGCATTATCACCCCCTATTGAAAAGAAAAAATGCCGCCCGGAGGCGGCATCAAGATCATTTGGATATTTTTTCGTGATCGGCAGCACCTGCCAGATACATTGCCTTGTAACGGGCACATTCCAGCTCGTTGCAGATCTCATCCAAAGAGAGGTATTGCTTCCATGCTTCGTTGCCGATGACGCTCTGCAGGGCTTTCTCAGCCGCTATTTTGGCGTTTTTTAGCCGCTGATAGTTTTCATCCTCACCCAGCATTTCAGAAAAAATCGTGCTGCTGTGCTCAGAATAATATTCCTCTATCTTCTGGTTTTCCATAGCCTCCCTCACAATCCGGCAACCCAGCCACTAAAACGCTCTGCTGCCTCTACGAGCAAAGCGCCCATAAAAATCAACACAAAGCAGCCAAACTCTGCCACCAGCAAAATCAAAAACTGCAGCCACTCCCGGCAGTACAGAGTATACAGACCGCAGCCGAAAATATACAGCATGGGCAGTGTCAGCACAAACGCCGACAGGTTCAGCGTCCATTTCAGCATCAGCACCAGAAATGCACTCAGGAGAACCACAGGAAATAGGAGAACTCTTGCTACGAATTTCATATTGACACCGCCTTTCTGCTTTCAGTATATGGATAGAGCATGAGCCTGTCAATGGTGTTGCCGTCTATGTACCCCCGCAGTTCTCCAACTGCGGGGAAAAAATTAGAGTTCTGCCAGCCGGGAGAGGATTTGCCGACCAATCTCAATCAGCTCATCCAGCCGTTGCCGCAGGTCCTCCATGTCGGCGGCATAGACCCGACCATTTTCGTTAGCGGCTTTGGCGTACTGGTTCAAGTTGTTGCTGCACATCTGCAAAAGATACGCCATGCGCCTCAGTTGCGGCAGGTCAAGGTTCAGGCAGTAGCCATCCAATGCCATCTTGCGGATATAGGCACTCAGGCTGCGGATGCCCATGCTCAGCATTTTCTCATAAATGCGGTTTTTCTCCGCCTTTGTGGTTCTCAGGATGATGATCTCGTCCCGCTTTTCCCTCACCGGGCATCACCGTCCTTGTCGTAATAACTGCGAAAAGGCTTCACCGGCTCCGGCTTGTCCGATTTTTCTTCCAGTGCCGCCAGCACCGAGGGGCGGCGAGGTGCATCCTCCTGTTCTTTCTCGTCCTGTTCCGGCTCGTGATTTTTCTCGTCCACATCCAACTGGGCGTTCAGCTCTGCAAGCCGAGCGGACTTCTCTGCCAGTTCTTCCTCCTGTGGGAAGGGCTTCTCCACCTCGATTTGCGCCGCCGCCTGCTGCTGATGCAGAGTGGCCAGTTCATTCTCAGCAGAGTTAATGCGCTCCGGGAAGTTGTTCAGGGAATTATCCAGACGGATGATGTTGCCCAGAGGGTCGGTGCCGAGTGCTACCGGGTACCTCCGCTGACCCTTCAAAATAGCCTGATACTCACTGCGGTAGGTGTCGAAACGCAGGGACAGTTCAAAGCCCCGGTAGCTGCCGATGACTTTTTCTTCGGCGTTTGGCAGTTCAGAACAAGCAAGCACCAGACGCTCACCGGCGGTCTTTTTCTCATCGTAGGTCACGCCCTTGATGGTCATGCCGCAGAAACCCTCTTGCACCTGCGGATGGGCGGCGGCAAGCTGTGCGTCCGCTTTCACCCCAGCAATATAGGCGTTCGTTTCCCGAATGTCAGCCGGGAACTTCGTCAACAGCTTATCTTCCAAACGGAACTTCTGGCTCTGATGGTCGGCTTTCAGCACTTTCAGCTTTGCGACCTGCACATCCAAGTCCATCTTCTCTTTGATGAGCGGATTTCCGGCGCAAAGTGCCTTGATCTCCGCATAGGAAAGTGCCTGTTCGTCTACATCCTCGCAGGAGCGCACCGGAGATTTGCTGGTCATAATCTGCGAGATAAATCGCTGCTTATTCTCCAAGGTCTGAAACAAGTACGAGTCAAATGTCCCTTCCGTGACATAATTGAACACCTTGACTTCCTTATTCATATTGCCCTGACGGATGATGCGACCATTGCGCTGGGTCATGTCGCTGGGCTTCCAACCAACATCCAAATGATGCACCGCCACAAGCCGGGACTGGACGTTGGTGCCTGCTCCCATTTTTGCCGTGCTGCCCAGCAGGACGCGCACATCGCCGGAGCGTACTTTGGAGAACAGAGCTGCCTTTTTTGCTTCGGTATCGGCGTTGTGGATGAACTCAATCTCATTTTCCGGCACACCAGCAGCAACCAGCTTTTTGCGAATATCCTCGTACACGTTAAAGTTGCCGTCGTTTTTCGGTGTCGAGAGGTCACAGAACAAAAGTTGGGTCAGCTTCTGGTCTTTGCCTTCCTCCCAGATCTTCAGCACGTTCTGAACGCATACGTTCAGTTTGCTGTTGGGGTCGTCCGGCAGCATGGGGTTTATCAGGCGAACGTCCAAGCCAATCTTGCGCCCATCGTTGGTGACGCAGAGCATATTGTCCTCGGAGGCATCCACAGTGCCGGAATGGATGCGGGCGGCACGTTTGCTCAGTTCCTGCACCATTTCCTTTTGGATGTCGGACGGTTTTGCTACCACTGTCTCAAACTTTGCCTCCGGCACCGGCAAATGAAGCTGGTCAGAGGTTTTAATGTCCGCAACCTCCTTGAACATGGACATCAGTTCCGGGAGGTTGAAGAACTTGGCAAATCTCGTTCTCGCCCGATAGCCTGTACCTTCCGGCGCAAGCTCGATTGCAGTGGTGGTCTCGCCAAAGGTGGATGCCCAGCAGTCGAAGTGGGTCAGCTTTTTCTGCTGGAGAGTGCTGTACTGGAGATAGCGCATGACCGTGTACAACTCGGTCATGGAGTTGCTCACGGGCGTGCCCGTGGCGAACACCACGCCCCGCCCGCCGGTGATCTCATCCAGATAGCGGCACTTGCCGAACATATCGCTGGATTTCTGGGCTTCGCTGGTGGATAATCCTGCGACATTCCGCATTTTTGTGGTCAAAAAGAGGTTCTTGTAAAAATGGCTTTCGTCCACAAAGAGCCTGTCAACGCCCAGTTGTTCAAAGGTGATTACATCGTCCTTGCGCTCATCGGAACGCAGTTTTTCCAGCTTGGTTTCCAGCGTTTTCCGGGTCTTTTCCATCTGCTTGATGGAGAAATTCTCGCCTGCGTGGACTTTCAGCTCATTGATGGCGGCAAGCGTTTCATAAATCTGCTCCTGAATGATACGCTCCTGCCGCTCAAAGGACAGCGGAATGCGCTCAAACTGCGAATGGCCGATGATGACGGCATCGTAGTCGCCGGTGGCAATGCGGGCACAGAATTTTTTGCGGTTGGCGGTCTCAAAGTCCTTGCGCCGTGCCACCAAAAGTTTTGCGTTGGGGTAGAGGTTCAGAAACTCGCTTGCCCATTGCTCCGTCAGATGGTTGGGCACTACGAACAACGATTTCTGGCACAAACCAAGGCGTTTTGCTTCCATAGCAGATGCCGCCATTTCGTAGGTTTTTCCAGCCCCAACTTCGTGCGCAAGCAACGTATTACCGCCATAAAGCACATGGGCGATAGCGTTGCGCTGGTGTTCTCGGAGGGTGATCTCCGGGTTCATGCCCACGAATTTGATGTGGGAGCCATCGTATTCACGGGGTCTGGTGCTGTTGAACAGCTCGTTGTACTGCTTTATCAGCGCAATGCGCCGCTGGGGGTCCTGCCAGACCCAGTTGGCGAACGCATCTTTAATGACCTGCTGTTTCTGCTGTGCCAGCATGGTCTCCCGCTTGTTCAGCACACGTTTCAGTTTGCCCTCGGCATCCTCGATGGTGTCGTAGATGCGGACATCCTTCAGGTTCAAGGTCTCCTCCAAAATTTTATAGGCGTTGGCACGGGATGTGCCGTAGGTCTCGGAGGAAATAATGTCACTCCGCCCGGTGGCAGTCTTGCCCTCCACACGCCACTCGGCGGTATACGGAGAATATCTCACCTTGACCGCATGGCGCAGATAGTAGGGGATTTGGAAGGTCTCGGTCATAAACTTTTGAATGATCTCAGGTGCAAGCCAAGTGGCACCCAAGCGCACATCAATTTCGGAGGCTTCCAGTTCTCTGGGCTGTGCCTTGGTCAGCGCCTCCACATTGACGGAAAATTCCGGGTTGGTCTCGGCGGCAAACTGTGCCATCCGCAGCTTTGCCCGGACATCGCCGGACAGGTACTCGTCTGCCATCTGCCAGCCCGCTTCCGGGTCGGTGGGGTCGGCGGCAGGGTCTTTGAAGATTACGCCGGAGAGTTCGGTGGTAATGCGCCCGTAGTCGCCGGGAGTGCCCAACAGTTCTGCCATATAGGGCAGGTCCACCTTACCATGCTCCCCGATGGACACCGCCAATGCTTCGCTGGGGGTATCCACGCTGGTGACGGTGCGCTCCGGGCGGATAGTGCGCTTGGTGAACATTGCAGCCTTGCTCTTGAGCTGCCCCTGCTCGTCCAGATTTTCCAGCGAGCACAGCAGATAATACGAGGAATCCTGCTCAAACAGCCGCCCGTTTTTGCGGTCGTTCAGCAAGCCGTACTTTGCGGTAAAGGCATCGTAGGCGGCGTTCAAAAGCTC
>ERZ791619.470-NODE-470-length-22476-cov-4.88484_pt1 | contig 22476 bp, 23 predicted proteins | sample MGYA00510271_ERZ791619 | MGnify/ENA primary metagenome ERZ791619 (study PRJEB30046, sample SAMN00715209) | human gut metagenome | study: EMG produced TPA metagenomics assembly of the A metagenome-wide association study of gut microbiota in type 2...
TTCCTTACTTGCCCTTAAAATAATATAATGCACCTCATAATGTTCCCGAACAAGAGCTTTCCATGGCTCCAAAAACCATGGCCCGACAATCCCATCTACAATTACATCATATCCGCCACGAGCATATCGCTTTGCAGCTTCTAAAAAGGCTTCAATGACAACCAGATTTTGCTCGTTGGATTCTGGCAAATGTGGTGGTATTGCGCCTTTGCTTAAGTAATGAAAAAAGTCATCGGTGTGCATATGCACTGATTTATCCATATCTGATTCCTTTGCGACAATTGACGCAGTTGTTGTTTTTCCTGTCCCCGGTGAGCCTGTAATCACAATAATTCTTCCTTGATTCATCTATATTTTACCTCCACAAATTTTGATTTGTTGATAACTCATTATATCATAATTCTTTCGGTACGTCAGCACGAAAATAAGTATGTGGTTTTTCGTAAAGTGGTCTTGTCAAATAGAAGCGGGGAGCCGGCTGTGAAGTGGAGTCCCATGGTTCCCTTATAGTCATAAGTTCGTTCTTTTCATTCATTGTAAACAGTGCTTCTACATGAAGCTGCATATAGTACGAGTTGCTTTTTCCCATTTTCTAATATTCTCCTACATTTATTTCTCTGCCTGTTCAATCATTTTCTTTACTAACCGCTGAAACAGGTCGGCGGTTTCCTCGTCCATCGGCGCAAGCTGTCCAATCTGTCCGGCTATCATCGCCGTTACATCGTCAATGGAAAGCGGTTTTTGTTTCTGTTCCGCCAGTGCGTCCCGCATGGCTTGGAACATAGCGGCGGTCACAGCTTCTCCCGGCTGTTCCCCGTTGTCTATGTCTTTCTTAATGTCCCGCAGGATAGCCAGGAACACATTTTTGATTTTTTCAATCTCCGCTTCATGTTCCCCCATCTTTTGGGCGTTCAAAAGCTGTAAATCCTGCTTCGCTTCTGCCCGGTGTTCCGGGTGTTCTTTCATCAGGTCGGACAGGGAAGCCGTTGCCATCTCGATAAGCTGGTTTCTTGCTGTTATGCCCTTTGCCGCCGTATCCTGAAAATAAATCCGTATCAAATCTATCAGCTTGGGAAAATTCCTGTGTTCCAACAGACGGTTGAGGATTTGCACATCAACAGCACCCGTCACAAGCCCCCTCACGGCCCCCTCTGACAAGCCTAATTCAGAAATATCGTAACTTTTACGGACGCTCACGGTAGACAAGCCCAGTATGTAGTCTGTCGATACCTTAAATTCCTTTGCCACACCTATGAGAATATCACTGCTTACCGTTCTTGTTTCGCCGCTGACAATGCGGCTCAACTGGGAAGCGGAAACGCCTATCTTCTCCGCAAGTTCCTTTTGTGTGATGTGGTTCCCGTTGCATAAATCGGAAATCCGCTGTCCGGGTGTTCCGGGTAAAGCCATAGACACGCACCTCCTCCGCATACTTCCATTATACAAGATAATTGCAAAAATGCAATTTCCAAAGTGTAAACTTCATCAAAATGCAATTCTCGCAAAATTCCGGGAATTGCATTTTTTTCGTGTAGACTTAGGGTAGTTCATCGATGGACAGCACCTTGAAAACAGAATGACCGTCCGAAAAGGAATACCCAGGATGGGGAAGCACCGCAAGGAGCCGGACTTCGGGACATTTTGTCCCGAAGTTGCGGGGAGCGTGCCAACGCTGGAATACGCCGCAGGAATGGGGCAGGAAACCTTTTCGGGGAGAACGGCAACGGAAAGCAAAATGGAGGGAACGCATGAGAGATAACCCCTATAAAGACTTGCCGCCGCTGGAACGCAGGCCGGACGGTTCCCTTTACCGCATGACACCGGCGCAGAAGAAACAGGCGGCCAGCCTGATACGCCGGGAGTGCTGTTGCTGTGAGGACGGCAACTGCATTGTCCTTGACGATGGGGACGCCTGCACCTGCCCGCAGACGGTTTCTTTCTCGGTCTGCTGTAAGTGGTTCCGCTGGGCGGTCTTGCCGCTGGACGGAACGCTGGAAGCGGAGATTTTCCGGGATAAGGACTTGAAATGCTGTGCGGTCTGCGGCGGCGTGTTCGTCCCCAAATCCAACCGGGCAAAATACTGCCCCGGCTGTGCCGCCAGAGTTCACAGGCGGCAGAAAACAGAAAGTGAACGGAAAAGGAGGTCTGCTGTGGACAGTTAGGAGCGGAAAAGCCTTGATTTATAAGGCTTCGCAGGCCCCAAACCGGGGCAGGTGGTATAAAGTATCGCCCGCCCCGGAAAACGGGCTTCTAACCGTCCACAAAACACGATATGACAAACACGATTTACATTCACCAGCCGGAACAGGCGTTCAGCTTCACCCGGCTCCCGAATTTTCTCTTTGAAGCCCCTACATTCAAGCCCCTGTCCAACGAGGCAAAGGTGTTGTACGCCTTTATCCTGCGCCGGACAGAGTTATCCCGCAAGAATGGGTGGGCGGACGAGTACGGGCGGATTTACCTGTACTATCCCATCTGCGAGGTAGTTGACCTGCTCCGCTGTGGGCGGCAGAAAGCGGTAAATACCATGCGGGAACTGCAATATGCCGGACTGGTGGAGATCCAGAAGCAGGGCTGTGGAAAACCCAACCGCATTTTCCCAAAATCCTATGAAGCGGTTCCGAACACCGACTTCAAGAAATCCCGTTCTGGTACGCCGGAGGGCTGAAAACCGTACCCATGAAGTACGGAAATCACTCCTGAGAAGTACGAAAACCGGACGGTATATAGAAATACAAAGATTAAAAAGATTGATTTATATTCTATCCATTCCAATCCTATCCGAGCTATTTTCTGCGGGATTTTCCCTGTGGAAAACCCCGGATAGGAAAGGAATGGGGAAAGGAGCAGAATGGCACAGCACGCAATTTTGCGTTTTGAGAAGCACAAGGGCAACCCGGCAAGGCCGCTGGAAGCCCATCACGAACGGCAGAAAGACCAATACGCCAGCAACCCTGATATTGACACCAGCCGGAGCAAATACAACTTCCATATCGTCAAGCCGGAGGGACGCTATTACCACTTCATTCAGAGCCGTATCGAGCAGGCCGGATGCCGGACAAGGAAAGACAGCACACGGTTTGTCGATACGCTGATAACCGCCAGCCCGGAGTTTTTCAAGGGGAAATCCCCAAAGGAGATACAGGCGTTTTTCCAGAGGGCGGCGGATTTCCTCACCCACCGGGTAGGGCGGGAAAATATCGTGTCGGCGGTGGTACACATGGACGAGAAAACGCCCCACCTGCATTTGGTCTTTGTTCCGCTGACAGAGGACAACCGCCTGTGTGCAAAGGAGATTATAGGGAACAGAGCCAACCTCACAAAATGGCAGGACGATTTTCACGCTTATATGGTGGAGAAATATCCCGACTTGGAGCGTGGGGAAAGTGCCAGCAAGACAGGCAGGAAGCATATCCCCACCCGTCTGTTTAAGCAGGCGGTCAATCTCTCCAAACAGGCAAGAGCCATTGAAGCCACGCTGGACGGTATTACCCCGTTCAACGCCGGAAAGAAGAAAGAGGAAGCCCTCTCCCTGCTGAAAAAGTGGTTTCCGCAGATGGAGAACTTCTCCGGGCAGCTCAAAAAATACAAGGTCACGATAAACGACCTTTTGGCAGAAAATGAACAGTTGGAAGCCAGAGCCAAAGCCAGCGAAAAAGGCAAGATGAAAGATACGATGGAACGGGCAAAGCTGAAAAGCGAACTGGACGATTTACAGCGGCTGGTTGACCGTATCCCGCCGGATATACTGGTGGAACTGAAACGGCAGCAGCGGCACACAAGGGAACGGTGATTGATGGCAGAAAACATTTCACGCCGCAGCATGGCGGCACTGCACTTTGAAAATTAAATACGGAGGTACTATGGAGCATATCAGATACAAGAAAGAAACCGAAGTCGTGACTTTTCAAGGAAAGGAAATCACGCTGGAAAATCTCTCCCCGGTGTTCACGCCGGAACAGGAAGCGGTCAAACGCCGGGAACTGGAGCAGCAGCTTTATGAGGTGTTCCGCAAATATGCCGATAAGCGGCAGAAAGAGGAAGCCGGGGCATAAATCCCGAAGCCATCGTTGATTTGCGGGGCTGCTGGCGGTATAATAAAACTGTCAGCAGCTCCGTTTCTTTTTTAAGAAAAGGAGCGACAATATGAACAATCGAATAGACGCAATCTATGCAAGACAATCGGTAGACAAAAAGGACAGCATTTCCATTGAAAGCCAGATTGAATTTTGCAAATATGAGTTGAAAGGCGGTAACTGCAAGGAATACACAGATAAAGGGTACAGCGGCAAGAACACAGACCGTCCAAAGTTTCAAGAACTGGTGCGGGACATCAAGCGGGGCTTAATTGCAAAAGTCGTGGTTTACAAGCTCGACCGTATCAGCCGTTCCATTCTGGACTTTGCCAACATGATGGAGCTGTTCCAACAGTACAATGTAGAGTTTGTGTCCTCTACGGAAAAGTTTGATACCTCCACCCCGATGGGGCGGGCGATGTTAAATATCTGTATTGTGTTCGCCCAGCTTGAGAGGGAAACCATACAGAAGCGGGTAACGGACGCTTACTATTCCCGCAGCCAGCGAGGTTTCAAGATGGGTGGGAAAGCCCCTTACGGCTTCCACACCGAACCAATCAAGATGGATGGTATCAACACAAAGAAGCTGGTGGTAAATCCAGATGAAGCGGCAAATATCCGGCTGATGTTTGAGATGTACGCCCAGCCCACTACCTCCTATGGGGACATTACCCGGTACTTTGCGGAACAGGGGATTTTGTTCCATGGCAAAGAGCTGATACGCCCCACGCTGGCGCAGATGTTACGCAATCCTGTCTATGTGCAGGCAGACCTTGATGTGTACGAGTTTTTCAAAAGTCAAGGGACAGTCATTGTCAATGACGCCGCCGATTTTACAGGTATGAACGGCTGCTATCTGTATCAAGGTCGGGATGTGAAGCCCAGCAAAAAGAACGACTTGAAAGACCAAATGCTGGTGTTGGCTCCCCATGATGGCATTGTCCCCTCCGACATCTGGCTGACCTGCCGTAAGAAGCTGATGAACAACATGAAAATCCAGTCTGCCCGGAAAGCCACCCATACATGGCTGGCGGGAAAAATCAAGTGCGGGAACTGCGGGTATGCCCTTATGAGTATCTTCAATCCCTCCGGCAAGCAATACCTTCGCTGTACGAAACGGCTGGATAACAAGAGTTGTCCGGGGTGCGGGAAAATCATTACTTCGGAACTGGAAGCGGTTGTTTATCAGCAGATGGTAAAGAAACTGACAAGCTACAAGACGCTGACAGGCAGAAAGAAAGCGGCAAAGGCAAACCCGAAAATTGCAGCACTGCAAGTGGAGCTTGCCCATGTGGACAGCGAGATTGAAAAGCTGGTGGACAGTCTGACGGGGGCAAACAATGTCCTGCTCTCCTATGTGAATGTGAAGATAGCAGAACTGGACGGGCGCAAGCAGGAACTTCTGGCGAGGATAGCGGAACTAACGGTGGAAGCCATTAGCCCGGAACAGGTCAGTCAGATTTCCGGCTACCTCGACACTTGGGAGAATGTATCCTTTGACGACAAGCGGCGGGTGGTGGATTTGATGATTACCACCATAGCCGCCACAAGCGACAGCTTGAATATCACATGGAAAATCTGACGGGCGGCACACCTCCCGTCAGACCGTTACCCTGTGTAGTCCCTTGTAAACTGTACTTTAACAATTGCTCAAGAACATCTTGCAAAATCACAGCTGCTTGTGGCAATTCTCCATCTGCATTAGCTAGAGAGGCTATTTCATGTCGAGCATATTCCTGAAAATAAGGAGAGAGCCTTCCTAGGCTGGCATCTACTATGCAATCTAAAATCTCTCCATAACTAACTTCACTTAAATCAATCATTTTCTGTTCCATCCTATTGAAAGTCTCTGAACTTACGGCCTCTATGGTTATCAACCTTGTGTCCAGTCTATCACAAACGATAGTTTATATCAATCAAAAATTGTAGATTCAACCGTTCATTTTTGACTATTCGCTAGGCTACAATAGAGTAAAGAAGGATGGTGGTTGCTCATGTACGAAGAACAGTTTTCCAAGCGGCTTGCTGAGCTGCGCACAAAAAAGGGAGTATCTGCGAGAGACATGAGTCTTTCCATTGGGCAAAATCCCGGATATATTCGAGCAATCGAATGCGGCACTACCTTTCCTACCATGTCGAACTTCTTTTATATATGTGAGTACCTCAACGTAACTCCGCAGGAATTTTTCAATTTCAGTGAGGAACCTTCCAATGGAATGAATGCTCTTACCGATCAACTTCAGCAATTCGATTCCGAGCAGGTAAATGCACTTGCTGCATTTATCAAAACCATCGTAAAAAAGTAATTTCATTCAGCTCTTGCGGTTGCATGATAAAATACAGCACAGCATTTGACTTCACCGTATAGAGCGGATGAAGCTAGAATGCTGTGCTTTTTTGTTGGAGGCATTATCATGTTGCAGTCTACATCGGAATACGAAGAACGCAATTTTGATGATATTCAGCGTGCGCTTGACATTGAACACACTGTGAAGGCTTTGGAAGCTCAACTATGCTATGACCAGCATTCGCCAGAAGAAGTTGCCCGACAGATTCTAAAGGCAGCGTGCAAATTTTATGACGCCGATTGGTGTGGTCTTATCCAAGTGGATTTGGATTTGAAGATTTGGACGCCACTCTGGTGGTATAACGATAGTTCTGAAGATAAAACAACCATCTTGACGGAGGAGTTTGAATCTGCTGAATTTCTTGACCGATGGGTACAGGCCGTGCGCCATGGGAAACCGATGATCGTTCCTGATGCAGAAGAAGTAAAAAAACACCTATCCTGCGGAGTATAATCTCTATCAGCGTCTGGGAATCCGATCTGTCCTTGGTGCTTCTCTGGAGCCACGCCCTGTCGCTCTACTTGCGGTACGCAATCCCAAGCGGTACATTTCCGAAACGAGTATTCTGCGGCTGTTGGCGTATGTTCTTCTCGTTGCTTACAAAGACAAAAAGATGAATGACGGTCTGAACATGGCTTTCGCTCCAGAAAACATCGAGAGCAGCCATGATGTTTTTGTCAGTCTCTTTGGCGAACTGAAGATTTACACCTCCCACGGCATCCTGCGAGAAGCCGATCTGAAATCCCCAAAAATCAGCCGCTTGCTAACCTATCTTTTGATTTCAGGTAAGAAAGCTCACTCATCGCTGGAAATTGCGCAAGCTCTTTGGCCTGATGATTCAACGAATCCTGCTAAGAATATGAGAAATCTGATTTATCGCCTCCGGCAAACATTCGGTCTTATTTCAGAAAAAGAGCTTATTGTATCTACCGCTTCCGGTTATCAATTCAACCCTGATCTTCATATTATGACGGACTATCAGCAATTTGACGATCTTATCCAGTTGGCCTCGAAAGCCTCTTCCGTTATCAACCGGGTAGAACTGTTAAAAAATGCGATTGACCTCTATTGTGGAAAAATTCTTTCTTCTGCTGACGGGGAGCATTGGTTTATTCAGTTTACGGCAAAGTATCATATTGCTTATGTTGGCGCCGTGAATGAACTCCTGAAGCAACTGAACGCGCTACATTCTTATGATTTGCTGAATCAGTATGCTGCAAAGTCTCTGGCAATCGTCCCTGAAAACTCCAGAGGATACTACTGGCTGATTCACTCCCTTAAAGTTCAAGGAATGGATGAATTGGCCTCAAACGAGTATCAATTAGCAAAGCAGCACCTCACCACCGAAGAATATAAAGAATTGTGTACTTCATTAGGTGATAGCTGCGAATAGTTCTCATAAGACCTTCATGAGATGTTCAAGAGACTTTCATGTGACATAAAATTTTTCAGGAGATTCCCTAAATAGGATAAAAATGACCCTATGTGACTTTTGTGAGATGTTCATAAGACTTTCGTAAGACCCTCGTGTGATATGCTTATACGGCACGAATCGCTGCCCTGTAAGCTACCACACGAGGTTTTTCTTTTTTGGCAAGTTTCCAAGGCTTTCGATTCGTCCGAATAAAAACATATCGAAAGCCTGAGATGCATTAAAGGCCGAGGATACTTATACTGCTTTCCATTTTCGGATGGAAAGGTATCGGTAACCTTTTCTTTTAATGCGTCTTTTTTTCGCTGAGAAAAGCCCGTAAACTGCCCCACAGTGAAGTGTCCTCAACCTCCGCATCCGGCGGAAAGGATCTTCATTATGTTCAGTATGAAAGAATTTGGTCAGCGTGTCAGCAATCTTCGGAAAGTTCGCAATCTTACCCAAGATGAGCTTGCATATCGAGTAAATGTAAATAAAGGTCATATTAGCCGAATTGAGCGTGGCACAGTTGCTTGCTCCTTAGAACTTCTTATTGATCTTTCAAATGAGTTGCACACCAGCACGGACTTTCTTTTAACCGGTATTGGCCCTTCTAATGATTTTGCCAAAGAGGAAATCGACACTGCAATCAGCATTCTTTCTTCCATAAAGCAACTACTGTAAATTCAAAGTTTGGAATTTTCTTCCAAAAATAGGCCTACTAAGCCTACAAGGTAGGCCTACGAGGCCCACGCATTTCACAATTTGAGCCGCTATACTATAAACAAGCCAGACAACATCCGGCATCCGCCCCTTGAAAATTGAACACGCATTCTTCAGTCACGTTCCTGTGATGATGAGCCACATCCGTAACAAATGCGATGATCTCCCACTGAGGGAATGAGCGGTAGGTTGACGGTAAATGGATGGCAGCTTCTCCATAGCTACGATTCATCACAGAATAATGATACTTCTGCCTTCGGGCAGCTCGGTGTGAACCACGGAGAGGTGAGAACCCTATGGATTCGGTACGCTGCCGGACGGCTGAAAGATTTCCCACACGAAAACAGAGTTTTCGATTTCCGGGGATGTCGGGGACAAATACGGAAAGGTATAGAACTATAAATCACAGCAATTTGCTGTTTGAGATAGTAGGGTGGGCTGTGCGAGCAGCCCACTGTTACATATACGGATAGAAAGGAGCAATCCAAATTGGCTACACGAGGCAAAAAAGAGAAAGCGTATCCGCCTATGCCCGCAAACTGGATGTACAAGCGCGGGGATGTCTACATGATGGATTTGAATCCTTACAGCGGTTCCGAGCAAGGCGGCATCCGACCTGCCATTGTTGTCCAGAACGATGACGGTAATTTTTATTACAATGTTCTTCTGGTCGTTCCGCTGACAACACAGATCAAAAAGCGAAATATGCCGACGCATTTTGTTCTGCACAATCGCTTTTTGAGTGCACCATCTATGGCGATCTGCGAAAGTCCGCGCCCCGCAGATAAATCCAGAGTGTTAAGCTACCTTGGGCACCTGTCCAAATATGAAATGCGGCAAGTGTCAGTGTGTCTGCAATACAGCTTTGGGTTCATTGGGTATAAGTCATTCCGAAAATACCTTACGGCTCCTCCGCAGGAGGATGTTCTCGCCGCTGCAAAAGAGCTGCTCTCCCAGCAGTTTCAGAATCTTCGTGTGCTGAACAGTCAGCCCCCTGCTCTCGCCAAGCACACAAAAGGCGATTTACATAGCATTGAGCAGATATCGGAAAGGATGCTCTCCACCCCGACGGAATCTTCTGTTGAGTTCATGGTTGCAGAACTGGATGATGCACTTCAATCGCTTATGTTCCGCTGGAATATCTGTTATGAACGGTATTCCAGTTTCCGCTTATCCGATAACGAAAAGAAGAAAATCGGTTTGATTATCCAATCAGGAATTGATTTTCTGCAAAAGAAGAAGGAGGTTCCTTTATGATGAACGCAGTTGTAAAACCTTACCATGAGATGTGCCTGAACAGCAGCGAACTGATCGTGCCGCGCGACACTTATCAGCGTGCTCTTCACCCCGCTCGTGTTGCCCGCATCGCAAAAGAATTCGACGAGCGGGTTGCCAATGAGCCGAAGATCAGCTTCCGGGATGGTCACTACTATGTGATGGACGGACAGAACACCATCGCTGCACGGAAATTTCTGAACGGCGGCGAAGATTTGCAGATTCGCTGCAAGGTTTATTTTGGTATGACAGAACGAGAAGAAGCCCTCCTGTTTGCACAGCAGACAGGCATTTCGGAACGGCTGAGTGCAGGGCAGAAGCTCCGTGCCCTGATTTTTGCAGGGGAGCCTGCTGCCGTTGCATTCCAGCAGGCCACCGAATTGGCTGGCGTTCATCTTTCTTTTGAAGAAGGCCGAGGCAAGCAGCGGATCAGCTGCATTGCAACCGCCTATCACGAATTCATCCGGCTGGGTCCGGAACTGTATATCGAATCCCTTGATGTTTTGCTGAACGCTTGGAACGGCGAACCTGATTCCATGAGTTCTGCAAATCTGCTCGGCATCTGCCGCTTTGTAGAACTGTACCACTCCGAATACAGTAAAAGCCGTCTGATTGCCAAACTGCGGCAGGTCGATGCGTTCACGATTTTTCGCCTTGCTCGAACCGCAGGTGTAAACCTTCCCGGCAAGACGAAGTACCTTCAGCAGGTCTATACTATTTATAATGGTGGCAGCCGCCGGGCTGCATTGCCGCTCAAGTTTTAACTTTAAGTATATTTAACGAGGTATTATCCAATGATTGTCCATGAAGAACCTTCGCCCAACTCGGTTTCCTCCCCTGTTTCCACAGCAAAGGATAGCCGCTGCTATACCGTAGAAGACCTGATGGAAATGTTGCTCCTGAGCCGTCCCACTGTCTACCGTCTACTGAAGCAGAACGAATTCCGCTGGTTCAAGGTAAGCGGCGCTTACCGTATTTCCAAAGCCAGCTTTGAAGCATGGCTCAATGATGGCACTGTTGAACGCAATCCTGCTGTTTGACATCCTCAACATTTCAAGCGAAATCTGCTATTCTTTAGCCGGGATGAGAAATCCCGGCTAAACTTTTACATAGATAGAGAGGTGTCTTTCATGGATGATATGCGGAATACTTCAGCTCCCTTATACGGAAAAGCTGAACCTGCCACTACCAAAACCACCATGTCGGTTCGTGAGATGCGGCAGCTTCTCGGCCTTGGCAAAACAGACAGCTATTGGCTACTTCATAAGAATCTCTTTGAAGTCATTCTGATAAACGACAAAAGGCGTATCGTTATTTCCAGCTTTGAGAAATGGTATGCCAATCAGGTCAAATATCATAAGGTCAATGGCTCGCCACCGGGCGAGGAACTTTGCAAACGGTCCTATTCCGTTCCTGACGTCGCCGAAATATTGAAGGTGAAACCCGAAACGATCTATACACTTATCCGACAGGGCAAGTTGAAAGCAGAAACGACAGACTTCTGTATGAGGATTCCCAAAGAGGAATTTGAGCGGTGGTACCGGTCACAAAGCCGCTACCGCACAGCAGCTGACCGGGAGCGTGACCGGGAGATTGAAGCGCAAACCATCTCCATCCCGGAAATGGCAAAAGTACTCGGTATCCCACGCAAGAATGTTTATGGGATTCTTGATTGCAAAAAATACCGAGATTGTTTCGTCATTGAGCGCGTGGCCGACAGGCCGCGCATTACCAAAAAAAGTTTTAAGGCATGGCTTAAAAGCCAATCTACATACCAACTTCAAAAATCGAAAAAAGAAACGCATGAGGAGCCGCCGCTAAAACTGCAATGTCCCAAGAATGGGAAATACTACAGTTTTCAGGAAATTCAGGCTTTCTACGGAATCAGCCGCCCAACACTTGACTCGTGGGTTCTCAAAGAAGGAATTCCAACGATGAAGTTGGGAAGGGTAAAACGCATCCAAAAAGATGCTTTCGATGAAGTTCTGAAGTCCAAACGTAAAGTAGAGGAGGATGTATAATGGCCAGCATTGTCAAACGCAATAACAGCTACTGCGTTGTCTATACCTACAAACACACTAATGGAACGCTAAAGCAGAAATGGGAAACCTTTACCGACCTTGCAGATGCCAAAAACCGTAAGAAAGAGGTCGAATACAAAGAATCCGTCGGTACCTTTGTGGCACCCCAGTGCCGAACTCTAAAAGACTTGCTTACAGAATATGTTGCCCTGTACGGAAAAACCAAATGGGCACTCTCAACCTATCAATCAAACAATGCTCTGATTTCAAACTACATAATACCGCTTATCGGCTCAATGAAGCTGCAAGATCTCACCACCCGCGTAATTGAGGGATATTATCAGCGGCTGCTTAAATACGAAGCCGTTGACCCTATGTGTGGAAAGCGTCAGCATCAATACGTTTCTCCCGGCACGGTTCGTTCGGTTCACAAAATTTTGAGAAGTGCCTTTGAGCAGGCTGTAAAGTGGGAACTTATGGAAAAGAATCCCTGTATTTATGCCACCTTGCCCAAATACACTGCAAAGAAGCGTGATATCTGGACTGCCAAGACCTTGTTCCATGCCTTAGAAGTCTGTGATGATCCACGGCTCCGGCTCTGCATCAATCTCTCCTTCTCTTGTTCTCTGCGCCTTGGCGAACTGCTCGGTTTGACTTGGGATTGCGTGGATATCTCCCCGGAAAGCATTGCAGCTGGTCGGGCTTCCCTTTACATAGACAAAGAATTACAGCACGTCAATGTGTCGGCACTGGACACGCTGGATGATATCGAAGTCATCCGGCGCTTTCCGTCCAGAACATCTCTTTGCACGACCGTCCAGATTCTGAAGAAGCCAAAAACCGAGAGCAGTATCCGAACGGTGTTTCTGCCCAGAACGGTTGCCGAAATGCTGGTCGCCTACAAGGCCGACCAAGACAACATCAAAGAGGCTCTGGGCGACGAATACACCGACTACAATCTGGTGGTTGCCGGCCCGCTTGGTCTGCCAACAGAGCATACCACCGTCAATGCAGCCTTGAATCGCCTGATTAAAAAGAATAATCTTCCGAAAGTGGTTTTCCATAGCTTCCGGCATTCCAGTATTACATACAAGCTCAAGCTGAACGGCGGCGACATCAAAGCTGTTCAGGGTGACTCCGGCCATGCGCAGGCGTCCATGGTCACAGAGCAGTATGCACACATCTTGGATGATGACCGGCGAATCAACGCCCAGCACTTCGATAACTTCTTCTATCAGCACAAAGGTGCGGAGCCTGAAATCCAGCACGATGACGAGCCGAACGTAGAATGCGGAACCGGCGCAGTCGATGCCAAGGCGGCAGCAGCACTCACCAAACTCCTGTCCGATCCTTCGATGGCAGCACTCATCAAGAATCTTGCCAAAAGTCTATAAGTCCCCTATACATAAACAGCGGCAGCTTTCCGTTTTGGGAAATGATATGTACCCCTAATACTGGACACCCTGAACTGGTCCGTAAAAAGTAGACAATAGACAAAAGGCCTCCCCATGTAGGATAATAAAACTACATGAGGAGGCTTTGCTATGTCCAGAAAATATACAAAAATCGACCAATACGAAAAGCAGATTCTTTCCATGCGAGAAGAGGGAAAAACGCACAGAGAGATTGCCGAAAGTCTTGGACTGGAAAAAGAACAAATAAAAAAATGGCTCCGGCGTTACAGGATAAAAAAGGAAAAAATAGAAGCAGGCATACCGATTCGAACAAGAGGGCAACACCGCAAGAACTCTGAGCCAAAAAACATCATCGCAGAACAGGCATATGAGATTCAACGCCTGAAAATGGAGAATGACCTGCTGCGGGATTTTCTGTGGTTCGCAGAAAGGAGGTGAAGCCAAATTTCAAATATGCAGTGATTCATCGCCACCGGGAATGCTATCCCCTAAAACAGATGTGCCAGTTCTTTGAGGTTTCCCGTAGTGGTTACTACAAGTATGTCAAACGACTGGTTTATCCCCAAAAGGACTTTGAGCTTGCTGAAAAGATTCGTGCAAAGCAGAAAGTCTGCCAAAAGACATACGGCTATCGCCGGATGAAACTTTGGCTGGATAGCGAAGGAATCGTCAAAAATCCAAAGACGATTTTAAGAATCATGCACAAGTACGATCTTTTAAGCGAAATTCGTCGCAGAAAGAAATGGCGGCGTATGGGTGAGGATAAGCACAAATACGATAACTGGCTGAATCGGGAGTTCCACGCAGAACATCCGAATCAGAAGTGGGTCACTGACATTTCTTACATTCCCACCAGAGAAGGTGTTCTCTATCTGTCCATGATCCGTGACCTGTATGACAGAAGTATAGTTGCCTACAAGACCAGCGACAGCCAGACGGTCAGCCTTGTATTGGATACCATTAATCTTGCGATGAAGTCTGTAAAAACAGAAAGTCGCCGGGAGTTGCACCTCCACAGCGACCAAGGGTTCCAATACACCTCTCAAGCATATTTCGACCTGACTAAAGAATACGGCATTTTGCCTCCCAGGTCAAGGCGCGGAAATTGCTACGACAATGCATTGGCTGAAAACTTCTTTGGCATCCTCAAAACCGAGTGCATTTACCGGCACAAGCCAGAATCTTTTGAAGAAGTCAACAGGATGATCGACGACTACATCTACTTCTACAACCACGAACGCATTCAAACGAAAACAGGCCTGGCTCCACTTGCGCTTCGCCAATACCCTGCATGGGGCACTTTTATGCATGTCTACTAGTTCTGGGGCGGTTCACCCAGTATTGGGGGTATTTTTATGAAATACAGCTATGAGTACAAAAAGCAATGCGTGGAATTGTATCGACAAGGGAAATGGCCAGAAACACCAGTGGGAGTAAAGCAGAAAAATTTTCACGAGACGATACGGAAGTGGGCTCGCATGGAAGAAGCCTGTGGTCCAGAGGTTCTGCACCATAAGAGTCAAAATAAAGTGTGGACTGCGAAAGAAAAATACGAATTGGTCGCAAAAGTTTTGGCAGGAGTATCAAACAAGGAGGTTGCGTTTACTGCTGGAATCAATGACGGCCTCTTGTACCAATGGGTCAGATGTTATAAAATGAAAGGGTATCAGGGATTGGCCGCACAACGAAAAGGCCGACCACCCAAGGAGCCTGACATGAAGAAGAAAATAGTACCAGCAGAACTGACCACTTCAGAGCGAGAAGAGATGATTCGGCTCAGAGCAGAAAACGAACATCTGAGAGCGGAGAATGCTGTAATAAAAAAAGAGATTGCCTTGAGAGAAGAGAGATGCGCAGCGCAACTCAAGGCGAAAAAGCTGCGATCGTCCAAGAACTCCGCAAAGAAGGACACAGACTGAATGATTTGTTAGATGCAATCGGGCTGTCCAGATCAACGTATTATTACGAACTCGGCCGAACGGATAAAGTTGAAGAAAGAAATGCCGAGTTATCGTCTGAAATCGCTGTCGTTTTCAACGAGAACAGAAAAAGATACGGCGTAAGACGGGTACACCATGAGCTTCTGAACCGTGGGTTTCAGGTGAATCACAAGCGTGTTCAGCGAATTATGAACCAGCTTAAACTGTTCGGCAAACGTCCAAAGGAGAAGTACCATTCCTACAAAGGTGATGTCGGCAAGGTTGCCGATAACATTATTAACCGGGATTTCAGCACCGAGAAGCCTCTGCAAAAATGGACAACCGATGTGTCACAGTTCAATCTGTCTTGGGGCAAGTGCTATATTTCTCCGATTCTGGATATGAACACAAATGAGATTATTTCTTACAACCTCTCGACCAGCCCTAATATGGAGCAGATAAGAGATATGCTGAACAAGGCATTTGAACGCTTTCCCTCTATACAAGGTCTGATCATGCACTCGGATCAGGGCTGACAGTACCAGCACGCATTCTACCGTGGCGAACTTCAGAAGCACGGAATCATTCAATCCATGTCCCGAAAGGGCAACTGCTACGACAATTGCATTATGGAGACCTTCTTTGGCAGGTTGAAAAATGAAATGTTCTATGGATTTGAGAAGGATTATTCCTCCTTTGAAGCCTTTTCCAATGCGATTGCCGAGTATATTGACTATTACAATAACAGCAGAATCCAAGCGAAAACAAAATGGATGCCTCCCTCTAAATTCAGAGAAGCATCCATGATGGAATATTAATTATTCAATTTTGATCCAGTGTCCAGAATACTGGGTACATATCAGAAAACTGCCGCTGTTTGTTTTAAGAAGATGCAGCAATCTTGCTGGCCAGTTCTTCGATTTCATCGAGTGTAAACTCCGTGTATTTAGCAATCTCCTCATGCGAGGACCTAATGTCTGCCAGTAGATGCTTCGCTATTCTAAGCCTTTGGGTGTTATCAATTGTGATCCTATTGAAAGCCCTTCTTGTAAATGGTATCATAAATTCAAAACCGCAAATATGTCACTATTGGAAAGTGAGTGATTACAATGTTCCTGAAATATCTGCAGATTCGTAATTTCCGAAATCTTTTATCTTCGAGATTTGAGTTCTCACCTGGTGCCAATACGATAATTGGAGAAAATGACTCCGGAAAGAGCAACTCTATGACAGCTCTCCGAATTCTGCTGGATAGCGGCTATTTCTACGACTCCAAGAGATTAAAAGAAACAGATTTTTCTGAAGTTCTCGGTGACTGGAAAGGGCATTGGATCATTATCTCAGCTTTTTTTGACAAAATAACCGATGACGACAAGCAAGATGAGCTTTGTGCAGAGCTTACGCCCAGTGAGGAAAATGTGGAATTTTTAAGGTCCTACATTCGTTGTGCAGGTAATGATTTCGGAACAGTCACACTGTTTATTCGTCCTATCCGAAGCGTCCGCATGGAATTATTCAGAGCTGCAAATAAAGAATCATTCGATGAAATCCGCAAAAAAATCTCACTATCCGATTACGAATTCTTTTATACTTCCAGATCTCAGGCCGATTTTACAGACCCACAGGTCTATAAAAATCTCGTAGGCGATTTTGATCAAGGATTCTATACTGATCCTGAAGCCGAAGATTTACAGATTCTAGGCACTAAGATAGATATCCTCAGCGTCTGGCAGCACATTTCCGTTGTGTTCATTGATGCTTTGCGGGACGCAGAATCGGAGCTAAAAAAGCCACGAAATCCGATTCGTCGGGTCTTTGATTCTGTCCAAGGTGAGATTACAAGCGCTAGCAAGCAGGAAATCAAAGACAAAATCCATGCGCTCAATAATACGATTTCTGCAATCCCACAGATTGAAAATATCGGGCAGGATGTAAGCGGAAAGCTCCATGAGATTGTGGGCCTTGTCTATTCTCCCGAAATAACTGTTGAGTCAAAAATCAAAGAAGATATCGAATCTCTGGCAAAATATTTGACGGTATCTCCTGCCGGAGATATTGATATAGATCGGCTCGGGCTCGGTCATCTAAATATATTGTATATTGCATTAAAACTGGTAGAATTTGAATACAACCGGCATCATGAAATTCTTAACATCATGGTTATTGAAGAACCCGAAGCTCATATCCATACTCATATTCAAAAAACTCTGTTTGATAGCCTGAAAATATCCCGTGATTATACACAGGTTATCATGACCACCCATTCCACACATCTTTCTGAAGTATCTGATATCCGAAAAGTAAATATTCTTAAATCAGGGACTCTTTTTTCTACTGTTATGCAACCGGCCAAACATCTGGATGATTTTGGCGAGAAGTCTCTGAATATAAAGAAGGGGCTATCTCTTTCCATGTGTCTGGAACGCTATTTAGATGCCAAGCGCTCCGTTCTCCTTTTTTCCAAGGGTGTAGTTCTTGTTGAGGGAGATGGGGAAGAAATTCTTTTACCTTCTATGGTAAAAAAAGCACTTGGTGTATCTCTAGATGAGATTGGCATCGGCCTAATCAATGTTGGCAGTGTCTCTTTTGAATATGTTGCCAGTCTTTTTGATGACAAGCGGTTACAGCGGCACTGTGCAATTATTACCGACAGCGACGCAATCATGCCTGATGCAAAAAAATGCCATATTGAGGCTGCCAAAAGAGGAGAAACAAGGACAGAAAAACTCAATAGCCTGTATGGCGATAATCGATGGGTCGATATGTTTTATGCTCCATACACTTTTGAAGTTGATTTTGCAAATGAATCGAGAAATCATCGCTTCATAGAAACAGTGATAAAAGCACATTATACGCAGGAAACGGCCATTGATGGACACGTTAGAGAACTTTCTGGAACGGATGATGCAAAACGGTATGATACAGTCCTAACTGTTGCAAAAGAGCTTGGAAAAGGTTGGTATGCAACACTTCTGTCTACTGTCATCGACGAGACAGTTATCATCCCCTCGTATATGCTTCAGGCTCTTGCATTTGTTTCACAAAGCATTATCGACGAAAAATTGTTAAAGAAAATGGCACTGCACACATTAGAAGGATATTATGGGGATAGTGCGGTCGTTCTTAAAGAGTTTCTGACAAATGCTAAAACCCCTGACGAGATATCAACAGCGATTCAGGCATTTTGTGACACGTACCCTGACAATAATTTTGCGTATTTTATCTCCTTTCGAAAGGATGTTGTACATGGATAACGATTTCACATTTTTAGTGCAGTTGAATCCAAAGCAGCGGGATGTTTGCATCAGCGAAAACAACTACGTCCTGACTGCTTGCCCTGGAAGCGGCAAAACAAGAACCATTACCTATCGTTTAGCTTACCTTGATAAGAAATATATACCTTCTCGGTTGTTAAATATAGCAATCACCTACACCAACCGTGCTGCGGATGAGATTTATTCACGTCTGGATAGCATGAGCATCGATGAGTCCTCCATATGGACCGGGACAATTCATCAATTTTGCATGCACTTTATCATTCGACCGTATGCCATGTATTCAGAGCAACTCTGTCATGGATATCACATTGTTGACGAATTTATAAAAAAGCAATACCTTGCCGAGATCAATTCTGCATTGAGGATCCACGCAACGCAGAGCGATTTATTTTCCAACCCTATAATAAAAGCTGCCTATCGCGAACGTTTGCGGAGCAACAAAGAAATCGACTTTGATATGATCCTAGAACTATCTGATACATTATTATCAGAACACCCATTTATCGCTGAAAATATTTCTCATATCATACGCAGTATTCATGTGGATGAATTTCAGGATACCAATGCACTGCAATATTCTATCCTCGCCAAAATTGTGCAGGCGAACAAAAAAATCAATATCATGTTTGTCGGCGACGCCAATCAGGCAATATATAGCGGTCTGGGTGGTATCGCCAAAACGCCCGAAGAATTGGCTCATCAGTTTGGGGTCAGTTTTGAAACAGCCAACCTAACAGGTTGTTACCGTTCGACCCAGAGGATTATTGATTATTATTCCAACTTTGAAGTTGTACCATCAACAATCGAAGCTATCTCTGACATCAAAAATATGCAGGGCACGATTTTCTATGATCACACCATATATAAGGATGATCTGCCTCATAAAATAGCTCAGATTATCCTCCTCCATCTTTCTTCTGGTATTCCTGCACACGATATTTGCGTTGTTGCGCCACAGTGGTTTCAGATTTACCCCCTTGCTAAAAAACTCCGTGATGAACTGCCATCGGTGAATTTCGATGCACCGGATATTGCGCCATTCAAGTATGATCCAATGAATCCTTTTTATCTTCTAGCCAAATTATTCTTCACCACCCCCGGAACAAACGTTCGTGTAAGAAAGAGAATTGTCTCTGAATTTTCTGATATCCTTGAAAGCGAATATCATGTTGCTTTTCCAGAGGGTTATGATACCTATTCTTTGTTGAAAATCATCAATTCAGCTCCAAAGAATACGAACGACGGTTTAATGTTTTATCAGCAAGCCATAACTCATGTCTTTCAACATCTGCGGATACCTTTTGAACCTGAAACACCGCTTCATAAGACTTATGTTTCTTTCCTGAAAAAAACCGAAGATCGAATCCGGCAATTCCAGTTACCGTATAACTGCGATGACCTTTATGCATATTTCAAAGAACGTGATGGCGTCGTCATCAACACCATTCACGGGATAAAGGGTGAAGAATATACAGTTGTTATTGGGTATGATTTGCTGAACGGCCATCTGCCCAATTGGAATATCATAAAAAACAAAAATGAAACCTTAAAGCTTTTATATGTTCTATGTTCAAGAGCAAAATCCGCTTTGTACTTATTCAGCGAAACAGGACGGACGACAAGAACAGGCCACCCACTTACCTTTACGAATGAATTATATAATGTGAGATATCACTACGACACCGCATAAAGCCGAACTTTCCTGTTTCCACCAACCGCAAATGTATTCACATTGTCACTCACCAAACCACTGTCTGATTCTTCAATGGCAGCGCTCATCAAGAATCTTGCAAAAAGCCTGTAACCCTCATATACATAAACAGAGGCAGCTTTCCGTTTTTGGAAAACTGCCTCTGTTTGTTTTAAGAAGATGCAGCTATCTTTCTGGCCAGTTCTTCGATCTCATCGAGTGTAAGCTCCGTGTATTTAGCAATCTCCTCATGCGAGAACCGATTATCTGCCAGTAGGCGCTCCGCTGCTTCAAGCGAGCATTCATGCGCTGCTTCTGCTCTTATTTCATCAAATATTCTGCTCATAATCTTGATTCATGGTCAGGCAGGCTTCTTCGTATCCAGTGCCTTGACCTCATCAACGGAAAGTTCGACCATATCTGCGATTTCCTCGTAAGGAATCCCCGCTTTGAGCATCTTCTGTGCAACTGCTATAGCTTTTGCATAAGTTGCTTCTTTTCTTTCTTCCGCTCTCATTTCTTCCATTGCCTTGCACATTGTCGTCACTCCCTTCGTATCCTCCTTGAAATACCGTACCCGCTGTGCCAGAACAGGATAATTCATGTCATCCGGATCTGTACAGGTAAAGTCGTGCATCAGCTTTCCCAATGCAGTCTCGTCTTTGATCTGTGAGTTTACATAGATAATATGTGCATCGTCTTCAAAAGACTTTCCTGTTTCCTCAATGATGCGGTTGATGTGGTAGATGGGAAGTCCACCCCGCAGCACATCTTTTTCCGTAATAAAGATTACATAGGTCTCGTTCAGTGCGTCATACGCATCACCCGGATCTGTCAGGTTTGCATCCAGCAGACTGCTGTTGTATCTCGCCCTCTTGGCACCAGCCCCATGGTCGTTGCGCTGCACCTCGATATTATAGGTATGGTTTTCCTGATCCACTGCCAGAATATCCAGCCGCACAGAACGACCTTGCAGATTCTTCAAATCATGCTGACCATGGACTTCCTGTACAGTCAGGTCATCACGGTTCAGAATGATTTGAAGCAGGCATTCCGCACAGGGCTTATCTTCAAAGACCTTGCTCATAAAGTCATCATCCATGAGCCGGAAGTTTCGGATACGCTGTAAATCTTCCTTGTGCTTGCGCTCGAAGTCAAGTTCCTTCTGCGTTTCAACTTCTGCCATCGGTTCACCTGCTTTCTATTCTCTATCCAAGGTAAGAATACCATAAAAGCGTTCTTTTTACAAGACAAGACCCGCTGACTACATAGGCCGGAGGCATCCTTCGGGATGCAGCCGGTCGGATTTCTATGGAAGCCCTTGCTCCGGCATGGCATCATAAGTCCAGATTGAAAAATCGGTTTCTAAATGCAAAATTCCCGGAACAAATCCACCCTTTCCAGCTAATAAAGGGGTTTGGTTTACAATAGAGCAACTCCCTTTCATTAGCCAGCTAATTTCCAGCTAATGAACGCCCGTTTACACAGCTTAAAACAGGTTCGATTTCGTTGACTTAAATTGACAGCGCAAACAAAAATCTGTTGACGCAATGTAAAATAAATTACCTAGTTTTATCACGGGTTTACAGCGGTCGGGGTTACTCCTAAGCGAAAGGCCGGCGGTTCGAATCCGCCTGAGGACACTATTTCAAAAAATTGCGAAGGTCATTTTTCCATGTGAAAGATGACCTTCGCATTTTTCATTTTGAACCGATCACCAAAATTAGCCAGCTAACGCTATTAGCAAAATTTTTTGATTTCTGCTAATAAAATCAGGCTTCCAGCTAATGAAGCCCCATAAAGCACCTTTTGAACTCTGTTTTCCGGCTCTCTGCTAATATTGGCAAACGCTTTTCTGTAAATCCATGTAAATACAAGATAAAATGTGTAAATTTATTTTTCACATTCCTACCAGAAACCGTGCAAAACACTTTTCTCCATACATAGCGCGTTCACTCGCTGTTCTCTCGGAACAGAAAGAGGAACGCGCTTTTTTGTTTTCGGGCTGAACTTCCCGAATCCATCAAAGGAGGGTTTACCAATGAAAAAAGTTCTGACCGTCACGATGGACGGTATCCGCTACCATGCTTCCCGCCCGGCAGATTGCCGGCACTGCTTCTTCTGGAAGAATCGAAAGAAGGGCTGCGTTCTCGGCAAAGAGAACTGCTACTATCTGATCGAGCCGCCCAAAGGCCCCAGCAAGTGCGAAGGGTGCCCCTACAAGCGGGCAAAGCCCTGTGTGCTGGTTCCCTGCTACAAAGACCTGATGGCACCGCTGGAGAAACGAGGTGATGCCAAGTGAGCCACAAGCGAAACGAAG
>ERZ791619.471-NODE-471-length-22473-cov-6.18945_pt1 | contig 22473 bp, 18 predicted proteins | sample MGYA00510271_ERZ791619 | MGnify/ENA primary metagenome ERZ791619 (study PRJEB30046, sample SAMN00715209) | human gut metagenome | study: EMG produced TPA metagenomics assembly of the A metagenome-wide association study of gut microbiota in type 2...
CCGGGCAGTCTAGGGACTTCCACCCATTAGAGTGCGCCCATGCTGGGCGCACACAAAAAAGTCTTCGCACATATCTAAATATGCACGAAGACCAAAAGATTATTATAAAATTTTTACCTCACAGCAGCCAATGGAACATGCCGAAATAAGAGAAAACACACAACACGGAAACGCCCAGCGCAGAAACGCCGAACATTTTCATAAACAGATTCTGCTGCTGCTTCTGATTAGCATTAGCGGCCGAAGCATATGCTGCCAACGCCAGCGCACCGCCTGTAGAAAGTGGGCTGATAGCAGCGACATGTGAAATCGTTGTAATCGAGGAAGCCAATTCGAACTCATTCACCCCGCCAAGCTGCTGGGCAACATGCGGCACAGTCGGCAGCAGTGTAGGCATAACAACACCGCTGCTTGAGCTGAACCAGCTCATAATACCGGAGGTAAGTCCCATAACAGCGGCAGCACTTTTAGCGCTCATCAGCGAAACAAGCACATTGGAAAGCACCTCAATACCGCCGAGATCTATAATCAGCTGCATCAAAACACCGACACCGGTAATCAGCAGCAGCGTATTCCAAGGAATGTGCCTGATAGCTTTGCTCTCATCGGAAACACGTAAAAAGGACAATACCGCAGCAACTGCAAAGCTGACCAGTCCGACATTAATACGCAAAAGCATAACCATAAGCACCATCACTACAATACCGGCAATAGTCGTCAGCTGCCTTTTGTTAAAGCAGGGAACTTCTTTTTTCTGCTCCACAGCAGCAGAACGCAGCTTATAACCACCCAATAAAATGTAGACAATAACAGCATAAATAGTAAAGGAAAGAATGCCATTCATAAGAAAATCATTTTCAATACCTGTCAGGCCAAACTCTGCGCACAGATTCGCACCGATAATGCCGGTAGCAGCAAGCGGTGATAAACCACCAGCGCAAGAACCCAAAACAGTTAAGGTTGAAAGCAGCACAGGACTGATTTTCATTTCTGCTGCCAAGGACATGGAAAAAACCATCATTATAGCCATAGTAGGCACGGAGCCTGGGCCAAGCGCAGCAAGTATAATCGAGAATACATAAATAATAATCGGAATCAGGTAAACACGCTTACCTGCCAAGGAAATAACTTTTTGTGCCAGTAAATCCAGACTGCCGTTAATCTGTGCCAAACTGAACAAATAAGTTACACCCAAAAGCATCAGAAACAAAGAAGCATTGAAGCCTTTAATAATTTCCGCATCACTGATGCCTGCCATACGTCCCAAAAGCAAAGCAAAAGCTATGCACAAAAGACCCGTATTCATTTTACGGATAAAACCAAGCATTATCGCCAGCAGTAAAAAACCCAAGGATAACAGAGCCATCGGAAACCTCCAAAAAATTTATTTGAGAGTGTATTTGAGAGTGTAACAAAGGGAATATTAAATATAACAGAATCGCCATTTATATAATAACACTTAGGAATTACTTTGTAAAACAGTAGTTTTATTTAACTTATTCTTATTTGGCATTAAAATTATTCCGTACAGGAATAGTCTTTTTATTATCGTCGCTGTGCAGATATAGACTATGCTATTCCCACTCTTTAAAGCAAAATAGTTTATTTCCTGCAAAATAAATGTTACAATAAATAATTGAGAGAAGATTAGACAATTTTCATAGCTATAACAACGCTGTGAAAATTACATTATGGAGATGATTGCTTTGCCAAATTATGCAGATATCAACGGACGGCCGATGAAGAAGCTGCAAATAGAACAATACCTGTGCAAGCTGCAGCGCAACGACTTTGAGCCGGCTGTTAATTTAGCAACCCTGACTAAATTGCAGGACGCGCACCTCAAATATATTCCCTATGAAAATTTTGACTGTCTTAACGGCAAAATTACCTCGCTCAAAAGACAGGATATGTTCAATAAGGTTATTATGCACAACCGCGGCGGCATCTGCTTTGAGCTGAACGGACTTTACAACTGGCTTTTGGAGTCCCTGGGCTTTGATGTGACCAGCTATTCCGCCCGCTTTATCGATAAAATGGAAACCTATCAGCTGCGCCGCCACCGCGTAATGTGTGTAGCTTTAGGTGATAAGCGTTATCTTACCGATGTCGGTGTGAACAGCGAAAGCCCGCGTGTGCCGCTGGAAATTACTGAAGGCCTGATTCAAAGCGACGGCATCAGCCAATACAAATTTACCCGCAGTGAGTTTTGGGGTTGGCTGCTTTGGCAGAAGGAGCGCGGCAAAATCTGGAAACGCCTCTTTGGCTTTACCGAAGAGCCGCAGATAGACAAGGATTTTATTACCGCCAGCTTCTGGTGCGACGCACATCCAGACTCACCGTTTATTAAAAGCAAAAAGCTGTCTATTTTCCGCGAGGACTGCAATATTACCGTTCGCGGCAACTATTTGAAATTTTACCTCGGCGGTCGCGTAAAGTACCGCTATAAAATCAACACTGGAGCCGAGCTTAAGGAAATTCTTTGGGAGTATTTCGGTATTAATGTAGAATACCGCCTCAAGGATGATGGTATAGAATATTAAGCCGGCAGGAGATTTGTAAAATGCCTGATTTATTTTTTCCCAGTTATACAAAAAAAATACTGTCTGCTTTGAATGCTGCCGGCTATGAAGCATATCTTGTCGGCGGCGCAGTACGCGACCTGCTTTTGGGCAAGTCACCGGACGATTACGATATTACTACCAATGCTCTGCCTGAACAGGTGTTGGCAGTTTGCAAGCAAAATGGTTGGAAAACTGTTGACCAATTAGGTCATAATTTCGGCTGCGTAGTCATCGTTATCAACGGCGTTGCTACCGAAGTAACAACCTTCCGCGGCGAACGCTATAACGATGAAGATATGCATCGCCCTGCCGCAACCTGGTTTTGTAGCAGCCTGCGCGAGGATTTGTGCCGTCGCGATTTTACTGTCAACGCTATGGCACTATCACTGGATGGCACATTGTATGATTACTTTGACGGTCAGCTGGATTTGCGGCAGAAAATTTTACGCACCGTGGGTGATGCCAACCAACGCTTTCATGAGGATGCACTGCGTATGCTGCGCGCCTGCCGCTTTACGGCACAGCTTGGCTTTACATACGAGCAGGCAGGCTGTGAAGCACTGCCTGCCTGCGGAGCGCCTAATACGCCCTACTACCTGCCACATGGCTATAGCTTTCCGATAGAACGCTGCGCCGGCCTTTCGTTGGAGCGTGTACGCAAGGAGCTTGAAAAGCTCATTACATCTGAATATGCAGGCAAAGGCCTGATGCTGATGATGGCAACAGGTCTTTTAGATGCAAGCTGCCATGCCCGTGAAAACGGCAGCGATACTGTTATTCCCATTCTGCCGGAAGCACTGCATCTTTTAGGTCTGCACCAAAATCCGCGCTTTCATTTATATGACACATGGGAGCACACACTGCTGGCGATTGACAACAGCCCGCGTGATTTAACCATCCGTTGGGCGTTGGTGCTGCACGATTTAGGCAAGGGTTTGCCGAATGTCCGCAAGCTGAACAAGGAAGGACAACCAAGCGATCCCGGCCACGAAGCAGAAAGCGCCAAAATGTCTAAGGCTATCCTGACACGCCTAGGCTATAACAAAAGCTTCGTACATCTGGTTACCTGGCTGGTAGCGCAGCATATGCGCTTCGCGCCTATGCTGCTCACCGGCGAGCGCACCCTGCTGCGCTGGGTGCGCAGCGAAGCCGCCAATTCCGGCTTCCGCACGCAGGCAGAGCTGACACAAGCCTACAGTCTGCTAGTCGAGGTTTTTCTTGCAGATATGGGAGCAACCCACGCCCGCGAAAACGAGCAGCTGATGGCCGAAGGTCGCCTTTTAGGCCGTCAGGTTGTGGAGCTGGTACGCACACGCATGCCCGTATGCACCAAGGATCTTGCTGTCAGCGGACGCGAGCTGCTGCAAATTATTCCTCAGCATGAAATCAAAAATATTTTATCCTACCTGCTGGAACGCGTGCAGTCAGGCAATCTGCCCAACGAAAAAGAAGCTTTGCTCACAGCAGTCCATAAGCATCAAAAGCGCAAAGCTACCATCAATTCAGGAGACAAAGTATGAAAACGAAACGCATTTTACTGGCCGTTGTTTGCCTGCTAGTCATTTTAGGCGGTCTTAATTATCTTTTGCAGCAATCCCCTATGCCCATCGGCACTCCCGGCAGCACACCTGCAGCCGGTGCCGCACAATTCGTTGGCAAGCACGATATCAAGGATTCACCTTATTTTAAGCATCCTGATTTTTATAATATGCACTCTGACGAGCATCTTACTATTTTGCCGAAATTTGCCACTACGCAGCAAATCACTCATTATACCTGTGGTCCGGCCGCTGCCAATATGGTAGTAAAATATTACAAGGGCAAGACGCTTGATGATGAGCTGGCCGTTGCCAAAATCATGGGCAGCAGCAAAACAGTCGGCACCAACACCAAAGGCATGGTAAACTACTTTGAAAAAATCGGTTGGGAGGTTCATTCCTCCATCAAAGATAAAACTCCCGACAACTATAAGGATTTCCTTAAATTTGTCGAGAGTAATCTGAAAAAAAATACCCCTATTATTGTAGAAAACGTCGATTGGGGAGGACATTGGCGCGTCATCATCGGTTACGACAGCATGGGCACAGCACACCCAAGTGACAATGTGCTTATTATGGCAGATCCCTATGACACCACCGACCATCTGCAGGACGGCTACAGCATTGTACCGGCAGAACGCTTCTTCTATATGTGGTTTGACCACCAGCTTTTCCCGCAAAGTGAGCAAAAACGCCAATGGCTGACAGCTAAACCGAAGGATTGAGAACGTCAAGCCAAATATTCTGTAACGTTTTCCATAAGAAAGACCATTGCCGCATTTTGCATGCAGCAATGGTCTTTTATTTTATACGTATAAACTTTTAGCTTGCAGCTTCCTGCTCCGCTCCCCGCACATGCGTAAAATAAGAGTACACTGCTACGCTCATAAGCACGCAGCCGGCAAATACAAGCACATAACGCGAGCTCATAAAGCTGCCCAAGGCACCGCCAACAAGCGGTCCTACAACACCGCCAAACTGCTGCGCGCTCGTAACCAGGCCAAAGGCCTTACCGCGCATATTAGCAGCAGTAACACGCGTCAGGTTAGCATTGATATTAGGCACAGCGCCTGCCAGGAATAAGCCATAAACAAACTGGATAGCTGCAAACTGCCACACAGTATTGATGAACACCTGGAAAAGGTTAATAAAACCGGCAATAAAAGTTACAATGCAGAAAACGCGCACATAACCAAAGCGCTGGCCGCGTTTTCCCCAAAACGGCGCCGCTAAAATGCCGGTAATGCCGGACAGTGAGAAAACTACACCGGACATCTTGATAGCAGCATCACCCATATCATGCATCAGCTCGCCTACGTACAATGTAATCAGCGGCTGAATCAGCATTACGCAGGTCTGCACCACAAAGAACATAGCCATAATATACAACAGGCCCTTGTTATGCAAAGCATTCTTTAAATCAGCCAGCAGATTACTTGCTTCGCGCGCGCCCTTATTCAGTACGGACATATCCTTAACGATAAACACTACGGCACTAGTTGCAATAAACAAGGCCAAACTACCTACAAAAAACGAAGCACGCATGCCAAACCAGCTGCTCAGATAACCACCCATCAAAGGTCCCATGATAGTACCGCTGGCTACCGCAGTCTGCATCAGTCCCATGCCCCATCCCATGCGCTCCTCCGGTAAGGATGAAGACGCCATCGACATACAGGCAGGCACAAAGCCGGCAACAACACCGCACACAATACGCACCAGAAGAAGCTGATAGACATCCTGACAAACGCCGGTAAGAAAATATGTCAGCGCCAAACCATAGCCGGCGCGAATCGCCATCTTTCTCTGCCCGACATGGTCAGCCAAAGCGCCCCAATAAGGTGCCATCACGGCAGAACCCATAAAGGTTACGGCAAAGGTAATACCTGCCCAGAAGTTAACGTCAGGTTGAGCAACATGCAGCTCGCGCAGCAGATAAACAGGCAAAAACGGTATGCACATAGTATAGCTGGCGCAGCATAAAAATACTCCCAGCCACAATACAGGCAAATTTGCCTTCCAGCTGCTTTTTTTGTCAGAAGTAAAAGCTTGTATTGACATTTTATCTCCCTCTCATCTCTCTAATTGCTATTATAACACAACGCAGGCAGATAGTCACAGCAGATAAATGGCGAAGTTTTTTCTTTCTAGACAATAGATGCACTTTTAGCGTATAATATTGTTTAGATTAAATTCGTATTGTTAGCGATAAAATAAACCGCTGGCAACTTTATCAGCGTAAAAATCAAAATGCAGACCTTGAGCCTGTAAAGGAGAGTGCAGAATTTGAAACCTTATAGCATGCAAGAATTAGAAGAATGCGGCTTTTTATCAAAAATATTCGGCAGCAAGCCTACTGAAAACGGCTGGAAGGAGCTCAACAATCTGTTGGCTGCAGCTCCCGATGCTTTAGCAGTCAGTGCCGATGATGTACATCACGCTCTGAAAAAATGGGGCGTAAAATTCAACGATGATAATTTCAACCAACGCAGCGGCATTTACCGCAAGCTGGCAGATGTTATCTTCACTGAAGTACAAACTAAAGAAGACAGCCTTTGGGCGCAGCTTGCACACTTAGCTGAAATTTTGGAACTGCCGCCGCATCTGGCAAAGCAGGCTGATAAGGCAGCAAAAACAGCTGCTTATTTTGTCCGTTGCCGTGATTTGCTTGCAGGCACCGAAAAGCTGGATATCAAACAATTGAATGACTTATTCGGCTATGATTACGAAGACAGTCTTTCCATGCGTAAACAGGTTTTCCAAGCACACTTCAACCTGAAGTTTGATGAAATCAGCAACGCACAGCGCTATACTCCGGATGAAGAAGCTGCCCTGCGTGCCGATTGCGCAACATTGGATATCCCTTACGAATTAAAGAATAATATTGTCAGCGCTTTGGAAAAATACCGCAGCCTGTGGAATGCGGAACATATGCCTTTAGGCGATATCAAACAGGATGCTTTCCCGCTCAACCCCGGTGAAATCTGCCACGCCTATACCAACTGCGGTCTCTGCCAAAACAAAATGATAGAACGCGAGGACAATTACTATGAGCTGACACGCAAATTCCGCATTGATGAAACCGTTGCCTTCAAGGGCGAAAAAATCGAGCATCCCAAATTCACCGAGGAAATGACTATTATTGAAGAGCTTGGCATGTTCTTCCTTACTAATCAACGTTTAGTTTACATTGGTAAGAAAAACGCCTTCCACATCCCACTCAACGTTCTCAGCGGTGCTGATTTTGACGGCATCAACCTTGTAACCTTCCATCACACCGATGGTACCGACAGTATCTTTAAATTCAGCGATGAGGCTGCCGGTGTTTTATACATTCTGTTTGAAAGAACCTTAAAGGCTGCTAAAGCATAAACCATCATATATACAAAATACCCCTGCAGAAATTTTTCTGCAGGGGTTAAATTTTTATCAGCTGTAAAATTTACAAGACAGCTTAAGACATCAAAGAATTACATGCACTCTTTGATTGCTTTAGCCATGCGTTGGATACCTTCAACAATGCGGTCATCCGGCATGTTGGAGTAGTTGATACGCATGCTGCGGTCAGTCTTCTGGTTCGGATAGAAGGCATCACCGATAACGCCGGCAACCTTCATCTCGATGCATTTGTTGAATACTTTGCGTGCGCTTACGCCTTCAGGGAAGGTCAGCCACAGGAACAGACCACCTTCCGGATGAGTCCATTCGGTGCCAGCCGGGAAGTATTTCTCCATGGATTCGAGAATCAGATCACGACGATGTTTGTACAGAGCAACGATTTCTTTAACGTGCTCATCCAGGTCGTATTGTTCCATGTAAGCATCTGCAACGCCTTGGTCAAAGTTAGAGGTGTGCAGGTCAGCACTTTGTTTGATTTTAACAAACTCGCTCAGCAGGCTGTGCTCAGCAGCAATCCAGCCAAGACGCAGGCCCGGGCAGAAGATTTTGGAGAAGGTGCCCAGGAACATAACCAGGCCTTTGGTATCCATAGATTTCAGGGACGGCAGGATAGTGCCTTCATAGCGCAGTTCGCCGTACGGATTATCTTCGAGTACAGGCAGGTTGTGTTTGTTAACAACTTCCATGAATTTTTGACGACGTTCCATGGACCAGGTACGACCGGTCGGGTTTTGGAAGTCAGGAATTACATAGATAAATTTGCAGTTCGGAGTGGTTTCCAGGATTTTATCCAATTCTTCCGGAATCAGACCACCGTTATCGGTCGGAACCTCAACAAATTTCGGTTGGTAAGCGTTGAATGCGTTCAAAGCGCCAAGGTAGGACGGGCTTTCGCACAGAACAACGTCGCCGGGATCCAGGAACAGCTTGCCTGCGAAGTCCAGGCATTGTTGAGAACCGGTGGTAATCAGAATGTCATCGGGATCAACGTTGGTGTGATATTTATCAGCCATGCGTTTAGCAATTTTTGCACGCAGGGACGGACGGCCTTCGGTAGTTGCATATTGCAGCAGCTGGCGACCTTCCTTCAGTACCAGGTCATGAGAAACCTTGGCAATTTCTTCTACAGGGAACAGCTCCGGTGCAGGCAGACCACCGGCAAAGGAAATAATATCAGGCTGAGCAGTTAATTTTAACAGCTCGCGGATTTCAGAAGCTTGCATACGCTCCATACGTGTTGCGAATTTCATGATTAAAAACCTCTCTTCATTGGAAAATATGTTATTTTACCGTAACACTTATTGTAGCACCACAGTCTAAAACAAACAAGCAAAATACCGTTTTCGATTAATTCTATTTATTTTTATGGCAAATTGTGTTAACTTATTAACGGTTTGCGCGGAAATTTGTTTGTTTCAATATTTCAGATACTTCAGTAAGCCATCCAGACCTTCCATGATATCATCATAGGTCACTTCAAAGTCACCGGTATACCACGGATCGGCAATGCTTGCGCCCTTGCGCTCGGTATAATCCAAAAGCAGGTGTACCTTATCCTGCGTATCTTCACCAATTACTTTTCGCAAATTACGAATATTATTGCTGTCCATCACCAGAAGTAAATCATAATATTCGTAGTCGCGCTTCGTTACCTGTACTGCATGCTTGCCTGCCACGCTGATACCGAGCTGCGCCAGCTTATTGCGTGTGCCGTGATGCACAGGATTGCCGATTTCTTCCCTGCTCGTCGCTGCCGACGCAATCTCAAAATCTGCGGCAATGCCGCGCTTTTTTACAATGTCCTTCAATAAAAACTCTGCCATAGGCGAACGGCAAATGTTGCCATGGCAGATAAAGAGAATTTTATGCATTGGTGTGTCCTTTCTAAAACTTAAGAATTAATTAGAGCCTTATTTAATCCGTTTCTGAATATCTTCAACAGATGGCAGTTGCTTTTCCAGAGCATCCGGCAGGCTACTGGTTATTTTGTATTCGCTTACACCAATCGGCTTTGAAATATCCTTGAGTGAATATTCTGCAACCACATTGTTTTTGCTTTTGCACAGAAGCAAACCAATGGACGGATTATCCTGCTCTTTTTTCAAAATGCCGTCCACGGCTGACAGATAAAAGTTTAGCTGACCAGCATATTCCGGCTTAAAATCACCGGTTTTCAATTCGATAACTACATAACAGCGAAGATTCAGGTTATAGAACAACAAATCAATGTAAAAATCATCGCCGCCTACATTCAGGTGATACTGGTTGCCCAGAAAAGCAAACCCTGTTCCAAGCTCCAGAAGGAGCTTTGTGACATCCCTAACAAGTACCTGCTCAATATCCCGTTCGAGAATATCCTCCCGGAAAGGAATAAAATCAAATACATATGGGTCTTTCATTGTCTGCACCGCAAGTTCACTTTGCGAAGACGGTAAGCGGTGATTAAAATTTGTAACTTTATCTGCCAGAACCTGCCGCTGATACAAGCCGCTTTCGATTTGATGAATCAAAACATTGTGAGACCATCCATTTTCAGCCGTTTTTTCAATGTACCATATACGCTGTTGTGGGTCTTTGACTTTTTCCAAAATTGCAATATTATGGGACCACGGAATTTGTGCAGACACCGTCTGCACAAATTCCCGATTTGGATAGATCTCAGCAAATTTTGCCATATATTTTAGATTACGAACAGAATATCCCTTACTTTCTGGAAAGGCAATCCTAATATCAGTGGCAAGATTGTCAATAAACTTGTTGCCCCATGATTTATGTTCATTAATCACACAACCTATATCATGATAAAGGAGCAACATATCTGCATTCGCATGAACTGCTGCACGGTACTGTGCAGACCTGATTTCGCTCTTGATATTTTCGATAATGGAGAGATACTCAGTTGTATTCATTAGCACACTCATCGCCTCGCTTTCACATAATTCTTATCATTATTTTCTCTATAGAAGATGCTATAGTGTGAAATATTTTGCACGTCATTTGTCCTTATTGGTTCCATATGGAACTGTTTCTTCAGCAGCCATACTGTATGTTGCTTTTGACTCATAAATATACGCCTTATGTTCCTGAAAGGAGACTACCTTATCACTCATCATATCATTATTATCCGTCCAAAGCTCGCACTGCGTCATTACGGTCTGAACAGCATCCGCCATCCCTTCCGGTGGGTATTTATGTTTTTTCAACAGGCGCTTAATAAGGGTACGCATTTTGGCACGGGCAGATTCTTTGCGCTGCCAGTCAATCGTTTTATTTCTACGAAGTGTATCCGCCAATTCCTTGGTAATCGCAATCAGTTCTTCATTTTTGTAAAAGTCCTTGATTGCTTGCGGTTTTGTAAGTGCATCGTAGAATGCCAATTCATCGGCTGTAAGGCCGAGCTGTTCGCCCTCTTTGTGGGCTTCAGCCAGCTGCTTAGCAAGTTTCAGCATTTCTGCGATGACTTCTTCATTGGTGAGCATACCATTCAGATATGCATTGATTGCTCGCTGCATGATTTCGCTGAACTTCTCGGACTTAACCACATTCGTTCTTCGATAAACAGATACCTGTTCCGCTATCAGTTTTTTCAGCAGCTCGATTGCCAGATTCTTCTCCTTCATTTTGCTTATTTCCTCAAGGAACTTTGGATCAAACAAGGAGAATTCCTCTTGCATATCAGAGAACAGGTTAATAACGCCATCGCTCTTGATGCTCTGCTTCAAAAGCTCATTGATACGAGCGTTCATTTCAGGAAGAGAGATTTTCTTGCCGGTTCCCGCATTGGTCAGTCGCAGCACCAGAACACGCACCGACTCAAAGAACGCAGCTTCAAAGCGGTCAGCTTCGCACACCATGGAAGAACAAAGAGAAAGAGCCTGATGAAGCATAAGTGCTTCCTTGATAAACGTATCTTTTTCTTTATCCTTTTCGCGGGCGATGATATAGTTTACCGCACCGCTGATGGTCTTTGCTCTTTCTAAATCTGTTCCGGTCGTGAACTTGGTGTAGTCAAATCCATGGAACATGTCACGGCAAACACCGAGCTTTTCAATAAACTTCGGATAAGCAACCTTAGCAACATCCGTATCACCATAGTTTTTCTTATCACGGGTGGTGTAGTCATTCATCGCCTGTTTTAATGCGTTAGCAATGCCTACATAGTCAACTACCAAACCGCCTTCCTTGTCACGGAACACACGATTGACACGGGCGATTGCCTGCATCAGATTGTATCCGCTCATCGGCTTGTAAACATACATAGTAGCCAGAGACGGAACATCAAATCCGGTCAGCCACATATCAACAACAATGGCAATCTTCATCTGGCTGTTATTGTCCTTGAATTTTTTCGCCAGCTCGTCCTTGTGCCGTTTATTGCCGATAATATCATGCCATTCTTCAGGATCGTTATTTCCACCGGTCATAACAATGCTGACTTTTTCTGTCCAGTCAGGGCGCAGCTCCAAAATCCGCTTATAAATCTTCATTGCAATCGGGCGGGAATATGCCACGATCATCGCTTTGCCTGTAAGCAGACCTTCACGGTAATTCTCGTAATGGTCAAGAATATCGCAGACCAGAGAGTTGATGGTATTGTCGTTGCCCAATACGGCTTCCATCTGTCCCAGTGTTTTCTTGCTCTTTTCAATAACCTCCGGATCAGCATTGTGCGCCATGATTTCATACTCGGTATCAATCATGCACAGCGTAGCTTCGTCCAGTTTAAGCTTAATGACACGGCTTTCGTAATAAACAGGGCGGGTTGCGCCATCTTCAACAGCCTGCGTCATATCATAAATGTCGATGTAGTCACCGAACACCTCACGGGTGCTGCGGTCTTTCGAGGAAATCGGGGTTCCGGTGAAACCAATGTATGTAGCGTTCGGCAGGCTGTTTCGGATAATTCGTGCAGTACCTACAACACGCTTGGCGATTTCTTCACCGTCCTCATTCTTGGTCATCTTAATCTTTTCGGTTAAGCCGTACTGTCCACGGTGGGCTTCGTCTGCCATAACGATGATATTTCTGCGCTCAGAAAGAGCTTCGTGAGATTCCTCAAACTTTTGCATGGTCGTAAAGATAATACCGTTAGCTTGTCTACCTTCCAACCAATCTTTTAATCCAACATCATTTTTACTCGAAGTCTCTGTCAGTTTTCTACAAGTGGCGTGTACCGGTTCCTGACGCAAGAAATCCTTGCACTTTGCAAACTGTCCGAAAAGCTGATCGTCCAAATCGTTTCTATCGGTCAGTACAACGATAGTTGGGCTATCCAAGGCTTCTTGGAGCAGATGAGCATAGAATACCATCGACAGCGACTTGCCGCTGCCCTGCGTATGCCAGAACACACCGCCTTTACCATCGGTAACGGTAGCTCGTTTGGTCGATTCGATTGCTTTTCTTACAGCAAAATACTGATGATAACCAGCCAATATTTTGAAGGAGTTCACACCCTCGTTAGAAAAGCAGATAAAGTTCTTTATCAGGTCAAGCAGGCGTTCCTTTTGGAACATTCCCTCAAAGAAGGTATCAAACTGTGCGTACTGCGTGTTCTCGTAGCTTCCATCGACTGTTTTCCATTCCATAAAGCGATCTTCGCCGGAAGTAATTGTACCGGCTTTGGAGGTCATCTGGTCGCTCATAACGCAGATGGCATTATAGATGAACATAGAGGGGATTTCCTTCATGTAGTTGCGAAGCTGCCGGTATGCAGCAGAAGCATCGGTTTCTTCTCTGGACGGAGATTTCAGTTCTACAATAACGACCGGAATGCCATTCAGGAAAAGCAGAATATCCGGGCGTTTGTTGCTGTTTTCGATGAAAGTCCATTGATTTGCTACGATAAAGGAGTTGTTGTCGGGATTTTTATAGTCAACAAGATAGACGATGGAGGAGCGTTCCTCGCCTTTTTCAAAATAGCGCACAGGAATGCCGTTTTGCAGATAATCCATAAAGACAGTGTTTTTCTGCACCAGTTCGCCGTTTTCAAAGTTCTGCAGCTTGAAAAATGCATCACTAATAGCGTCCTCCGGCAGAGAACGGTTCAAACGATTTAGGGAAGCAACAAGTTCTTCCTCATACAGAGGATTGTGAAAATCCCTCTCTATGTCGGGGCCATACAGGTAACTGTACCCCATGTTCCGGAATAATTCGATTACGGAGTTTTCATAGTCCGCTTCGGTATATAATTCTGGCATAATATCGCTCCTTTTCTGTGGTATTCATACTCCATTTTTATATCATAGCGTTTTTCTTTGTATATTAGGTCGCTTCACCGGCAACGATTTTCTGGTAAACGAAAATTTAGCGGATTAAATGTCAAGTTTAGAAACATCAATCTCGCCAGACATCAACTTGGGCACCAAATTATCTCTCAATGTCGCAAGCGATTGATTCTGGCCTTCCAAAATACATTGCTGTGCAAAGATTGGAGTGCAAAAGTCGCTGAATTTAGCAAGAGTTTCAGCATCAGGAATAACCGCTGGGACATTTTTCATAGTGCTACCAGATACTTCTTTGAAAGTTGATCCGGATGCCATTCCCTCAATAAGCGGGAGAGTGTTTTTCAAAAAGAAGTAAACAAATGGTGTTCCAACTTCCGATTTTGGCACAACTGATTTGAAGCCTTGATTTGTTGTTACTTCTCCAGCAGCGATAGCAATATAACCTATTGGAGCACGAGATGAGAACAACACTGTTCCTTCGGGCATAATTGTTGCACTGCTATTCTTTAAACCAAGTTCGGTTATGTCATTCTCGCCATGAGAAACAAACTTCGACTTATTGATGGATAAATCTTTCGGTGTTATCCACGCTATACCGGTCTCAGTGTAATACTCAGGTTTAGCCTTTGAAGGTGTACTGCCTCCAACAACGGTACCGAGATCACTAATTGTTCCGGTAGTCCATTCTGGATCGGCATTATCAACGAATAATTTTTGAAAATATCCCTGAGCTTGTTGCTCTAAATTTTCGTTTATCTGATTATTCTTCTCAATCTTAAAGTCAATAGCTGATAGAATAGAAACAATTTTATCCTGAAGTTTTCTTTCAGGCAAATCTATTTCTATCTGTCCAATCTGCTTTAGATTTATATTAGGTTGAGCTGACTGCGCTGAAGAAGCATTAACTGCCTGTACAACCGATCGCTGATTAAGATAGTAATAAACATACTCATGGTTAGCTTTTTCGGTATCTATTCTAATGATTGCAACCGCCTGATTGGTATTAGCCGGAACAAGGTCATCAGTCACAATACCCGTTTTTCCTAAAAACATTCCCGCCATTGAAAAAAGAATATCATTTTTCTCAATTTGTGAACGTTTCAGTTTTTCATGAGTTTGTTCCGAAATAAAAGCAAACTTACTTCTATCAATATTTCTGCTGTTTCCCAAAGACTCGGACTTAATAAAATTCACGCCACTATTTTCAAAAGTACAACCGACCGAAGTGGGTGTGGTACCTTTTGTTATTTTGGTTGTGATTGAGTCAAGTGTAACCAACATTATTTCACGCTCCTAACCTAAGTATTTTCGATGAGCAATTTTGACATTGCTCTGCTTGACCATTGCATACTGCAAGGTCGTATCTATTCGTTGATGCCCCAAGAGCCGTTGCAGCTGCTCCACGGGCATTCCTTTGTCTATCGCCATTGTAGCGAGGGTTCGTCTGAATTTGTGCGGATGCACTCTCGGAAGTGCAAGCCGCTTACCCAGTTCACGCAGTCTTGATTCCACACCACCAATCTGCAATCTTTCGTATGGCGCTTTCAGCGATACAAACAGGGCATTTTTGCTATCCGTTCTCTGTGCAAGGTAGTTCTGAAGGTGGATTTTGGTTCTAGCATCAAAGTAGACCATTCTCTCCTTGCTGCCTTTACCAAATACTACGCACTCTCGCTCCTCAAAGTTGATGTCATCCCGATTGAGAAGCACCAATTCGCCTACACGCATTCCGGTTGATGCCAGCATATCAATCAAAGCCAAATCACGCAAAGAATCGCAATGGTCACGCATGGTTTCCAGTGCTTCGTCTGTATAGGTTTCTTTGATGGTCACAGCCGTTTTCACCTTATGAATCCTGCGTACCGGGCTTTTCACGATGTAATCTTCATCTTCAAGCCAGGAAAAGAAGCTGGATAAGATTCTGCGGATGTTGTCAATCGTCACCTTACTTGATTTTCGTTCTGCCTGATAGTCAGTCAAATAGGAACGCAGGTCATTGGTTGTGATATGCGTGATTCCTTTTCCTATCTTCTCAGACATGGTTTCGATTGTCTTTCCGTAGTAGGAAAGAGACTTTTCAGAGCACCCTTCAATTCGCTTTGCCGAAAGAAACGCACATATCAACCGTGCATTTTCTGTACTTGCATCCTCAGTTGTACTATCTGTTTTTCGCTGAATCTCATATCCGGAAAGATTATGCTGCAGCACTCGCCGCAGCTGCTCTGCCTGTCCATTATCAAGATATGCCAACATATCTCGCAGCACGTCATTTACAAATTCATCATTCATAGTCTATTCTCCTTTAATAATCAGGGAATGACTATGGAGTGGCAATCCTCAGTATAAACACCTGCCACTCGCAGAAGTTATGGGGTAGGTCGTAAACGAAAATTTAGAGCAACAAGCCCGTGCCATATTTCAAGCGTGGTTCATTGATTATGAACCATTCGGTGGTGCGGCTCCTTTAGCTTGGCATCCATCCACATTGGGACAAATAGCAGAACTGAAAACCGATAGCTGGTCGCCAGCCAAAAATCCTGATGTCATGGTCGAGCATTACAGTATCCCAGCATTTGATGATCAACATTACCCAGTATTTGAGATTGCAGCTGGAATCAAGAGTAACAAGTACATTCTCAATTCAAATTCAGTGATGATTTCCAAACTGAATCCTGATACCAAGCGTATATGGAGACCGTTGTGTCTTTCGGCTCATTCCGTTTGCTCTACGGAATTCATTGTTTATGAGGCAAAGAAACAAGAACAGCGAGATTACATTTACTCTATTCTCGATAGTATTCCGTTCCTTAATCATCTTTGCTCTCATACAACTGGATCAACCAATAGCCGTCAACGAGCAACACCAAAAAGCACTTTAGACTTTACTTTGTGCCTGCCTCCTGATTCCATTATCGAGGATTTTTGCCAGATTGTTACTCCTATGTACGATTTAATTGCCTCCAACATTGTGGAGAATCAGTCATTAGCAAAAACAAGAGATAGCTTACTTCCTCGATTGATGTCCGGTGAGCTTGATGTCTCCACCATCGAGCTTTAAGCAGCTAAATTTTCGTTTATCTTATCATTTATTAAAATCTTCTCATCGATTGATGACAAGATACTTGCAATTTTCTTTTGTGTATCAAGATCAGGGCAACGTACAACACATTTCATCAACTCTGGCTGGCGCAGTCCAACTACCGTTGTTCCAGTTGCTCTGCCATCCATTTCACCCTGAAAATCTGAAGTGGTCATGTAATAATACACAAACTTTGAATCATGTTCTTCCTTAACTCTCACACCAAAGAGTCTCTGGCTAAGAACAATTTTTTCTTCACTGTCCCAATAAAGGATTTGCCCAAAAGGAGCTTCGGAAGTGATAATAATATCTCCTCGTTGAACTTCATCTTTCATCCATTTGTGATACATTTCCTCACTCACGAATCGAATGGTATCAGGTTGAACTATGTGACCTGTCTTAATGTTTTTTGCAGACAAAGCACGATAGCCACTTTCACTCCAATCGCCACCAAGTTTTTTTGGTGTTTTTCCTCGATAATCAATTACAAGTTCTGTAATTTCACCAAGAGGGTACGCTCTCCAATTAGATCTCATAACCAATTGCCCCCAACTTCTTACGGATTTCTGCTTCGAGTTCATGAGACTTGGCAAACATATCAGAAAGCTCCGAAGTCAGGCGAGCCATTTTTTCATCAAACGGTTCACTATCTTCTTCCTGTTCTTCAATGCCAACATAGCGCCCAGGAGTCAGAATATAGTCCTGCTTTTCAATAGTCTGCAAATCGGCCACCGCACAAAATCCCTTCACATCTTCCAGAGTTCCGTTTTGGAATGCTTCAAAGGTGTCTGCCAGTTTCTGAATATCTTCATCCGTGAAGTCTCTGTGCTTGCGGTCAACCATATAACCCATCTTGCGGGCATCAATAAACAGCGTTTTTCCTTTCTGCTTTTTGTTTTTGCTAATGAACCAGAGCGTAACCGGAATCGTCACGCTATAAAACAGCTGCGTAGGCAGGGCAACGATACCTTCCACCAAATCAGCGTTGATAATATTCTTTCTGATTTCACCTTCACCGGAGGACTGCGTAGACAGTGCACCGTTCGCAAGTACCAAACCAATCTTGCCGCTTGGCGCAAGGTGGTGGATCATATGCTGAATCCATGCGTAGTTGGCATTACCAGACGGTGGCGTTCCGTACTTCCAGCGAACATCATCCTGCAATTTGTCCTGTCCCCAGTTGGACAGATTAAAAGGCGGGTTTGCCATAATGAAATCCGCACGAAGATTGGCATGAAGGTCATTAAAGAACGTATCAGCCTGATACGGACCGAAGTTTGCATCAATGCCACGAATCGCCATATTCATCTTCGCCATTTTCCAGGTATCCGCATTGGATTCCTGACCATAAACAGAAATGCTTTGACGATTGCCGCTGTGTGCTTGAATAAACTTCACGCTCTGCACAAACATACCGCCAGAGCCGCAGCACGGGTCATACACACGGCAATTATTGAACGGCTTCAGGATGGCAACGATTGTCTTAACAATGCTGGACGGTGTGTAGAACTCGCCGCCCTTCACACCTTCGTAAGCAGCGAACTGTGCGATACAATACTCGTAAGTTCTGCCCAGGAGATCCTTACCTTCCTCTGTATCAGACATATCCATATTGGTGAACAGATCAACGACATCACCAAGAACTCGCTTGTCCAAATCCGGGCTTGCGTAATTCTTCGGAAGCACATTTTTCAGAGATTTATTATCTGCTTCAATCTCTCTCATTGCTTCATCAAGGACTGTGCCAATTTCCGGAGTGTGAGCCGCAGCTGCAACCGTAGACCATCTTGCTTTTTCCGGGACAAAGAAAATATTCTCACCCAAATACTCGTCACGATCTTCTTCAAAGCCCTCACCCTCTGCAACAAGCTCGTTATATTTTCTCTCAAATGCACTGGAAATATAGCGAAGAAAAATCAATCCGATGATTACCTTTCTATATTCAGCGGCAGGAATGTGCCCCCATAACACACAGGCAGCATCCCAAATCTGTTTTTCAAAGCCAATGTTGGCATTATTCTTTTCAGCCATTGTCAGTCCCTCTTTCTTACTACTTATTCAAATCAATAATTTTCCATATCTCTTTCCGCCCACTCTGCGGATATAGTCCTTTTTCTGCAAGGATTCCATGATGTGCTTCTCGCCTTTTTTGATATATTCTTCAAGCTCAAATTGCCAGTTCTTTTCTGCTGACATAGCTGCACCTCGCCTCTTGCTCAATACTCAATCCTAAAATAATCAAGATATGCCTTATATCTATCCTGCGCAGCAAGGCAGGTATCCGTCAGATAACCGTTTTCCTTACCCCACTCCTTTAAGCCTCGATAGTAAAACATTTTCAGATTATCCTCTATAATAAACGGAACAATATTATATTTCAGGCACTCTTTAAACATAATCAGCCTGCCAACGCGTCCATTGCCATCCTGAAACGGATGAATCCTTTCAAAACACACATGAAAATCCAAAATATCTTTAAACGTCTTACTCTTTTTCGCATTATATTTTGCCAAAAGTGCTCGCATCTGCTCGCTAACCTCTTCCGGCAAAGCGGTATCTCTGCCGCCAACCTCGTTCGGAAGCTTTTTATAATCACCGACAGCAAACCAATCCTTACGCGCATCACTCGTGCCGGTTTTCAAAATAAAGTGCAATTCCTTTATCAGCTTTTCAGATAAAGCAGTCTTTGCCTTATCTATAAGCAAATCAATACAGCGAAAGTGATTAGCAGTTTCAATAATATCATCCACGTTCAAAACTTCATTTTCCACACCAATCGTATTCGTTTCAAAAATATAACACGTCTGCTCATGTGTCAGTCTGCTGCCTTCCATATGATTAGAGTTATAGGTCAACTCAATTTGCGTTTTATGATAGATACCGCCTGCATATCTGCTTGCTTTTTCTTCCTGCAGAACATTTAACAAGCTACGCTCACTCTGCTTAATCTTATTAACACGCTCCGGTTTTACTGCCGTTTCCGGAATACTCCATATTCTGCCATGCAACTCTGCTCCCTGCACACGTCCCTGTGCACAATAATTACGCACGCTGCGCTCGGATATCTGCCACTTTTCCGCTGTTTCAGCTACTGAAAGATACTTCATCATCTCACCTCCGTTACGTTGTATCTAAGAATAGTATAGCATGTTGACGGCAAAAACTACAATTATTTTTCATTCGTTTTTACGGACAGTTTTTGCCGTCAAAAAGCGCTCCGCAATTTTTTTATTATTGCTTTTGGCGTATTTACGTATTCTCACACATAGAAAGAAAAACTAAGGGACTGTCATCGCAAGTAAAATCCACTCACGCGACAGTCCCTTTTAGCTTATCAATATTACTTCAGCAGTTCCTTTTCTTCCAGATACACAGCCAGCAGCTGCGCTACCTTATTCACCAGCTTCAGGCAATTTTTCAAATGCTCACGCGTATTAAACTCGTAAGGCATCAAATCACCGCAGGCACAGGAGCCGAATTCCTTAGCAAAGCGCTCATGAAATTCCAGCGTTAACGGATAAATTTCCGCCAAGGGCTTATCGCTCGGCTGATTGCGGCCTGCAAGCGTACTGATGACCATTACGCAGCCTGCCATCGCACCGCACAAATCGCGCGCATGGCCAATGCCACCGCCAAAGCCGGAGCACAGACGGAATGCATTATCATCAATATTCACGCCTGCCTCCTTGCGAAAGGTTTGCACAATCGCTTCGCAGCAGTTATAACCGCTCTTAAAATTGTTGCCTGCTGCCATGCCCATTTTTTCGCTAAATTCACTCATGCTTTTCTCCTCCTTGCATAACAATATTAAAATGCTCACTTTTTGTCTTTATCGCTTTCCGTTGCATAAGGCCAGCCGCTCATGCCACCCTCCAGGCTGTAAACATCACGGAAGCCGCGGGCGCGCAGGATAACCTCCGCTTCGTAGCCACGCAAATCAATCTGGCAGGCTGTAACTATTTTCTGCTCTTTATCCATCTTGCTGATATCCGCTGTACGCAAGGTATCAAGCGGCAGATTTACTCTCGACGGAATGTCGGCAATACGCTTAGCTGCTACCTCTGCCGGTGTGCGTACATCAACGAATAAATAATCCTCCTGCGTACGGTCCTTTTCAAAGTCTACAGGATTAATGCTGCGCAGCTGACCGTCAATTTTATTTTGCAGGACATTAGCTGCCGTTGCGATATTCTCAATCGGCGTATTAAACGGCGGAGCATAAGCCAGATCAAGTCCGGACAAATCATCCAGCGTTGCACCTAAAGAAATTGCCGCCGCCAATGTATCAATACGCTTCGCTACGCTCGCTCCGACAGCCTGCGCACCTAATACGCGTCCGCTGCTCTTTTCCGCCAACAGCTTCAGCACAATACGTCCTACTCCCGGCATATAACCCAAACGGTCAGAGCCAGGAACAACTACGCTCGCAAAATCAATGCCGGCCTGCTGCGCCGTCCGCTCGTTCAAACCGGTCGCCCCTGCCTCCTGCGCAAAGAAGCGACAAGCAGCAGTTCCCAAAACACCGGGGTATTTCTTCTGCGCTCCGCAGATATTATCCGCAATCACACGCCCATGCTTGTTGGCAGTTGAGCCCATAGGCACAAACACCTTGGCTCCGCTGACACGATGAGTATTTTCCGCACAGTCACCGCCGGCATAAATAGCGCTGTCGCTCGTCTGCAGATATTCGTTGACGGCAATACAGCCGCTGGGACCTATAACAAGGCCGGCCTCGCGCGCCAGCTCCACGTTCGGACGCACGCCGACGGCAACGATAACCAGCTGTGCCGGGATTACGCGTTTATCTGTCTGCACTCCGCTAACTTTACCGTTTTCTATGATAAAGGCACCTGCTCTTTCCTCCAGATAAATATCGAGCAGCGGATTTTTCGTATCACGCAGCAGCAGTGCTGCCATGTCCTCATCAAGCAGCTGCGGCAGCAGTCTGTCCTGCTGTTCCAGAACGCTGGTATGCAAGCCGCGGCGCACAAAGGCTTCCGCCAGCTCCAGACCGATAAAGCCTGCGCCGATGATTACTACATCCTTAACGTTGCCTTCGGCAATTTCCTTATCTACCGCTTCAACATCCCACGGGAACCAGAAGCTGTGAATACCTGCGGCATCAGCATTAGGCAAGGGAAGCTTCACCGGCGTGCTGCCAGTTGCCAACACCAGCACGTCATACGACAGCTGTTTCAGCTCTCCCTTTTCCAGATAATGCACGCATTTTTGCACTCTGTCTATTTTCTGCACATTACAGCCGCAGCGGGCGTCAATGCCCTTCACAGCCGCAAAATAATTACTGTCGCGCAAGGCTCCCTGCGGTGTATGGTCAAAGCTGTCCATGCTCTTAACCTCACCGCTGATAAAATACGGGAAGCCGCAGGCGCCATAGCTCAGCTGCGGTCCGCGTTCCAGCACGATAATCTCTGCTTCGGCATCCAGCCTGCGCAAGCGCGCTGCCGTTTTCATACCGGCGGCCACCCCACCGACGATTACTGCACGTTTACTCATAATGTCACCTCCAAGAATGATTTTAACATTGTCTTACTATTATGAAAATTTAATAGTCCAAACTGCTTCTGTCAGCAAATATTACTCTATAACCATTATAATCGAGTAGGAGGGAATTTTGAATAAAATTCCCGACCTCTCACACCACCGTGCGT
>ERZ791619.482-NODE-482-length-22165-cov-76.1407_pt1 | contig 22165 bp, 20 predicted proteins | sample MGYA00510271_ERZ791619 | MGnify/ENA primary metagenome ERZ791619 (study PRJEB30046, sample SAMN00715209) | human gut metagenome | study: EMG produced TPA metagenomics assembly of the A metagenome-wide association study of gut microbiota in type 2...
CTTCGTTCTTCTCTTCCAGGTAAATCACTATTTCCGTACTGCTTTCCTTTACATCCGAAATGATGAAATAATCCAATGTCCCTTCAGGAAGAAGGAGACGGTAACCGCTGGTTTCCATAACTTTTGCTGATTTTCTTTCCGGCAAAGATATAAATTTATCGGATTTACCCCTCAGATTATTACGTTGACCCAATTTCAGCTTCCTTTTCAACCTCCATTCCTAAAAGGATAAGATTCCAGCCTTTAAATACAAGCCAAAGTGCTACCAATGAAATAAGTCCCACTATAAGTCCTGTTAAAGGAAACAGGTCAATAAAAGCTCCCACCAATAAAACAATCATACTGTTACGCAAATAACCAGCTCCTTTCTGACCATCTGCTCCTAATGAAGCCGACTGTTTCATTGAGCCGTATCCTAAGAACTCGAAAATGAAACCAATTATCAGCAAAATGCCGGCAATAATGCCTCCCAATAATGGAATCCAACCAAATACCACAGCTACAATTCCTAAGATTACAGCAATTTTCAAACGAGAAGCTCCCTTAGCTCCATCTGCATCAAGATTTGCTTTTAACTTACCCAGTCCTACCAGATAAAGAATCAATCCTAACAAAGCAGCTATAGCTGTCAATGTATTATCTCCAATACTGTCATACACGTGCAGCAAAATAGCTAACAAGATAAAATAAGCCCCTTGACTTCCCTGATTATTCCATTGAATACCAAGACTTCCTTTAGCCATAAATACAGCTATCAATAAAGCTATCAGACTCACATAATCCAGCCACATAGGTGTATTAGGAATCAAAGTCAGTAAAGCAATAAAAAGTCCACCACCTGCAAGCCCCAGGAAAGGTACAGGTAATTCTTTCCCCAATGTCTTATAAAACGAATAAAGTGCTAATCCACCTCCCACAATTCCAATAATTTGGCAACAGAACACCGGAATGTCAAAGTCTGGCATACCAATTAATGACCCCACTAATGACCCCAAATCGGGCAATAACGTACACACTACAAGCAGCGTACAAAATTGTAACTGCAAAAATTTCTGCTTTGTTTCCATCTGTAATACGATTTAAAATAATAGATAAGAAAATGAAAATCACTAAAAACAAATTTAGTTATTTAATATAAAAAAAACAAACAAAATCCATCTTAATATCCTGATTTTATTATAATTTGATACAAACAAGATCTTCGCATACATCTGAAATAATACAGCAGATAAAAGATGTAAGTGATTTTCATATAATATCTATCACCTTCATGTTTTCAACTCAGGAACATAGATTTCACACAAAAGCACTTTATATCCTACTTTCCTTAGTTTGGTTTCAATTTAACAGAAGAAGAAACGACTTTAATAGTAAAATAGAGATTTTTCTAGGTTCTCAATCAGAATAAGGCATATATAATTATACTTTCATTCTTATTTCTACCAATTTAAAACCATACAAAAAGCAATAATTTAAAACAATAACACGTATAATATTAGCTATTTATCATACATAAAGTTTTTTATTGCATAAAATTTCTGACTTTCAGGGAAAAGTCGTACCTTCGCGCACGATTTCACCCACACAAAAACTTATAATTTGAAAGTATAGTATGAAAATTATCTGGTCTATCCGGTCATTTAACTTTACAAACGTGCCTTAGAAAGGGTTCCTGGCGAGAGAAAAACTTTCTATGTTTCATTTTATAATCAACAATTTTTCATGTTCACTTTTATTTCTATAATGGCTGTAGGAGTCCTTATAGGCTATCCTTTGCGCCGTAAACAAAGCATTCATAAGATACCCGTACTTATACAAATCGTAGTTTGTCTGTTACTTTTTATTTTGGGACTGTCTATCGGAACAAATAAACTTATCATTGGCAACCTGAGTTATTTCTGCCAACAGGCAGCCATCATCTCCATGCTGAGTCTGTTGGGAAGCTCTGTAGCCGCTCTACTTGTGTCTCACTTTTTCTTTAAGAAAGGAGCAAACCGTGAAGGGTAGTCTTTTGATTCTGATATTTTTCCTGATGGGATGCCTCATCGGCTATTTTTATACCATCGGATTCGACATTCATGAAATGTCAGTAAAAGTACTTTATGTATTGATGCTCCTGTTAGGAATGAACTTAGGAGGTAATCAAGATTTAAAAGGATTTGTCGCGCAATTTAATTTCAAGATGCTGCTCGTCCCCATTGCCACAGTATCAGGCACATTTCTTTTCTCTGCCATCGCCGGCTTTATTCTGAGCCAGTGGAGTGTGTTCGACTGCATGGCAGTAGGCAGCGGATTTGCGTATTATTCCATTTCATCGGTCCTCATCACACAGCTCAAGACACCGAGCATGGGACTGCAAGTAGCCACGGAATTAGGAACAATTGCCTTGCTGGCCAATATCTTCCGTGAAATGACCGCACTGGTCGGTGCACCTTTCATCCGGAAATATTTCGGACGTCTGGCTCCTATTTCGGCAGCAGGCATTGGCTCTTCCAGCGGAATAGCATCTTTTCCGGAGTATTTGGTGCTGGCCGCCATCACCAAATACTCCGGAAAAGATGCTATTCCGCTGGCCATTCTGCATGGTATTCTGATTAACCTCAGCGTGCCTTTCTTCGTTTCATTATTTTGTAACCTGTAATACAGATACGTAACTTCATGCAAACGTAACTACATAGCAACTTTTCTGTAATAAAAAACACTGACCTTTGGGCAGACTTTAAAAAAGGAGATTATTATGGAAACAGTTGCAGACAAATATGTAGTAGAATGTACGCCCGACGGTGAATATTACGCTTACCTGTGCAATCATGAACAATGCTTTGCATACGGTGAAACTGAAGAAGAAGCGCTGGAAAACCTGGAAACCGCGGCTGAAGAATTCTACAATGAATTCAATTCTATTTTCTACATGGAGGATATAGCCTGATACTATATTGAAAAAACGCACATTGTAAGTAAATTGCCGATATTTAGTCATTTCTCAAAAGCCATTTCTGTGGGACGCAGGAATGGCTTTCTTCTTGCTTCGTCTCCTCGCCTGTTGAAACAAGTTATTCATTTGACAGTCATACCCTTGTAATATACATTCCCTTCTTTTGTACAGCGTTAAGAAAAACATGAAGCATGAAAGAAAGACCTTATTACCGGACCATTGTGGTGTCGGACATTCATTTGGGAACTACCCATTCGAAAGTAAACCAAATCAGTGATTTTCTTAGTAGAGTAGACTGCGGACGACTGATTCTGAACGGTGACATCATAGACGGATGGCATCTGCAGAAATCCGGCATCAGCAAATGGAAAGCGGAACATACGCACTTTTTTAAAATCATCATGAAAATGATGGAAAAACACGGTACGGAAATCATTTATGTACGTGGCAATCATGACGATTTTCTTGACAATCTTGCTCCCCTGCAATTCGCCAACCTGACCATTACAAAAGATTACATACTGGAAAGCAACGGAAAGCATTATTTCGTAACACATGGCGACGTGTTCGATAAGGTAACTACCAGCATGAAATGGCTGGCCAAACTGGGAGATATAGGCTATACGCTCCTACTGTGACTCAACAGCCAGTACAACCGCTATCGCGTAAGAAAAGGAAAACCTTATTATTCACTTTCACAGGCCATCAAGCAGAAAGTAAAATCTGCCGTATCCTATATTTCTGATTTTGAAAACGTACTGGTAGACTTCGCGAAAAACCGTCAGTGTGAAGGGGTTATCTGCGGCCATATCCACCATCCGGAAAACCGCATGATTGACCAGATACACTACCTGAACTCAGGCGACTGGGTAGAAACCATGTCGGCACTTACTGAAGATGAAAATGGGGAATGGAAAGTAATCTATTACACCGAATTGGAACAGCAGACTCCGAAGCCTGAAGAAAACAATGTCATACCGCTAATACCTATCGCATCATGAAAATCTTATTTATCGTTCAGGGAGAAGGAAGAGGACACCTCACGCAAGCCATCTCGATGGAGAAACTGCTTAGAAGCAACGGACACGAAGTGGTAGAAGTACTCGTCGGAAAAAGTGAATCCAGACGACTTCCAGGATTTTTTATCCGGAACATTCAGGCGCCTGTCAAACAGTTTATCAGCCCGAATTTCCTGCCTACCCATGCCAACAAACGGGTAAACCTGACACGAAGCATCTTATATAACTTGTTAAAAGTGCCGGAATATGCAGAAAGTATATGCTATATTAACCGACATATCAAAGAAACCGGTGCCGAACTGGTCATCAACTTCTATGAATTATTAACAGGATTGACTTATTTCTTTTTCCGTCCGGCAGTACCTCAAATCTGTATCGGCCATCAGTACCTGTTCCTTCACAACCAATTCAAATTACCCAAAAAGAACAAATGCAGCCTGTTTTTCCTGAATTTCTTTACGCGACTGACTGCATTAGGTTCCTCACAAAAACTGGCCCTCTCCTTCCGCTCCATGCCGGAAGACAATCATCAGCACATCAGTGTGGTTCCTCCTTTATTGCGACAAGATGTACTGCTTCAGGAAAGCAAACCAGGTGATTACATCCATGGATATATGCTGAATGCGGGATTCTCTGAAAATATTCTGAACTGGCATAAAAAACATCCGGATACTCCTCTCCGCTTTTTCTGGGACCACTGGGAAGAAGAACCTGTGAAAAAAATAGACTCCACGCTTTCTTTCTACCAGCTTGACGATATAGAGTTTCTTCGCCAGATGGCAGGTTGCAAAGCATACGCCAGCACGGCAGGATTCGAATCGGTATGCGAAGCCATGTATTTAGGAAAACCCATCCTGATGGTACCGGCACATATTGAACAAGAGTGTAATGCTTTCGATGCCATGCAGAACGGAGCAGGCATCATCGATCACAATTTTAACTTGAGTAACTTACTGCGTTTCTCTCAAAACTACAAACCCAACCGTCTGTTTGTGGAATGGGTGAAATCGGCAGAATACATCATATTGAATGAAATAGAGCGATTTGCTCCGCAAAATACCCTGCAAGGAATGTATCTGGTAGAGGAGTTTGTGTAAAAAAATCTAAATAATCGTTCTGAAATCATATTGTAACATAAAATCATTTTCTTTGCAAAAAAAGTGATTTTATGGCCACAAGAAATAGAAAAAAAGAAAAGCCTTATTTGGAAAGAGACATCAGTTGGATGTACTTTAACCGCAGAATCCTGCAGGAAGCAACCCGAAGTCATGTGCCATTGCTGGAACGAATGGCCTTTCTTGGCATCTATTCCAACAACCTGGATGAATTTTTCCGTGTCAGAGTAGCTTCTCAAAGCCGCATTGCGGAATGCATGGATAAATCGGCTGCCAAGGAAAGAGAAAAAGCAAAAAAACTGCTTAAGCAAATCGGAAAACTAAACGCACGTTACGTAAAGGATTACGAAGAAGCTGTAAGCTGTGTGACAGAGGACTTGAAAAAAGAAAACATCTATCTGGTATCCAATTCGGAGGTCACTCCCGAACAGCTACAGTTCATCCAGTCTTTCTATAAAGAAAAGCTGAATGGACTTATTGTGCCCGTATGGTTCTCAGCAGTCAAATTATTGGATTACGAAAACGATGAAAATATCTACCTGGCCGTAAAGGTAAGCAAGAACGGCAACAAGCCAATGGCAGACTATGCTTTCCTGGAACTCCCGGTAAATATTTGCGGACGTTTTGTACAACTACCGGATCATGAAAACAAAAGTTACCTGATGTACTTGGACGACGTCATCCGCTGCTGTCTTCCGCTGGTGTTCGAAGGACTGGGATACGACAAATACGAAGCCTATGCCTTTAAGTTTACCCGCGACGCGGAAATGGAAATTGACAACGACCTGCGCACCGGTACACTTCAAAAGATTTCAAAAGGGGTAAAGAGCCGTAAAAAAGGAGAACCTCTTCGCGTAATCTATGATAACAACATGCCGAAAGACCTGTTGAAAAGGGTGTTGAAAAAGCTTGAACTTGACAGTCTGGACACAGTAATTGAAAGCGGACGTTATCAGAACCACAAGGATTTAATGAAATTCCCGGATTGTGGACACAGCAACTTGAAATACCCGAAATGGCCTCCCATCCTGAAAAAAGAACTCGACGGGCCAGAGAGTCTGTTGAAAAAAATTCAGGAGAAAGACCGCTTTATCCACGTGCCTTATCATAATTTCGACTCCTTCATCCGTGTGCTTCAGGAAGCAGCTGTCAGCAAGCAGGTTACAAGCATTAAAATTACGCTCTACCGTCTGGCTAAAGAATCAAAGGTAGTAAAAGCCCTTATCGGAGCTGCCCGTAACGGAAAGAAGGTAACCGTAGTCATTGAATTGCTGGCTCGTTTCGACGAAGCGTCCAACATCAACTGGTCAAAGAAAATGCAGGATGCCGGCATTAAGGTGATTTTCGGTGTAGAAGGCTTGAAGGTTCACTCCAAGATTACGCACATTGAAATGAAAAGTGGACCGGATATTGCTTGTATCAGTACCGGAAACTTCCACGAAGGAAACGCCAAGATGTACACAGACTGTATGCTGATGACAGCTTATCCCAAAATCGTGAAGGATGTAAATCAGGTGTTCGAATTCATTGAGCGTCCTTACACTCAGATACGGTTCAAGGAACTGCTTGTTTCGCCAAATGAAATGAAAAACAAGTTTGTGACATTAATCAACAACGAAATAAAGAACAAGAAAGCCGGAAAGCCTGCTTACATCAAGATAAAGATCAATCACATCACCGATCCGATTATGGTAGAAAAACTGTATGAAGCTTCGGAAGCAGGCGTAGATATTGACCTGGTAGTACGTGGTAACTGCTCGTTGATTACCAATGTACCCGATGTCAGCACACACATCCGGATTCATGGCATCATCGACCGCTATCTGGAGCATTCACGTATTTTCATCTTCGCCAACGGAGGAGAAGAAAAAATATACTTAGGTTCTGCCGACTGGATGCCTCGCAACCTGGATCACCGCATCGAAGTGATTACTCCGGTCTACGATTCAGCCATCAAGGGAGAAATGAAACGCATTGTAGAATAATACCCTGCAGGGACGTATAGTAGACGGTGCAGGCGACAATCTGTTCTGGAGTGAAGAAACGGAAGAAGCTCCTTTCCGCTCGCAGGAAGCACTCTACAATTATTACCTGGCCGAAAATGAACAATAACTTAAATGTGATATTATGGACAATATGCTAAAAGACTGCAAGACGTACTATGGAGCCATTGATATTGGTTCGAATGCAGTGAGATTGCTCATCAAATGTGTAGAAGAAGACGAACAAGGAAAGGTTTTCTTTTCAAAAGTGCTTCTTTTGCGTGTCCCTCTGCGTCTGGGATTTGACGTATTTGCGATAGGAAAAATTTCCGAAACCAAGGAAAAGAACATGCTCCGTCTGATGAAGGTATTCCATCACCTGATGAAAATCTACGATGTGGAAGACTATCGTGCATGTGCCACCTCTGCCATGCGTGATGCAAAGAACGGAAAAGATATTATCAAACGCATCAAAAAGAAAACGGGAATCCGCATTGAAATCATTGACGGACAGGAAGAAGCCAAGATGATATACAACAACCACATTGAATGCATGGAAGACCGTAACGGAAACTATATGTATGTGGATGTAGGTGGAGGTAGTACCGAAATCAACTTGCTTTCACAAGGAGAACTCGTATGCAGCCGTTCGTACAACATCGGTACAGTACGTATTCTGAACAATGCCGTAAAGGAAACTGAATGGGAACGGTTGAAAAAGGATATGCAGGAACTGGCTATTTCTTACCCCGGTACGAACATCATCGGTTCGGGTGGAAACATCAACAAACTTTATCGTCTGGCCGAAAAGAAAGACAAGAAAAAGCAGCGAATTACGGTGGAAGTGCTGCACAAACTGCATGAAAGCCTGAACAAGCTATCTGTAGAAGAACGAATGGAAAAATACCAGCTCAAACCCGACCGGGCTGACGTAATCGTTCCGGCTGGCAATATATTCCTGACCATTGCAGACATTATTCATGCTACGCATATTTATGTACCTGTAATCGGACTTGCCGACGGTATCATCGACGGACTGTACGCCAGTCACCTGGAAGAGAAACAGAAGATTTTAGGCATTCTTCCAAGTAAAAAAGATGCTTCGGACACACCTGAAGATACGGAAGAGTAAGTCTTATTATTCACAACCTGTTTATAAACTATTATTTCACATAAACATGTTGTATTTCAAGAATATACATCTTATGTAAATTACCATGCCCTTCACCATACCAACGGTTTATTAACAGCTTATCCACAAACTTATCCTCCTGAATCATGTCTGCATATAATTTCTTGCACACCAAAACCAGACGTGCCTGTTCGTACGAAATGGTTCCATCTTCCATTACATAAGGTTTCAAGCCTGAAGCAGCTACTTTATCCATATCCCGGCCTGATTTGGAACCACAGATTTTATGTACCTCTTTATGCTCTTCTCCTAAAAAAGACAAGGTCAGCTTATCTCCTTCTTCAATAAACTCGTATGTATAACGTTCCGGACGAATAAAGATGAAAGCAACTGGTTTTCCCCATAAAATACCGGTTCCTCCCCAGCTGGCGGTCATCATGTTAAACTTTTCCTGCGTACCGGCCGTCACCAGCATCCACTCTTTGCCAATGGCATCAAACATATTGTCCTGCAATTCAGACACACTAATTTCCTTCATATTCCATTCATATTTAGTTTCTGCAAAGCTAAATATTTTTCCTCTTCCCACCTTTCCCCTTTTTTTATTTTTTAAACCGAATTAAAATCCTATCCTCTCAAAATATCTTTTCCTATCTCGGCCTTTTAAAGTATCTTTGCAAGGAATATCATTAACTAAAAAAGAAAGGACTGAACCGTGGCAAAAGACAATGAGGTTGTACTGACCCCGATGATGAAGCAATATTTCGACTTGAAAGCAAAACACCCGGATGCCATCATGCTATTCAGGTGTGGCGACTTTTATGAAACTTACTCGGAAGATGCTGTAGCAGCTGCTGAGATTTTAGGAATCACCTTGACAAAACGTGCCAACGGTCAAAGCAAAACGGTGGAGATGGCGGGGTTCCCCCATCATGCACTCGATACTTACCTGCCTAAACTGATTCGTGCAGGACGAAGAGTCGCTATCTGCGACCAGCTGGAAGATCCGAAGACAACTAAAAAGCTTGTCAAACGCGGAATTACGGAACTGGTCACACCGGGAGTAGCTATCAACGACAATGTGCTTTCTTACAAGGAAAACAACTTCCTGGCTGCCGTGTATTTCGGAAAAACAGCTTGTGGTATATCTTTCCTGGATATTTCTACCGGTGAATTTCTTACCGCCGAAGGACCTACTGACTATATCGACAAACTATTGAATAATTTTGCGCCCAAAGAAGTGCTTTTTGAACGCGGAAAGAAACCCATGTTCGAAGGAAACTTCGGCAGCAAATTCTTTACGTTCGAACTGGAAGACTGGGTATTCAATGAAACGTCTGCAAAGGAAAAGTTACTGAAGCATTTCGAAACCAAAAACCTCAAAGGTTTCGGAGTGGAAAATCTTCATAACGGCATCATTGCTTCCGGAGCCATCCTGCAGTATCTTGACATGACCCAGCACTACCAGATTGGACACATCACTTCTTTGTCACGCATTGAAGAGGACCGCTTCGTACGCCTGGATAAATTTACGGTACGCAGTCTGGAACTTGTAGGCAGCATGAATGAAGGCGGTACCTGCCTGCTGGATATTATCGACCACACCATCAGCCCGATGGGAGCCAGAATGCTGAAACGCTGGATTGTATTCCCGTTGAAAGAAATCAAACCTATCAACGAACGTCTGGATGTGGTGGAATTCTTTTTCCGGGAGCCGGAATTCAAGGAATTCGTCGAAGAGAAACTTCATCTGATTGGCGATTTGGAGCGTATTTGTTCCAAAGCTGCCGTGGGACGTATTTCTCCTCGAGAAGTCGTACAGCTGAAAACGGCCTTACAAGCTATTGAGCCCATCAAAAATGCCTGCCTGAATGCAGATAACGAGAGCTTACGCCGTATCGGTGAGCAACTCAACCTGTGCGCATCTATCCGCGATAAAATAGCCAAAGAAATTCAGAACGACCCTCCCCTGCTGGTCAACAAAGGGGGCGTGATTGCCGACGGAGTAAATGCCGAACTGGACGAGCTTCGTAAAATTGCATATTCCGGAAAAGATTACCTGTTGCAGATACAGCAGAGAGAAAGCGAACTGACCGGCATTCCCAGCCTGAAGATTGCCTATAACAACGTATTCGGATATTATATCGAAGTACGTAACACCCACAAGGATAAAGTTCCCGCGGAATGGATTCGCAAGCAGACACTGGTCAATGCGGAACGTTATATTACCCAGGAACTGAAAGAATACGAAGAAAAGATTCTGGGAGCAGAAGACAAGATTCTGATTCTGGAAACCAAGTTATATAACGAACTGGTTTGTGAACTGGCCGAATTTATTCCTGCCATCCAGATCAATGCCACACAGATAGCACGCCTGGACTGCCTGCTGTCGTTTGCCAACGTGGCTCGTGCCAATAAATACATCCGTCCGAATGTAGTGGACGATGATGTGCTTGACATTCGTCAGGGACGTCATCCGGTTATTGAGAAACAATTACCACCGGGAGAAAAGTACATTGCCAACGATGTGTATCTCGACACGGAAGAGCAGCAAATCATCATTATCACCGGACCGAACATGGCCGGTAAGTCGGCTTTGCTCCGACAGACTGCCCTCATCACCCTGATGGCGCAGATTGGGTGCTTTGTCCCTGCCGAAAGTGCGCACATCGGCCTTGTAGATAAAATCTTTACCCGTGTAGGTGCCAGCGACAACATTTCTGTAGGAGAATCTACGTTCATGGTCGAAATGAACGAGGCAGCCAATATCCTCAACAACATTTCTCCGAGAAGCCTGGTACTTTTTGATGAATTGGGAAGAGGAACTTCCACCTACGACGGTATTTCCATTGCATGGGCTATCGTGGAACATATTCATGAACATAAGAAAGCCCGCGCACGTACCCTTTTTGCGACGCACTACCATGAACTGAACGACATGGAAGCTCAGTTCAAACGCATAAAGAATTACAACGTATCGGTCAAAGAAGTGGACAACAAAGTCATTTTCCTTCGCAAGCTGGAAAGAGGCGGAAGTGCACACTCCTTTGGTATCCACGTAGCCAAAATGGCCGGTATGCCGAAATCCATTGTCAAACGTGCCGACGAAATATTGCACCAGCTGGAAGCGGAAAACCGTCAGGAAGGTATTTCAGCCAAAGGACAGCCCAGCAAACAGGCTGCATCCGACGGAATACAGCTCAGTTTCTTTCAGTTGGATGACCCCGTACTCTGCCAGATCAGGGATGAGATTCTGAACCTGGATGTAAACAACCTGACACCGCTGGAAGCTCTGAACAAACTGAATGACATCAAAAAAATTGTAAGAGGAAGATAATTTGTAACGCTTATGTCAACCATTATTTATCCGGCCCCTATATTCGGCCCCGTCCATAGCCGCCGACTCGGCGTATCCCTCGGAATCAACCTGCTTCCGGGAGACGGTAAATTCTGTACATTCGACTGCATCTATTGCGAATGTGGATACAACAAAGATTTCCGCCCCAGACAAAAGGTACAGACACGTGAAGCCGTACGTGAAGCACTCGAAAAGCGTCTGGCCGAGATGAAAGAAAACGGTCCTTTTCCAGACGTACTGACTTTTGCCGGCAACGGAGAGCCGACCGCCAATCCTTATTTTCCAGAGATTATTGAAGATACACTGGCCCTGCGCGACAAATATTTCCCCAATGCTAAGGTCAGCGTACTGAGCAATGCCACCCTTATCCACAACCCGAAAGTGTTTGCCGCACTCAACAAAGTGGACAACAATATTCTGAAACTGGATACCGTGGACATGGACTACATCCGGACAGTGGACCGCCCTACCGGACACTATGAGGTGGAAAACATCATTGAAGGCCTGAAAGCATTCAAAGGGAACCTGATTATTCAGACTATTTTCATGAAAGGTACCACGGAAGACGGAAAAGATGTGGATAACACCTCCGATAAATACGTACTTCCCTGGCTGGAAGTAGTCAAGCAAATAAATCCCCGCCAGGTAATGATTTATACCATCGATAGGGAAACTCCCGACCAAAAGCTTAAAAAAGCGACTAAGGAAGAATTAGACCGCATAGCAAGACTCGTAGAAGAAGCAGGTATCAAAGCCAGTGCTTCGTATTAAAAAACAACAGCGTGTACGAATTTCCTGGTGAGTTCGTACACGCTGTTGTTTTTTTAATATGACTTATTCAGGACTTTTCTTCTATCTTGGAGTGATAGCTCTCATAAGAGCCCCATTTCGCTTTATAGGCCTCCGATTTACCTGAAGGAACCATTATTTTCAGTATATTCTCCTTAAATGGGAATGGATTACCTGTAAGTTCCGGTGCTTCCTCTCCCTCAAAAGTAATTGTTTCTACAGTAGAATTTGTTCTTAACGCCTGGTCTCCCACTTTCTTCACCGATTTAGGAAGGTTATTTCTTTCAACTTTCTGCAACCTACAAAAGTCCATCCTTGAACTTCAGAAAGACTCCGAGGAAATGCAAAGGAAGTCAAAGACGTACAATTCTGAAACGCTCCTATTTCTACCATACAATCAGCTGTTTTCATTTCACCCACATAGGCAACTTTACTTAATTGTTCACAGTCACTGAAGGCCCGATAACCTATTCGCTGTATATTATTCGAAAGAGTTACAGACGTTAATTCCGCCACTCCAGTGAAAGCTTCGTCATCTATCTCCTGTAATTCTGCTGAAAATACAACCTCTTCCAGATGTGTACCTAAAAAGGCCTGCGAACCTATTTTTTTCAATGAAGCAGGCAGAGTAACCTTTTTCAATCCTGTTTCACGAAAAGCATCGGAACTGATTTCCTGCAGAGCCGTTTTAGACAGGTCTATTTCTGTCAAAGCCACACAATCTTCAAATGCATGCTCACCTATCTCCTTTAAAGAAGCGGGAAACACGACAGAGGCCAATTTCTGGCGTTCCAGAGAACGCTTGAAGCTCTATAGCCTCCAATCCCTCATTAAGCACTAAAGATTCGATATGAGAGTCTCTGAAAGCCCCAGAAGCGATGATTTTCACTTCTGCCGGGAGTACAACCTGAGTTAAAGAAGGATCTTTTATACCGGTTAATATTCCATTTTCTATCACAAAAGGAGATTCCACATTCTCACCGGCATCTTCACCGGGTTTTTCTTCCGTTGTTTCATCTCCCTCTGCGCCATCTTGATGAACGACTTCTATTTTAAAGGAATGCGATTTCCCAAGCGTAACTGTTCCTCCTCTACTCCACCATTTATAATTTGAGGCATCCTGCAATTCCTGCACCACAAACATTAGTTCAGCAGATGTTCCTTTCACAAACCATGGACGACTTTCCAACACAAAATGAGCTATTCCTTTTTGATTGGTAATAACCTCGGCCAATGGCTTTACGGTATGATCTTTCTGAAAATCTGTATAACGACTTTCATCGTATAAACCAACTGTTTTATTTTCCAAAGGCTCCCCTTTTGAATTGCATACGAAAATTTCTACAGTTGCGGGAGTTTCATTCAAAGATGGATTCTCCTTCTTGCAGCTTAGAAAAAGCATACACATGCTCCACAAAGCTACGGACACAAATTTGATTATGTTCATAGATTATTAATTAAAAAAGATAGTGATTTTTTTCTGTATATTTATAACAAATAAAAGAGAAAAAAGTTTTCAGGTAATGCATTATTTAACTAAAATAATACGATTTATTTATACACACCTCTTTTATATACAATATAATCAATTGTTTATCAATCATTTACACTTATCTCAACTTTGTAGAATTGTACAAAATCTCCACATTACGATGAGGATAAATTACCCATTTTGCCAATTACGGAATTTCAACCTGTTTTTATTTTTATCTGATTTCCAGTCCATTAAGATTTACACTGCATTTTGGCATTCTATTTGATTTACTGTTAGCGTAGAAACTTACTTAACTAACTATTAAAATTGAAGCAATATGAAAAAGTTATTTGTAGCAGTAGCATTGGTAATGGGATTAGGAACTTCAGTTGCGTTTGCAGAAAACTTCCACGCAAGTGTAGACAGTGTGAACATTGTAAATGAGTTCAAACCCATTGAAGTAAAAGATCTTCCACAAGCAGTTCTGGATGCAGTTGCAAAAGACTATGCCGAATTTACCATCAAAGAAGCATACATAGAAGAAGTGGAAGGAACAAAAACCTACAAAGTAGTTCTGACGGACGCAGAAGACAACACAGCCGCCGTGTTATACACTGAAAAGGGTGAAGTATTGGAATAAGCATTCACACGATTGACGGGAATGTGCCAAGTACGGCATGTTCCCGTCTTTTTATTTTTCCACTTATATGAAATAAAAAATCCTGATTCAAAATGAACCAGGATTTTTTTTCGCGGTGCGTACGGGACTCGAACCCGTGACCCCATGCGTGACAGGCATGTATTCTAACCAACTGAACTAACGCACCATTAAGTTTTTCTTTCGTTGCTTTCTCTCTCGATTGCGGTTGCAAAGGTAGGCGTTTTTTTTAAACCTACAAACTTTTTGGATGTTTTTTTTCTAACTTTTTTCGATAAAAATCATAACATACTGATTTTCAACACAGATTAAAATCATTTTTTTTCGCTTAAAAGAAGAGTCATAAAGCTACATCAAGCCGTTTCCTCCAAAATATTTACAGAACGTATCTACGAAAATAAGTAAATTATCCCGGTTTCTTTATGTTTCACTTATGAGAAACGTATGTTTTCGGATGCAGAAACATACGTTTTTCTTACCGGAAACGTAAGGTTCAGCTCCGGAAAACATAAAAAACGATGATTCATTTTTGATTTATCGCATTTGCATCAGCACATTTATCACACGATATGGAAGAAAAGAAGAAACGTATGGGCATAAAAAAAGGAGTTCCGCTGAACTCCAACCTTTGTTAACCTTAAATCTAATACTATGAAAAACACGATGCAAAGGTACGGACTTTCTGGAATTATGCAAGTTTTGTGTACGTTTACATGTGTTTTATAACATACATTAAGAAGTAGTATTCTTGCTTTAAAGGCCATTAACAAGCAAGCTGAGACTTTTTAAAGTCCCAGCTTGGCAGATATTTCCAGCATTTTCTGAATAGGCTTAATGGCTTCCTGTGCGATGGCTTCATCCACATTGACTTCCGGCCATTCGTATTTCAGCGTATTGTACAACTTTTCAAGCGTATTCAGGCGCATGAAGTTGCACTCATTGCAAGCACAGGTGCTGTCTTCAGGAGGCGCAGGAATAAAGTTCTTTTCCGGACATTTTTTCCGCATCTCATACAGAATACCGCTTTCTGTAGCTACGATGAAGTCTTTCTTGTCGCTGGCCATAGCATATTTCAGCAATCCGGCTGTAGACCCAATCTTGTCAGCCAGTTTAGCCACGGCGCCCTTGCATTCCGGATGAACCAATACCTGTGCATCGGGATACTGCTTTTTCAACTCGATAATCTTTTCCACAGAGAATTTCTCGTGCACATGGCAAGCACCGTCCCATAACAACATCTGACGTCCGGTGATAGAGTTGATATAATTTCCCAAGTTCTTATCAGGACCGAAAATCAGTTTTTCATCTTCCGGGAAACTTTCCACAATCTGGCGAGCATTGGTCGATGTCACTACCACGTCAGTCACCGCCTTGACGGCAGCGCTTGTATTGACATACGAGATTACCTTGTAACCGGGATGGTCTTTTACGAAAGCAGCAAACTTATCGGCCGGACAGCTGTCGGCCAAAGAGCATCCGGCATTCAAGTCGGGAATCAACACTTTTTTGTCCGGACAAAGTATCTTGGCGGTTTCACCCATAAAGTGTACCCCGCACATCACAATGATCTTTGCATCCGTTTTGGCAGCCCACTGAGCCAGTGCCAGACTGTCTCCAATGAAGTCTGCTATTTCCTGTATTTCGTCTGCCTGGTAGTAGTGGCCCAGGATTACGGCATCTTTTTCACGACACAGTCTTTTGATCTCCGCTTTCAGGTCAAGCGCTTTTTCTACGGGTTCATCCACATAACCCTTTTTCAACCATTCTTCTTTCTTCATTATTAGATTATATTTTTTCTTCTTTTTAAAAGAAACAATGATACTGATAATATCCCGTTAATAATGTTAGTAAAAATAACACCCTTTTTTTTGTTTTTCCGTTATCAGCATCCGGGTGGAGGATATGAATAACTGATAAACATGCTTACGTATTGATAATTTTGATTTTATCTATACTATTAACAATTTGTTGATACGTTGCAAAGTTAAAAACTTTTCGTGTATTCATTCCTGAAAATTCGGGAAGAATGTGTTTAAACTGTCAGTGAAAATTATCTCTAACTTTTTTGGATTGTTGGTTTTGAGCGTGCTATAATCTATTTGTGGAATAATGCAAGAAATAATTTTCATTTTCTATGCGCGCGTTTTTTACACCTTTTCCACCGTTTTCAACAAGGTTATGAATATAGTTTTTATCTTTGCAGGCAAACGCATACCAAATATACGAAAAATGTCTGAATTAAGAAAACTGAAGATCACGGAGATGAACCGCCTGACGGTGGAGGAGTTTAAGGAAGTAGATAAGTTGCCGTTGGTTGTGGTGCTGGATGAAGTTCGCAGCTTGCATAACATAGGTGCGGTGTTTCGTACCTCTGATGCATTTCTGGTGAACTGCATTTATCTTTGTGGTATTACGGCTACGCCTCCTCATCCGGAAATGCACAAAACGGCCTTGGGAGCGGAGTATACAGTGGACTGGAAGTATTTCAAACGTACGCAAGATGCTGTAAATGAACTTCATAATGACGGATATACAGTGCTGGCTATCGAACAGTGTGCCGGAAGTACACTACTGGATGAACTGGTATTGGAGAAAGGCCGGAAATATGCCATTGTATTGGGAAATGAAGTGAAAGGTGTGCAGCAGGAAGTGGTAGACATGTGCGACGGTTGTATTGAAATACCTCAGTTCGGTACCAAACATTCACTGAATGTGTCTGTAACGGCAGGCATTATGATATGGGAATTTGCACATAAATTGTTTAAACTGCGTTGAACACTGCCTGTGAATATCTTATTAATATGTTGTTAATTTATTGATTTACATAGTTATAGTTGTCCATTCTCAACAAGTGTAACTACTCTTTCTACCATCTTGTCGTCATCTTCAGGATGGTATTCTTTTTTTAGGCTGGCTCCGAATAAGGCTGCAAATGCCTGATAAAATCCCGCTTTAAAAGGTCCCATGAAAGCCTTCACCAGCTGGTAAGACGATTGGTTGCATTCCCGGTTCACCAGTTTGATAAGCAGCTTACCTTGTGAAAAAGTCAGTTTTTTCATGCGGGCGGTGTATTGTTCCTTCAATCCTTTTTCTACCATCTTCATGTGTTGCTCCTTGGCTTTCTGGTTGGGGAGCGTTTCCATGTATTCGTATGTCTCGATGACGGCCCGCTTGATTTCTTTGGCCAAAGGAAGCGTCTTTTTCACATCCCTCACCAGTTTGTAGTAATATCTTTCCTGTCTTTTGTTTTTAAACTTGAGTTTGGGGTAAACGTAAATGTTTCTCAGCGTTATACAAGGTATAGTGTCTCCTTCATATACGCATACGGGAACTCTGTATCCTTTACCGGAGGTCACAGGAGATACTTGTTGGGCATGAATTTCTGAAAAGAAGCTTAGCCCTAAGAAGATGAGTATGTAAAAACATGTCTTCATGCTCACAAAAATAGGAATAATATTCAGATTACGTGAGATAATTAACGTATTTATAGTATGTGTATAACCTGGTGAATAACATGTGGAAAAAGTCTGTTTCTATTTGTGTATCAGTTGTTTTTACTTGTTTAAATGTGTGTGCTCAGTCTGCCTGGATGGAATGGGAGGAACAGATTGGGGAGGAGGCAGATTTATCCTCCTGGGAAGAACAGTATGAAAACTTGAGTGAACTGGCTGAACATCCGTTTAATATTAATATGGTAACGAAGGAAGAATTGGAACAGTTGCCTTTCTTGTCTGATAAAATGGTGGAAAATATTCTTTACTATGTGTATAAATATGGACCGTTGGTCAGTTTGAATGAATTATGGGGAGTGGAAGGAATGGATAAGCAGACTCAGATGTTCTTGAAAGATTTTATATATGTGGGTAATTCGGTGGAAAAACAGGCATTTTCCTGGAAAAACTTGTGGAAATACAATAAACAGGAGGTTTGGATGCGGACAGATATTCCTTTAAATGAAAAGGCGGGCTATGCGAATATTCCCTTGGGTGAAGAGGAAAAATTTGCTTCCAGACAGTATTACGGAAGTCCGTATTATTTGAACCTGAGATACAAATTTCAGTTTCAGCAAAAAATCTATGTAAGCTTGGCTGCAGAAAAGGATGCGGGAGAACCTTTCTTCAGTCTTTACAACCGGAAAGGATTTGATTTTTACAATGCCTCTGTTCAGTTAAATGATTTCGGTAAGTTGCATACCTTGGTATTAGGAAACTACAAAGCCAGTTTTGGATATGGACTGGTAATGAACATGGGATTTAGTATGGGAAAATACACCTCCTTTTCCACATTAAATCGTGCAGGGAAAGGATTGAGCAAATATACTTCCATGAATGAAGCGAATTATCTGCAGGGAGCGGGTGCTTCCTGGAAATGGAAAAATCGCTGGTTATTGACAGGTTTTGTTTCTTTCCGTAATCAGGATGCTACGGTGGATAATGAGTGTATAACTACGTTGAAAACCGATGGCTATCATCGTTTGAAGAAAGATATGGAAAAGAAGAATACTGTATTTAATACCTTAGTTGGTAGTAATTTAACTTATGATGGTAAATATTTTGAAGGTGGATTTACAGCTGTTTATAATGTTTTCAACAAGGTGTTAAATCCGGCTGAACGGTTGTACAATCGTTATTATCCTCGCGGAAGATATTTCTATAACGTGGGAGTGAACTATAAATGGTACAGAGGGAAGTTTGTATTCTCTGGTGAAACGGCGGTAGATAAGCAAGGGAAGATTGCCACGTTGAATCAGCTGACTTATTCACCGGTTGTGAATACTTCTTTGATAGTTATCAACAGATACTATGACAAAAAATACCAAAGTTTATATGCAAACGGATTTGGAGAGAATTCCAGAATACAAAATGAAACGGGACTTTTTATTGGTTTGGAAACAAGCCTATTAAGCAGAATTAAGTTGTTATGTTACGGTGACTTCTTTTATTTTCCGTGGTATCGTTACTTGGTGGATAAGAAAAAGACCATAGGAATGGAAGGCGTGTTTCAAGCATCTTATTCACCGTTAAATTCACTGGATATGTTGATAAAGTATAGTTATAAAAACAAGGCTAAGAACTATCAGGATACGGAAGAAAGTAAACTAGTATTACCCAATATCCGACAAAGATTACATTATCAGCTGACTTATTCACCATTGAGTTTTTTGCGGTGGAAAACGGTTGTGGAATATGTGCGTTCGGATGTGTGGAAACGGGAGGCTTCTAACGGTTGGGTATTGGGTAGTAGTATGAAGATGGATATTCCTCGTCTTTCGTTGCGGACTTCTCTAAGCGGTATCTGGTTTCATACGCAGGATTATGCATCGCGGGTGTATATGTACGAGCAAGGGCTGTTGTATGCGTTTTCTATGATGTCCTTGTATGGAAGAGGAGAGCGATGGGCTTGGACTATGGATTATAATTGGAAAAAGCGTCTGACTTTTCAGGTTAAATGGGGATGGACGCACTATAGAGATCGGTCAACCATCAGTTCGGGAGCAGAAGAAATACAGGGAAACAATAAGTATGATTTACAGTTTCAAGTTCAACTGAAGTGGTGATTTTCTGAAGTAAGGATATAAAAAAAGGAGTACCGCTGTACTCCAACCTTTGTTAACCTTAAATCTAATACTATGAAAAACACAGTACAAAGGTACGGAATTCTGGGAATAATCCAAGTAACTAACCTAAAATATACTGTTTTATAACATGATTTAAAGAAAACTCCTGTTTTGTTAAACTCTATTTGGATTTTAACAGAACAGGAGTCTCTCTTTTAACCTTTTATTTCGCGTTTATTTCTGCGACTTCTCGAGTGGCTACTTCCAGGGCTTCGTTGATATTACTACAGATATTTTCTTCTCCCAGCAATTCGTAGAATCCTGATTTTTCCAGTACCTTATGTACTTTTTCGTTGACTCCCGACAGAATGATGTGAATGTTCTCCTTTTGTGACATCTCACACAGGGTGGTAAGGTTGTGTATACCTGTAGAGTCAATAAAAGGAACTTTTCGCATACGGATGATACGGATTTTCGGACGGTCGCCCAAACGGGACATGATTTCTTCAAACTTGGTAGCAATACCGAAGAAATACGGACCGTTGATTTCATACACTTCTACACCTTGTGGAATCATTAAGTGTTCTTCGTGTACTTCCAAATCGGATTCGTTGTTCGGATCGATTTCGTCGGTAATTACAGAAATTTTGGTGGTTTCCATTACACGTTTCATGAACAATACGCAGGCAATTACCAATCCTACTTCAATGGCTACGGTCAAGTCGAAGATAACGGTCAGGAAGAAAGTGATAAGCAGGACAGCCACATCCGATTTGGGGTTTTTCAACAATCCTTTGAACACTCTCCATCCACTCATGTTATAAGAAACGATAACCAGTACACCAGCCAGACAAGCCATCGGAATATATTGTGCCAGCGGCATCAGGAAAAGTAAGATAAGTAATAACACCACTGCATGTACAATACCGGCCACAGGCGATTTTCCACCGTTGTTAATATTTGTCATGGTACGGGCGATAGCTCCGGTAGCAGGAATACCTCCGAATATAGGTGATACGAAGTTAGCAATACCTTGTGCGATAAGTTCTGTATTTGAGTCATGGCGATCACCGATAACACCGTCGGCTACTGCAGCAGAGAGCAAAGATTCAATGGCTCCCAATACGGCAATAGTAATGGCTACAGGAAACAGATTTTTGATGGCTTCCCAGTCAAGTGCCGGAACAGCTGCTTCTGGAAGCTGTGCTTTGATGCTGAAACGGTCGCCTATGGTATCGATACAAGTAATTCCTCCATACAATTTCAGGCAGTAAACTCCTACAGTTACCAGAATGATGGCTACCAGAGAGCCTGGAACTTTTTTAGAGAACTTGGGAGTAATGGCAATGATGAATACACTGACTACACTGACAATGACATTCCACCAGTTTACCGTATCGAAGTGATGGAAATAAAGAATCCATTTTCCGATAAAATCGCCCGGTACTTTTTCACCTTTAAAATCAAGTCCGAAAATATCGGCAATCTGAGTGGTGAAAATGGTGACGGCAATACCACTAGTAAAACCAATGATAATAGGATAAGGAATAAATTTGATAACGGTTCCCAGTTTGAATATACCTAATAATATAAGGAGCACACCGGCCATCATGGTAGCAACCATCAGTCCGTCGATACCGTATTCCTGAATGATACCGTAGATAATTACGATAAACGCTCCGGTCGGCCCACCTATCTGTACCTTACTTCCACCTAAAAAAGAAATAATAAAGCCGGCTACAATAGCGGTAATGATACCTTTTTCCGGACTTACTCCAGAGGCTATACCAAAGGCAATGGCCAGAGGCAAAGCTACAATTCCCACAATGATACCTGCCATCAGGTCGGTCATAAAGTCGGCCTTGGTGTAAGTTTTCATCATTGTGAAAAGTTTTGGTCTAAATTCTAATCCTTTCATCTATCTTAAAAATGTTACTAATTTAAAAAGAAGCACAAAAGTATATATTTTCTCGAATTCAGACGATTTTTCTATTGATTATATTTTAAAATATTTTCTGAAATAGAAATTTGAATTATTATTTGTTTCTTATTCAGTGAAGTGATTTAAACTTATGTATATCAATTAAAATATTGTCAAACAGCGTACAAATAGAATTATTCATTATATTATGGGTGACCAAACTCA
>ERZ791619.483-NODE-483-length-22164-cov-3.91791_pt1 | contig 22164 bp, 19 predicted proteins | sample MGYA00510271_ERZ791619 | MGnify/ENA primary metagenome ERZ791619 (study PRJEB30046, sample SAMN00715209) | human gut metagenome | study: EMG produced TPA metagenomics assembly of the A metagenome-wide association study of gut microbiota in type 2...
AGTTCTTTAATAATTTAATTTTATATTATGATATCTTAAAGATTCAACTCTATTCCATCATATTTCATATAAAAAAGAAACAGTATCATACTGTTTCCCTCGCCCTAGTTATTATTATCTTTTTTTGGTAAATACCAATAATTATTGAACTGATATAAGAATGTTTTTGAACCCGGTGGCATTTCTACAAATGCATGATATACATTCATGAAATCTACTGCTGAATTTGCAACAACAAACATAGCGGCCATTCCTAAAAAAAACTTACATTTTGTTAATGAAATATAATAAGGAACTAAACCAAATAAAATATCAGGAATAAGATTGATAGCTATATATTTTTTCTTTGTAAACTCTGTTGTATATACTCCTGCAAAACCAACACGTGGTATTTTAAACATATAAATTTCTTTATAGAAATAAAACTGACATAGTTTTGAAAGAACTAATAAAATATTTGCGAGTATAAAATAGCTAAAAAGATTTGATAAATCCATAGCATCAACATCTCTAAAAAGAACATTTAAATATTCTGGTACAAACATAATACATATAATAATAAAAGTAACAATACTTGTTTGTATATTCTGTTTTTTTCTATCCGTTGGCTCATTAAATCGAATAGCCCCTTCTTTAAGCTTATTTGTTGGAAGTGGATTAGTTTCTGGATCTAATTTCCCCATATATTTTATCTTCATAAGTTGTCTCCTCGTATATCCTGTTTCACTTTTATCTATAAATACATCATACCATACATATCACTATTTATTTTACTAAAACATAATACAAAAAAAAGAATGACATAACGCCATTCTCTTATAAGTTCTTAATATCTTGAACGACACGTTGTAAATCTTCTCTGATTTTAATAGATTGTGGACAAAGTTTTTCACATTTACCACATTTCTTACAAAATTCAGCTTGTGCATCTCCTAGATTTGTATAACGTCTTTTAGCTGTATCTTTAAGACCTAACATACCATATTCATTCCATAACTTGAAGTTACCTGGAATATCAATTCCAAATGGACAAGGCATACAATAACGACATCCTGTACATCCATTTTTAGTTTTTGCTTTGATTAAGTTTGCAACTGTTTCAACAATTTTTTCTTCTTCATTTGAAAGAGGTTTGAAATCTTTAAATGTTGCTAGGTTGTCTTCTACTTGATCATAGGTAGACATGCCACTTAAGACAACTTTAACATTTGAAAGTGAAGCTACAAAACGTAAAGCCCAACTTGAAATACTGACATTTGGATTATAATCTGTAAAGACTTGTTCGATATCATCGGATAAACTAGCTAAGGCTCCACCTTTAATTGGTTCCATGATTACTAATGGCACATTCTTTTCTTCAGTAAGTTTATAACCTTTCATTCCTGCTTGGATATCTGTATCAATATAATTTAATTGTATTTGACAGAAATCCCAATCACGATAATTAATAATTTCTTCAAATACTTCATAATCATCATGGAATGAAAAACCAAAGTTTTTAATTCTTCCTTGTTTCTTTAATTCTTCACAATAAGGAATGATATTTAAATCAATAACTTTTTTCCATGTATCTTTATTTAAAGCATGTAATAAATAGAAATCAACATAATCGACATCAAGTCTTTTCATTTGTTCTTCAAAGATTTCTTTTGCTTGTTCCAATGAATCAATTTTAAACATTGGTAACTTTGTCGCAAGATAAAAATCTTCTCTTTTATATTTCTTTAAAACTCTACCTACAAATGGTTCGCTTTCACCATCATGATAAGGATAAGCTGTATCAATATAAGTCACACCACTTTCAATAGCATGATCTAACATTCTTTCTGCTTCTACCTCATCAATAGTGCCATCTTCCTTTTTAGGAAAACGCATGCAGCCAAATCCTAATAATGAAGGATTGACATTAAGTTTATCAATTTTACTATATTCCATCCTTTTATCCTCCCCAAATTAACCTATATACATTGTAAACCCTAAAGCTTGGTTTATGTCAAGATAGATTTAAACTTTACATTCTTGCTAATATGACATACGACATTAGCAAATTTGTAAAGTAATTAATAAATCACAAAAAGAACGCCCTAATTATAAGTTTATAAAATACTATTTTTATCCATTTATTTTACTGTTCAGCCATACTTTTTTGACATAATTTGATATAATTATTTTGTTATCGTCCTCCTTGAAAGGAGGTGATGTTAATTGTTTTCCGACTTAGTAGTATCTGTCGTGGCAGGTGTGTTAGTTTATTACATATGCAAATGGTTAGACAAAAGATTTAAGCGATAACTAGCCTAGTGTTAGACCACTCTAAAAGTTAGAAAAGGTAAGGATCCACCAATCCTTACCTTTTCGTTTTGATGCAATTGTTCTCCGACTTGCAAATAAAGTATACCATACTTTGCGTGTAGTACACAAGTTATTGTACATTCACTTAAATTTTTATTTTTTCTTTCAGAAATTACTTTATCAAAAAATTTATCCTTTATTTCATATAACTCCTTTAAAAATTGAATTTCTATTTTTGTTCTTCTCTTTAGTTTTACTGACTAATTCACTTTCTCTTTTATATCTAAAATATAAGAAATTTAATATCAATTATCCAAGAAAAAGGATATTAATATTTAACAACAATTATTTTAATACTTCTACTAAATCACATAAATCATCATATAGAGTATTTAAGTATTTGATATTCATATCAAAATTATATGTTTCCGTTGTTTTAATCATTATTGTGCAAAATAGTCGTTCACTTAATAACGTTGTATAATTATAAAATCCAAATTGTATTTCTTTTGTAATATTGTCATATTGAAAATGACAAACTAGACTAAATATTTGCATTGGTAATGATTGTGGAAATGGATCATTATTATTCGTTAAAAGTGATTTTAATAATTGAGACTTTTTATTTCCACTTAATATCTTTACTTTTCTTTTATTTGTTAATTCATCATATGTTCTTAGAAAAATAGCAACTTTTAAAGGATAAATAGTATATTTATCATCTATCTTTTCTATATATAATCCTTCATTTTCATCAAATGTATCAATCCATTGTTTATCATACTCAATAGCATTCCTTAGAAATTTAACAGCATTACTATTTAAAAAATTATGTCTTTGTTTACTTTCTATTTTTCCAATTGTTTGTTTACAAAAATAGAATAAGTCATCACTCATTAAAAATTCATTTAAATCTTCTAATGAAATATGCATATTCTTCCAAATATCAGGTGGCAATATCTCAAATTCTTCTGTATAAAATAACTCTTGAAAATTATTATCAAGATTATTTAAAAGATCAACACTATAAACTAATCGATTATATTGATTACAATGTTCTACTAATTGAATAATTGGATTAACATTATATCCTTTTACTTCTATTTGATTTTCATAAATAATGTTTTCTATAATACTTTCTAATTTATCGTTACTAGCTAAATCAAATCTTTTATATGCCATATTTTCAATCAATTTTTCAATTTGATATGATATGTTATTAAATTCGTTATTAGTATTACAAAAATAATAAAATGCTTCTTCATCATCAAATAAATTTAAAACAATAAATGATAAATGATTTCCTTTTAAAGCACCTTCCTCATAACTTTTTTTATAATCTACATTTTCTAATGAAAGACTTTTAAATATATTTTCTTTAGGAAAAATAAAATAATTCATTATATAAAAGAAATAAAGCACTTGTAAATACTTTTTATATTCTAATGACTCACTAGGTTCATAAACACCAAAAACCTTTAATCTATTATTTAAAGCAAATCTACTTTTATCATTTCTTACAAGTATTTGCTTTATTTCTTCTTTTCCTCTATCCCAAGTAGCTTCATCAATACACACTCTATCAACAAAAACTTCCCTATTATTTTGATCCCTATGTCTACAAACAATTTTTCCTTCTATATTATATATCTTCTCTGTTATTCTTATTATTTCTTCAGCTAAACAATTAATATTTGCTTGTTCATTAGATAAATCTTTTCCTATATCAAAATTACTTTGTAATTCTTTATTTTTAAATAACATATCATTTCTCCTCATGAAATAAAACGGGTAAGAATATAATAATTCTTACCTGTTCAAAATTTAATCATTTGTATATTCAAAAGTAACAGTATATTTTTTATTATTAATTTTTCCAACATTATTAATATAACTTTTTATCAATTCTTCTGCTCTTTCATCAGCTTGTACAAATAATATTTTATTCTTCTTTGTTTCTTTTTTCATTGATTCATTTGCTTTACTATATGCTTTCTTTTCATCTTCAAAAGTGATATCACTGACAAATAATCCCTCTTTATCAGAATAATAATGATCTTTATCCAATGAATCCGCATTAATACTTATTCCTTTTCGTAATATTTTAGAATGAGGCATTGTAACTTTTATTTTGTTGCCATCCATCTCCATTTGCAATTGTGAGATATCCGTTCCAATTTTTACAGTTCCTTCATATTCAATCCATAATTTTTTATTATTTTTCAAAAACAAAAATGCTGTCCCTGGATTATCATATTTTGCAACATTATGATACGTTGTTTCAATTGTTGCTAAATCTGCAATTCCTCTCAATTTATTAACCGTAGGTATAATATCCTTTTTTTCATTTTCATTAGAGTGTCTAATAAGTATTCCTGCTCCAAAACAAAGTACTAAAATGATAATACCAAAAACCCATAGATTCTTATTTTTCATTTTCAACACTCCAATCATATGTATATTTATTTCCATTTTCTTCAATTAGAGGATCTATCAAAGCTTTTAAAAGCCTTTTTAAATTATCTTCTGCAAGTTTTTTTATAGCCTTGTTGTTTTTAGTTTCCGTCTTAGCATCATTCACTGCTAATTTATATGCTTCATTTGTTACCCCTTCTTTATCTTCTGATTTATCATAGAAAATGTAATCCAATTTTTGCATATCAACATTGGGTTCCTCTATTTCAATTGCAGGTAATTTAATCGAAATCTTGTTATCCTCGATACTCATTATTTCAATTTTCCTCATATCTACGCCTGCTTTAATATTTGCTTCGTAATTAACAAGATATGCCGCTTTTTTTTCACCTTTTTTTACTTTTTTAGCTACCCCATTATAAGTCATTTGATATGTTGAAATTTGACTTGTTTTAATTACATCGGTCAACGTTGATTTTGTTATTATGGTCGTTTCCCCTCCAAAATACTTATTGTATGCAGGTAAAATAGCAAGTTTTACACAAATAACAGCAACTATAAATAAAAATAAAATTGTAGCAATTTTACTTTCAATAATATTGTTAATTAACTTTACAATATTTACCTTTTCTTTCCCCTTTTTTCTTTTTTTATCCATATGTTTTCCTCCTATTAAAAATAATACCTTTGTAATATTATACTATATTTTGTCGAATATAAGTATATTAACAGGTCAATACTTACATATAAGAACATTCAAAAATTTAACGCAGAAAAATTTCTGCGTTTATTCTCTATTATTATTCTTCATCCAATTCTTGATCATCATCTGTTGTATCCGTAGTATTTTGATTTTCATTATTTGTTCTAGGAGCAGAAATTGAAACATTTAACTCAAAATCATCTGCATCATAACGAATATCAATCTTATATCCTTCACTATTTTTAGCATAATAAGAATCATCAAAATTATCTGCATCCACTGTATAACCCATTTTCTTACATTTATCAACATAGCTATCATAGTCATCTTTAGTTAAACCACATGCAACAAAAGAAAAACTTTTCTTATTATCTATATAATCTTTTTTAATAACTTGTGCTTTAGGTTTAGGTAATTTATCTTTAAATGTTCCTTGTGTCCAATAGATAGCTTTTTCAGTCTTTTCATCTTCTGTATATTCTTTTGATTTATAATCATAATAGGCTTTATGTATTTTATCGTTACTTATATATTCTATAGTTGCTGTAGATGGATCAGCCAAATTAATATAACTTGCATCTTGTAAATAATATATACCACTATAGTAATAAACTCTTTGATTTTTTACTGTTTTATTTTTATTTACAATTCTATTAGATTTTGCATAAAATTCAATTTTTTTATTTTTTATTTCTTCCATGCCTTCATCATCTGCATTTACTACATCTTTTATATGTTTATAAAACTTTTCTTTATCTTCTTCTTTTAAATCATCTTTTTCTTCAAAAGTTAATTCAAAATGTGTAATCGTATAAGGTGTATTATTTGTATAATCTAGTAATGCATATCGATCACCATCTACAATTCCTTGTTTAACTTTCCAATCTATATCTTCTATATTAATTTTTGATTGTTTTTCTAAATCACTATTTGTGTTATTCTTCTTATTATTAGAACTACATCCACCTATTATAGCAATCATACATATTAAAATTATGCACTTTATTCCTCTTTTCATTTTTCATATCCTCCAAAATATTTCTTTTTAATATATATTGATAACTCCAACTTTGTTTCTAGCTGTTCTACTTTCTCATCAATCATTTGTAATATCTCATTATTGGTTTTTGAATTAAAGCTTTGTATTTCTAATATACTAAATCCTATAGATTGGAAGTCTTTTATTTCTATGTAATCATTCAATTGTTTTTCATCATAAAATCTATATCCTGATTTTGTATCTATGATAGAAGGCTTTAAGATTCCTATTTGATCATAATATCTAAGAGTGTAAACACTGCATTTACAAAGTTTGGAAAATCCCCTAATTTTTAACAACTATTCTATCACCTCTAATTTTAGTTTATCATTCTAGCTAACTAGAGGGTAAAGCCTAAACAACACCTCTTTGTTATCTACATTTAAAATTTATCATTATTTATTTACAAACATTAAAGGCAAAAACATAGAAATATTTAGCAATAAAATTTTTTACATTATGATATTATTAATTTAGAAAAACTAATACTTGGTGTAGGCGCTATTGTAGGTGGTGGATTAGATTTATTTGAAACTAAAGTTATAGCAGATAGATCTTATGATTGGTTTATGAAGGAAAATTTCTCATAATAATTAATATTTTAAAGTTAGAAAAGGTAAGAATCCATCAATCCTTACCTTTTCATTTTGATGCAATTGTTTTCAGATTTGTAAATAAATCATAGCATATTTGCTTCCTGAAGTATGTTTTAAAATTATATATTATTTAAGCTATATTTAGATGAAGTATTTTATAATTTAACTATCTTTATGATTTCCAAGCCAATGACTTACACAATATGCAAAACATGCCGCACCAATTACACATACATTTTCATCAATCTGTGCTTTAGGATGGTGTAAAGAATAATCGCCACGTTCATCCATAAATCCAGCAGTTAAAATCATATAAGTTGTCAGTATTTTTTCAGAAATAATAGCAAAATCTTCTGTTGCTGTACTATTAGGTATTCCTTTTAATCCTTCAATTCCTATTTGTGACATATATTCTGCCATTTCTAAGGTTAACTGTGAATCACACATAAGTGGCGGTACTGTTGATTTCAACTGTTCCACGATAGGTATCTGCAATTTTATGACATACTTCCTTCATACGACTTAATAAATTTTCTCTTGTTGAAACATTATTTGTTCGTAGTGTTCCTTGTAAAATTGCACTTTCAGGTATGATATTAGCTGCACTACCAGCATTAAACTTACCTATTGTAAGTGTGCATATATCTTGAGGATTTGCTTCTCTTGCAATAAGTTCTTGTAGAGCGAGATGAATATGTACACCGATATTTATAGGATCTATTCCTTGATGAGGATAGGCTCCATGTGTTCCTTTTCCATGAATTATTATTTTAAATTCATCAACAGAGTTCATCATAATGGCCCCTGCATTATACATATAAGTACCCACTTGATTTTTCCCTATCATCATATGATAAGCCATTGCTGCATCTGGTCTTGGATTATCTAAAATTCCATGTTCAATCATACCATTGGCACCTTTAAATACTTCTTCAGCATTTTGAAACATTAATTTTACTGTTCCTTGTAAATGATCTTCATCTTCTTTTAACATTCTTGCTGCCGTTAATAACATAGCTGTATGGATATCATGGCCACAGGCATGCATGTTTCCTGAAGTACAAGTAAACTCTTCTCCACTTAATTCAGTAATCGGTAAAGCATCCATATCTGCCCTCAATAAAATAACGGGTTTTCCTTTACCAATCGTTGCAGTTACTCCATGTCCACATAATTGGGGGTTGAATTCCATATTCTTTCAATTGTTTCATAACATATTCAACCGTATTTGGTAAATCTAATCCTACTTCTGCATTTTTATGAAGATATCTTCGTATTTCAATAGTATCTTCTTTTAATTCATTTGCTCGTTTATAATAATCCATTTACATCCCCCCTCTATATACAAAAATAATTATATATCGCTTATTACCACCGTCAACTTCTTTTATATCCCCTTATCAAAAGTTAAAAAATTCATTTTCACTAATAAATCATCAAATTAAAAGGCACCAACAATTCCTATTTATCTAGGTTTATTAGTGCTCTTCTTAATTTTTTCATGTCCAACTTATTTATTGGTTTTGCTTTCATCTTTTATATAATCACAATCGCTTTATTTTTTCTTCTTTTATATTATTGATAAATGAGTTCAAAATAACATAAGGTATATAAATTTTTATAAGGAAGGAAATATACCTTAGTCTAATTCTTCACCATTTGTTGTAATAACTTTTTTATACCAATAAAAAGAATCTTTTTTTATTCTTTTTAAGCTACCTTTGCCTAAATCGTCTAAATCAACATATACAAAACCATATCTTTTTTTCATTTCTCCTGTTCCAGCAGAAACAATATCAATACATCCCCATGGAGTATAGCCAAGTACATCAACTCTATCGATTTCTATTGCTTTTTTTAATTCTTTTATATGATTTCTAATGTAAGAAATACGATAGTCATCGTGAATTTCATTGTTTTCTAATATATCATCATTTCCCATTCCATTTTCTACTATAAATAATGGTTTTTGATAACGATCATATAATTCATTTAAAACAAATCTTAATCCTTCTGGATCAATTGGCCATCCCCAAGGTGTTTTTTCTAAATATGGGTTTGGTGATGCTTGTTGTCCACCAGTAGTTGTCGTATTAGGAGAAAAACGATCAAATGCAGTTGTTCGATAATACGAAAATGCAAGATAATCAGATGTATTTTCTTTTAACCATTTTTCATCCTCAGGTTCCATCTTTAATTTAAAATTATATTCATCAAAAATAGCTTGTGCATAATTAGGATAATATCCTCGACAAGTAACATCACTAAACATCAATGCTTTTCTTCTGAATTCATATGCTCCAAATACATCATCTGGATGACAAGTCGCAGGATAAATTCCAGAAAGTGCACACATTGTACCTAACATAAAATGTGGATTGATCTCTCTTGCCATTTTATTTGCCATTGCGCTGGCAACTAACATATGATGAATTGATTGAAACTTAATTCCCGCATCTTCTAATGGTGTTTCTCCTTGATTAGAATGAGCTCCAGTTTTACGATGATTCGAAGCTAATCCAAGTGTCCAATAACCACCCAATACATTTATTTCATTAACGGTAATCCAATAAGTAACTTTATCTTTCCATCTTTCAAAAAGAACTTTTGCAAATTTTAAATAAAAATCAATTAATTTACGATTGATCCATCCACCATATTTAGTAGCTAAATTTAAAGGCATATCAAAATGTAAAATTGTTACTAATGGTTCTATATTATGCTTTTTTAATTCATCAATAACATTATCATAAAAATGTAGTCCTTCCTCATTAGGTGTTTCATCATCACCGTTAGGAAATATTCTTGTCCACGATATCGAAAGACGATACGTTTTAAATCCCATTTCTGCCATTAAAGCAATGTCTTCCTTGTAGTGATGATAAAAATCTGTAGCTTGATGGCTTGGGTAATAATACCCTTCTTTTAAGAAACCAACATATCCATAAGGAATGCATTCTCCCATTTGGATTGTCACTTCATCACCTTGATCATTCTTACAAAAAATACGTCTAGGTTCATCCTTAGTTCCATTAGTTATTAAGTCGTGAACAGCAATTCCTCTGCCACCTTCTTGCCATCCACCTTCATATTGATTAGCGGCAGTAGCACCACCCCATAAAAAATTCTTTGGAAAACTCATATTTCATTTACTCCTTCTTCGTTTTACATTAATTAAACAATTTTTAAAGAACAAACTATTTTATTTTTGTTCAAGTTTGGCTTGTTTATTAGACATCAAAACAAATGGAACCCAAATAATAAATGTAACAATTAAAATAATAGCTTGAACAATAATTCCATGAATTCCATAGCTAATAAATCCTGTTACAAATACTGGTAACCCTGGTGGACAATCAAGTACTCCACAAGTTAAAAATCCTATATTTGTAGCAACTACAGCAATAAATGCTGCAATAACTGAATTAAGTATAAATGGAATTGCAAAGATTGGATTTAATACTAAAGGTAAACCGAAAACTACTGGTTCATTAATACCACAAATACCAGGAATTAATGAAAATTTTGCAATAGATTTATGATCTTCACGTTTTGAAAAAATGAAAATTGCTATTAATAATGATAGAGTAATTCCTCCTCCACCAACAACAACGAAACTAGTCCAAAAACCTCTTGTTAAAATATTTGTTGCAACTCCTCCAGCTTGTACAGCAGAAATGTTTTCTGCAAGTCCAGCAGCAGATAAAGGACCTCTAACTCCTTCAATAACCATACCACCATGAATACCTAAAAACCAGAATAATTGATTTGCTAATGCAAGAACAAGAATACCACCTGTTGTATTTGCTAACGCTTGTAACGGAAGTTGAATAATATTGTAAATCCAAACATTTAAATAATTACCAGTGAATGTATTAAATAAACATCCCCCAACTGAAAATGCAGTAATAATAATGAAAATAGGGATTAAAATATTAAATGAACGAGCAATTCCTGTTGGAACCGAATCTGGCATTTTAATTTTAATAGCATCTATGTTAGTCAATAATCCAAAAAATTTTACAGCAACCATTGACATAATCATTGAAACAAATAGTCCTTGTGCTCCAATAACACCTGCACCTAATCCATTGACCACAACTGGATCTTTTAAACCTTCGACCACTGTACTTATTGTATTTGGACATACAGCTAAATAACTTAATAATCCAATTAACCCACTTTCTAATTGTGGTAAGTTTTCTTTTTCAGCAAGTTTATAACCAATTAAAAATGCAATTGGTAATGACATACAAGAAATAGTCACAAAATTTATCGCTGTAAATGCTGGAGATAAATTTGATAACCATGGAACCCATTGTGCCAAGCCATTAGCTCCAGATACTAATATATTTAACATACTACCAAATGAACCAACAATAATAAACGGTACAAACATCGTAAATGCTTCTTTAATCGAACCAAGATATTTATTTGTTTCGACTTTTGAGCTTATTGATAACAAAACATTTTGTAATTTATCTTTCATTTTTATTTCCTCTCTCTCTAAAAAATATAAGAATTTATTTCTGCAGATCTATCTATATCTTTCATATGTAATTATAAAGCCTCTATTATAGAACTCAATGTATATAAATTCCATTTTATTGTGGAACTTTTCAAAATATAGAAAAAGAATTGATAAATTACCAATTCTTTTTCTATATTTTCAATTCAATATCATTAAATATTTTTATAATTTCTTCTTGGTTTTGTTTTTTTATAATTCTTTTTATATAGTTAGAATTATCCGCAAAATAAGAAAGTTCCTTATATAAATCTAAGATTTTTATCCCTATATTTTTACCAATAAGCGGTATAATAACAAGTTGTACTTTTTTCTTATTCCATAAAATAGGTTTTGATAAAATACCTATAATAATTTTTGTCTTTGGTTCATCAACACAACAAGATAAGATGGCGAGCATATTTTCTAATTCATAGTTTCCTATACAATCCTCTTCAATCAATTTTTTTGAAATACTTTCATTTCCTAAAGTATTTTTTATAATATAAGAAAGAACTCCTTCCTTTGTTTCTTCATTAATATTTTTTATTATTAAATTCCTCTTAATTACTTCTTGCATATGAAAACTATCTTGATCATCCAAAAAGGAGAGTATTCTTTTTTTATCATTATTATTTAAAAAATAATTAACTTCTATTACTGGTATAGGCAACTTATTTTTTATCGGTGTGCTCGTTATAAGAAAATCAACATCTTCAAAATCATAACTTTTAATTCCAATATAATCAACCGTTTGAATTTCATTTATAAATTTTCCGTACATTTCCTTTATCTGATACGCTAAAGTACTTGATGTTCCTCTTCCTACACCGCACATTACAAGAATGTTCTTTTTATCTTTTATTTTCTTTCTAAGAAGAGCAAGTTCTAAATGTAACGCGATATATCCTATTTCCTCATCACTTAAATTATTTCCATGATAATCTACAAGATGATTACATGCAGCAACAGCTAATTGATAAGCCAATATATTTTGTTGTTTTATTTTATCAATAAGCGGATTACGAAGAACTACATTATATCTTGAACGAACCTCTAATGGAATAAGATGTAAAAGTAAGTAATCTCTTAATTCATTATCATTAGAAAAATCAATGTGCCATTGTGATTGAATATTAACTAACATAGTATTTACAATTTGATTAACATCAAAATCTTTGATAATACGATGAATACTTTCATCAAAATTTCTAATAATTCTCTTTGATGCTAAATGTATTGAAAGAGACACAATTTCTTGATCACTCATCTCAATTCCTAAGTGTTTATGAATTTGTTTTGCTAATTCTACAGCAACAACACTATCAGTCCAACGAGAAATATCAATAATCATTTCTTCTGTAGCTTTCAATAAAATACCTTGTTTAATTCTTTTTAATGATACAAAAATAACAATAATAAAGTTTTGAACAGATACTTCTGACATTGAAATTTGATATTTGACCATTACATTTTCAAGAATTTGACTAATATTTTGAATCATTAACAAATCATTAGAATTAAACTGATTTCCTGGAAAATCATCGCGTTGATCAATATAAGAAATATATATTGCTGCTAAGCATAATCTCTTGTTAAATTCTCTTCCTTCTACTCTCATTCCATAATGTGGTTTTTGTACTAATTTTAAATCATATTTTGACAGTGATTTTCTAATTCCCTTTAGATTTTGCGACAATACAGAAGCAGAAACAAATAGCATTTCACATAATGTTTCTGATTTAACCCAATCATTAGACTCTATCAAATATTTTTGAATCCAATCTTCTCTTTCATTAACACTAAAAACAAAAGAATCTTGTAAAGAGCGATAGGAATTACATAAATTAATAAATTCATCAACATTATTAATAACTAATTTTAATCCTTGAGATGTTTTGACATCAATATAATTCTTTGTTGATTTCATGTCTTCATTTATTAATTTAATGTCTTTTAATATTGTTTTGGTACTTACATTAATAAATGAAGACATGAAATCAACAAAGAATTACATTACATAACGCACTTAGATTTTCTGAAGTCACATATTCGCCGTTCTCTTTTAAATATTTTAATATTGTGTAATTTCTTTCATTCATATTGCTATTATAATATTTTATCTAGAAATTTGTCTACTCATGCTTTTTAACATATTAAAATCAATTAGCTATAATATATACTTTTAATAAGAAAAGACACATCTAATCAATGATTTCTAACCTAAAATAAGTGCTATTTTAAGTATATTTATCATCAATAAATGTGTCTTATTTTGATGTGTTAATCACAAATTTAAAATCAAAAAAATGTTGATTTTATTGTTGTTTTATTTGTTTCTTGGTTTCATTTGAGGGAATAAGATAACTTCTTGAATAGATTCTTGTCCAGTTAATAACATAACTAATCTATCAATACCCATACCCATTCCACCTGTTGGTGGTAAACCGTATTCTAGAGCTTCTACGTAATCTAAATCCATTTCGTTTGCTTCGTCATTTCCTAATTCTTTTTCTTTTAATTGATCAGCAAATCTTTCATATTGATCGATTGGATCATTTAATTCAGTAAATGCGTTAGCATATTCGTTTCCACAGATGAATAATTCAAAACGTTGTGTGAAACGTGGGTCTTCTAAATTCTTTTTAGCAAGTGGAGAGATTTCAATTGGATGACCATATACGAATGTTGGTTCTACAATTGTTTCTTCTACATATTTTTCAAAGAATTCATTGATAATATGTCCATAACCAAAGTGAGCTTCTACTTCAATACCATGTTCTTCAGCTAATTTTTTTGCATCTTCAAATGACATATGTTCATTGAAATCAATACCAGTTTTTTCTTTAATAGCTTCTGTCATAGAAACACGTTTAAATCCTGGAGCTAATGAAATATGATGTCCTTTATAATCTAATTCATAAGTACCATTTACTTCCATAGCAGCATTAGAAATAATACCTTCAGTTAAATCCATCATTCCTTCAAGATCACTAAACGCTTTATAAACTTCAATTGTTGTAAATTCAGGGTTATGAGTTCTATCCATACCTTCATTTCTAAATAAACGTCCAATTTCATAAACAGCATCCATACCACCAACAATTAATCTTTTTAAAGATAACTCAGTAGCAATTCTTAAATAGAAATCAGTATCTAATGTATTATGATGTGTAACGAATGGTCTTGCTGCAGCTCCACCTAAGATTGGATTTAATACAGGTGTTTCAACTTCTACATAGTTTTTACTATCTAAATAATGTTGAATTGAACGAATGATTCTTGGTCTTGTAAACGCAATTTTTTTAGCATCTTCATTCATGATTAAGTCAACATATCTTCTTCTATATCTTTCTTCAATATCACTTAAACCATGGAATTTTTCTGGTAAAGGACGTAATGCTTTTGTTAAATGTGTATATTCACTTACTTTAATTGAACATTCTCCAGTATTTGTCATAAATACTGTACCTTTAACCCCAATAATATCTCCAATATCACCTTTTTTAACGATTTCATAAGCATCTTCACCAATAGTATCTTTTCTTACATATAATTGGATTTGTCCATCTCTATCTTGAATATGCATGAAACATACTTTACCTTTACGACGTTTAGTCATAATTCTACCAGCTACAGATACTTCTACAGCCATTTCTTCTAATTCTTCATGTGTTTTATCACCATATTGTTCTTTAATACCTTTTGAATAAGCTGTCACATCAAATCTTTGACCAAAAGGATCAATCCCTTTGTCAATTAGTTCTTGCATTTTTTCTCTACGAACAAGTTCTTGTTCACTAAACTTTCTTTCTTCCATAATATCCTCCTAAAATATAAAAAACTCTCTATCCCATGGGACGAGAGCTAAATCGTGTTACCACCCAAATTCATTAATAGGTCACCCTATTAACCTCAATAACTATCTATTAATAGTCTTGCCTATAACGTGGCTTACGTCATCTTATCAAAACATCCAAGATGCAGCTCCTAGTCTTTATTCATAATAGGTTCATTATCTCTTTCCACCAAATGAGACTCTCTTTAAATGAAGGTCTATTATTACTTGTCTATTCATTGCCTTTATTTCTACTTCGTTATCTTAACTTAATTCAAATTTATTGTCAATATAAGCGATAAAATTAGTTTTAATAATGAAAAATGCACATAAGTGCATTATTCATGAATCTTGTTATTTAATACCATTCTTACAAAATCAGGTTCAAAGTGTTTAACTCTTGATCCTGAATAACCCATATCTAATGATGAGATTTGTTTCATTTCTTCTTCATTTAATTCAAAATCAAAGATATCTATATTTTCTTTTATTCTTTCTACATGTGTTGATTTTGGAATAACAACGACTCCTCTTTGTACATTCCATCTTAGAATTACTTGTCCTACAGACTTATTATATTTAGCTGCAATTCCTTTTAACATTTCATCTTCAAATGGATTATATCTTCCTCCACCTAGTGGTGCCCATGCTTCTGGAATAACATCATAATATTTCATTGTTTCTAATGCTTTTTCTTGAGTGTAATATGGATGGAGTTCTACTTGATTGACTACTGGTTTTACTTTAACAACTTCACAAAAGTTTGTAAGAATATTTGGATAGAAGTTAGATACCCCAATTGCTTTTAAAATTCCTTCTTGATATGCATCTTCCATCGCTCTCCAAGCACTAAAATAATCACCACAAGCTTGATGTAATAAATATAAATCAAAATATTCTAAACCACTTTTTTCAAGTGATGCACAAATTCCTTTTTTAGCACTTTCATAATCCATCATATCTTGTACCCATAATTTAGAAGTAATAAATAAATCTTCTCTTGTACAAATACCTTCAGCGATTGCTTTTTTAACTGCTGTACCTACTGCATCTTCATTATAATAAGCTGCAGCTGTATCAATTAAACGATATCCTGCTTTAATAGCTTGATATACTGATTCTTCACATTCTTTTTTATCTGGTACTCTAAATACTCCAAAACCTACCATAGGCATTTTTAAGCCATTGCTTAATGTTACATATTCCATTATAGAATCCCCCTTCTTTAAAGAAATCGTTTGAACTATTTTATAAATAATCATGATAAGTAGTACAAGGCAAATAAAACTAAAATATTGATAACCACCCCAATAATATTCATCCGTATTCCTTACAGGATAAATCATTCCTTCTAAACAAATAAATATAAATATTTCAAAACCAATAATAAAATAATTAAACAAAATTCTATCTTTTTTCTCTTTCATATTCTCACCTACATTTCTTGGAAAATAATTTTTCTTCTTTTTAATAACCATGATCAACTTCTTTCCAGTTTCCATGTTTATCTTTTATTAATAACCAATTCCAATGATCATAAGTACTATTGGGATTTAAAGATCCATCTCCACCTGATCCATCAACATCAAATTTTGATAATAAAACAATCGCTTCTTTTCCACCATATTGTTGATTGATTTCTTTAAAATACTTTTCATCATCTCCTGCATAATAGATTTCTTTTAAAGTACATCCTTTCCAATCTTTAAAGTTATCAATAATTGTATTAATAGCGGATGCAATATCATCATAATCATAAATAGTTGATTCTACCTCTTTGATTGTAATATCATTCTCTTTTCTTTTTTCAATTTGTACAAGCATATTATTATCTGTTTGAATGACATATTGATAATATTTATCAACATAGGCTTCATAGTTTCCTCCACTATAATGACTTGGAAGTATAACTTTAGTAAGTGGTAACTGTTGGTTTATTAGAATCTCTTGTGCATGTTTGATAACATCTATTGGATCTTTTTTAGTTGTTGATAGAATATTTTCTGTAAAACCATATTCTTTTGATACATATTGAATGATTTTGTTATTATTGTCATAAGTTACATCTATTCTTAATGTTGGATTATCTTTATCATTACTAAAATTAAAATATCTTTCTTTTTTATTTTCATAAACATAACCATTTTTCATCAATTCATCTATTACTTCTTGAGGTAGAATTTCTTTTAGTTCTTTGATTGTTTCTGATTCACTTAAAGTACTAAATTTTAAGTATTTTTGTTTTGAATTGTTTAATTCCGTATTTATTTCTGTACGTCTTGTTTTTCTTTTTTGAACAAACATTTGTCCTTTTTTATTAAATGATACTTCAATTTCAAAAAGTTTACTTTCTTTCGATTTATATTCTACTTCTATTCTAAATTGATCTGAGATATCTTCAAAATCTTGATTAAAGATATTTTCATCAGGTTTCCATATAACCTTTAAGCCTTTTTTTGTATGATAATATTTACGATATGTTTTATAAGGTATGATTGTATTATTTTGATATATTTTATCACCTAGTTGTATTTCTAAAGGATTATTACCTTGAACTATTCGTATTGCTTCAATTTCATCACTATGAACATCTACAGTAAAATAACTTGTTGTAAGATAACCATTAAGATAAGAATCTTTAATATCTAATTTAGATTGTTTAAAATCAGCTTTTTTAGATAAATATTTATCTTCATATTTCTTTTTTACTTGTGTTTCATTAGAATCTACTTGATCATGAACTAGATAATAATCCATTGGTGTCGCTTTAGTTGTTATAGAATTATAACTTTGATTATAAGCAAGAACTTCTAAAGTATCTTTGCTTATTTGTTTATTTTGAAAAATACAAACAAATAACAAAAGACAACAAGAAATAACAAGAATTGGTTTTAAATAATGATGTTTTTTTATAGGTATTTGTTGGAGAAGTGAATCATCTACATGTATATCATCATAATAGTTTTCAAATGATTTATTTTTCATCAGCTTCTATCTCCTTTCTTAATTGATTTCTTGCCCTATTTAATAAAACACGTACATTATTTTCTTTGATATGTAAAATGCTAGCCATTTCTTTTGTCGAATATCCCTCATAATAAAATAAATAAAGAACAGCATTATGTTTTTTAGAAAGTTTATTTAAATATGGTTTTAAATCAATTTCTTTCTTTTCAAAAATATAAGTTTGTTCATCTATTTCTTCTACTTTATTATTCCATAAGGATTTTAAAGATATTTTACTACAATTTAGTGTAACTCTTATAAACCATGCTTTTTCATGTTCTAATGATTTGAAACTAGGCTTTCTTTTAAGATAACGATACATTACATTTTGAAAAATATCATCTGCCTGATCTTTTTGATGACATTGACTAAAGGCAAGACGATAAACAAGATCTTTTTCCCGTTGAATAACTTCTTCCATATTTAAAAACCTCCCTTCATTAGTAATACTTTTTAAAGTGTTGATTTGTTACAAAATTATAACACTTTTATAAAAAATTTTTTCTCACTAAAGTTGTTCTCTCTAGATTATCTAGAAAATTTAAGCATAAAAAAAGAACCTCTCGGTTCTCCTCTATTATTTTTTAGTAGTTTTTTTAGCAGTTGTTGCTTTTTTAACAACTGGTTTAGCTTCTTTAGCAGCTACAGCTTTAGCTGGTGCTTTTGCTGCAGGAGCTTTTTTAGCTGGCGCTTTTTTTGCAGCTGGTTTTTTAACAACTTCTGGATATTCAGGCATAGCATTAACATCTAATTCACCTTTTAATTCAGAACCATCTTTTTTAATTGCTACAAAGAAAACTTTAGCATTTTCAGGTAAGTAATAAATATTTAAAGTTTCAACTTCTGTTGTTTTTACACCTTGTTCTTTTAAAGTTTCTTTAACGTATTTATCTAAATCACCATCTTTAACATTCTTTTCTTGGTATTGTACTTCGATCATTGTTTTCATATTCTCTCACTTCAAAACCTCAGTTTTTACTTCCTCCTTGGTAAGTATTCTATACCATTTTTTTTATTTGTAAAGTGTTTTTCTTAAGAAAAAGCGCATGAAATCAACGTTTTTCTCTAATTACTTATCATAGTAATAAAATATTGTTTTATCTTCAAACCTTTTATCTTAATTTGTAAAAAAATAGAATTGGAAATCCAATTCTATTTCTTAGATTTTGAATCAATAATCATGATAAATTTAGTTTTAGCTTCTACACCATCTTTACTATCTGCAAATGTTTTATAATCATTAGCTAAATCAACAAGTTTTTGTGTTGTATCTACATCTTTTTTCACTGTATCATTTAAAACACTAGAAATCTTATCTAAACCTTTACTTTTAAATAAAGTTAAACCATCAACTAAAGCATCACTACCTTGAGCTAATTGATTTGATGCCGTTTTTAATTGACTACTTGCTTGTACTAATGTATTAGATCCATCACTTAATGAAGATAATCCTTCACTTAATTGTTTAGAACCATCAACAGCACTCTTAGCTCCTTCTTTTAATTGAGCAACTCCATCTGTATAACTTTGTAATCCTTGATAGAATTTGTTATATGAATCTAATTGTGCTAAAGCTGTTTTGATTGATGGTTGATTTTCTGCTGGTAATTTTGCCATTAAACCATTTAAAACTGTTTGATAATTATCAATTGTTAATTCAATAGACATTCCTGTAGTAGCCAATTGATTATTAATTTGTGTTTGTGTTGTTGTTAATAAAGTATTAAATACTTGTTTTGCTCCTGAAACTAATGTTGCACTTTTTCCATCTAAAGTGACTAAACCATTATATAATGTTTCAATACCTGTTGTTAATTTTTGTGATCCTACAAGAGCAGAAGCTGCACCTGTTTTTAAAGATCCTACACCTTGATCAAATTCACTATATTTAGAAGCATATTGTTTTAAGCCTGATTGTAATGTTTGCCCACCAGCAATAATTTGATCAAATGATGAATTTAATGTATCTACACTATCATAAACATCATTTAAATCATCAAAATTAATATCTGTTTCAGATAATAATGATGGTGTTGCTACTGACATTAAACTATTTAATTTAAATTTAGTTGTATCATATTTAATAGTTACAGAGTTTAATTTTTCTAATTCTTCATTATTATCATAATTTTTAGATAATCCAGGGGCAGCAACTGCCATAATAATATTAGAAGAACCATTACTAATAACCTTGCCATTTGTTACTTCAATATTAGAATCTGTTTTTGTTGGTAACATTGTTCCTGTTGTAACGACAAAAGGAACATATAATTCTTTACCATCTACATCTTGTTTTTCATTATTAGTATAATCTATTTGAATTTCTACTTTTCCTTTTTTACCAAGCATATTTTTCAACTTCATTTTTTTACCATCTAATTTATAAGTTACTTTCATTGAAACAGGTAATGAATTTGTTGTTTTACCTTGGTAATAAATATCTTGTCCATCTGTTGTTTGCCATACCAAACTAGAACCATCTTGTTTAAATGTTTCTTTTCCATTTACATTTTTAATCTTTTTTAAAGATGATTGATCATCTAATGATGTTTCATTTTGGTCATTGATTAAATGTTCAGAGACAACAGTTGTCTTTTCTGTACCATTAGTTTTTAATTTACTATAAACTGTTTCTTCTTTTGAATAGGCAAAGGCAGGAACAATTGAGCTCATGACCATTGTCATTACAACTGCTGAAGAAGTGATTAATTTTGCTTTTTTCATGTTAACATTCTCCTTTATTTTTTAATTGTTTAAAACCGATAGAAGTATGAATAATAACTTTATCAAATACAAGTAAGATTGCTGGAATAACACAAATAACAATAAACATTGAAATAAGTGCTCCTCTTGACATTAAATTACATAATGATGCAATCATATTTAATTTAGAAATCATTCCTACACCAAATGTTGCTGCAAAGAATGACATTCCAGAAACAAAGATTGAACCTGCAGAATTACTAATTGCATTATCCATTGCTTTAATCTTATCAATATCATTTTTTCTATTTTCCAAATATTTTGTTGTAAGTAAAATAGCATAATCAATTGTTGCTCCAAGTTGAATTGTTCCAATAACAATAGAGGCAACAAATGGTAAAACATCACCTGTATAATAACTGATTGCCATATTGATAAAGATAGCAAGTTCAATTCCAGAAACTAACAATACTGGAAGTGAAATTGATTTTAAAACAAATAACATAATGATAAAAATAATTCCTATAGATGCAATACTTACATTTCTAAAGTCTTCATCTGCTATATTAACCAAATCCTTCATGCATGGACCTTCCCCTGCCATTATAGCATTTTTATCATATTTTTTGATAATATGATCTATCTTATCGATGACTTTATTTAATTTATTGGTTGCAATTTCTTCTGTTGAATTGACAAATATCATTTTATAACGATCACTTTCAAAGATATCTTTTACATCGTCTGGGATCATTTCATCAGGAATTGCTAAGTCAGATAACTGTGATGGTGATAAAACAAGATTAACAGATTCAACATTTTCTATTTCATCAACCATTTTATTTAAATCATTATCTTTAATACCTTTATCTACTAAAATAACTTGCGAAGCAACTAAATCAAATTCATCACTTAATTCACTATTAGCCACACAACTCTTTAAATCCTGCGGTAAATCTTTTGTTAGATTGTAATAACTTTTAACATGTGCATTTCCATAATAAGCTGGATAAGCAGTAACTAATGCAACTAATAATATAATTTTATAATGTTTAATAACAAAAT
>ERZ791619.495-NODE-495-length-21590-cov-5.08103_pt1 | contig 21590 bp, 17 predicted proteins | sample MGYA00510271_ERZ791619 | MGnify/ENA primary metagenome ERZ791619 (study PRJEB30046, sample SAMN00715209) | human gut metagenome | study: EMG produced TPA metagenomics assembly of the A metagenome-wide association study of gut microbiota in type 2...
TTTTGTGGCTGCTGCCTGCATGCCAAAGGCTGCTGCTGCAGGCCTTGCCTGCGCCGATAGGCGAGGCGGCAGGAGTTTCACTGGCAGCACAGCTGGCTGTACTGCCGCTGGAGGTTTATTATTTTCACCAAATTTCGCTGATTGCCCTGGTAAGCAATATCGTGCTGGTGCCGGTGTTGGAAATCGCGGCGCAGTTGGCACTAGTGGGCGCACTGTTGCCTGCCTGCGGTGATTATCTGTTGCAGCTTGCTGCCTGGCTTGCGGCGCAGGTGCTGACGCAAGCGCGTTTTTTTGCCGAACTGCCGTACAGCACTGTAGTTATCGGCAAGCTGCCTGCTTATTGCTTTGTAATCTATTATGTAGCTCTCTTTGTGTGGGCAGATTTGCCCTGGCTGCAATTTTGGAGTAACAGGGAGCGGCGCTGTATCCTGCTTTTGCATGCCTTGCTGCTTGCCGGGACGCTTGCTTATCAGCAGTATCGCACGCTGCCTCTGGCTTGCTATTTTCTGGATGTGGGGCAGGGTGACTGCGCTGTTATCGTCACGCCGTCGCAGAGGGTGGCAATTATTGATACCGGTGGCTTAAAAAATCTTTCGACTGCAACGCGCGTGATAACACCATTTCTGCGCTATCTTGGCAAGCGTGAGGCGGATATCCTGCTTTTAAGCCATTATGATTTTGACCATGTCGGTGCTGCGGCGGATTTATTGCGACAGCTGCGGGTAAAAAAGCTGCTCCTGCCCAATGAAGCACTTACAGAGGAAAGCCAAAGGGTGCAGCAGGAAATTTTGGCGCAGGCCGGCAGGACGCAGGCGCATGTTGTGCAGAGCGGTGAACGCTATACGTTGGATGATAATGCAGAGCTTTTTTTGGTTGATGTGCCGCAGCAGGCCGTGCCGGGAAACGAAGCCAGCACGCTGGCGGCGCTGCAGAGCGCGCAGGGCAGCGTGCTGTTTACAGGCGACATGGGGGAAGAACGCGAGCGAGGGCTGCAGCTGCAGCAATACACTGTACTGAAGGCAGGTCACCACGGTTCGCACTACAGCAGCAGTATGGAATTTCTGGAGCAGGTGCGCCCGAGGCTGACGGTTATTTCTTGCGGGCGCGGCAACCGCTACGGCCATCCGCATCAGGAAACGCTGGAACGTTTGCAGGCCATAGGCAGCAATGTTGTCAGAACGGATGAGCTGGGGTGCATTAAAGTTGTTTTTGACGCAGAGGGAATAAAGTGCTATGGCTACGCTGATTTACAGTGAAGCTGTTGTCAAATTATAACTCATAAGTTATAATTAAATAAAAAGATTTCAAATTAAGGAGTGAGGAAAGTGAAGAATAGTGCAGTAGGCTATGAATGGCAGGATGTAAGAAAGAATATTTTTACACCGGAAGAAATCTCCGCAAGTGATTTGCGAGTTGCCTTAATTGGTGAACTGATTAAAGCACGTCAGGATAAGGGAATAACCCAAAAGCAATTGGAGCTTTTGAGCGGAGTAAAGCAGCCTGTAATTGCCAGAATGGAAAACGGTACCTCTATTCCTAAAATAAGTACAATCTTAAAAATACTTGCACCTTTAGGTAAGACGTTAGCTATTGTACCGTTAGAAAAATAATAAGAGGGAATACAGATGGATATTAAACCGGAAAACCTGATTTCACTATTACAACAGCATAAGCCGCTGCCGCAGGCGCAGGTACTGCTTTTGTGCGGCGAGGAGGATTACTACCGCAACAGCATTATTGCCGCGCTGCCGGAATATGTTTTTGGTGATACGCCGGAGGCTGACCGCGAAATAACGGTCTTTGACAAGGACACCAATGTATCCGGGCTGCAGGCGGCCGTCAACAGCTATCCCTTCTTCTGCGGCAAATCGCTGATTTTCCTGAAGGACGAAAAGCTGTGGGCAGCAAAGCCTGCCAAAGCAAACGGCACTGCTGATTCGCAGGATGATACCGATTCCAAGAAAATGGAGCAGCTGGCGGCGATTGTCAGCGACGTACCGGATTACTGTCTGCTTGTAATCAGCAGTAAGAAAATGGATAAGCGGACCAAACTGTATAAGCAGCTTAAAGCAAGTGCGCTGATTTGTCCGTGCGAGCGCATTAAGGAAAGAGATCTTGATGACTGGCTGTATGCGCAGGCAGCAGTATACGGCGCGCATTTTACCAGAGATGCGCTGGCGGCTATCAGCGAATATATCGAGCCGGTAAAGGAAGAAATTCCCTTGGATTTACTGCAGCAGGAAATCGGCAAGCTGGCGATTTATGCCGCAGGACGCAGAGAATGGACGGAAGAGGATGTGCTGAATGTTTTTGCACTGCTGCCAAACGCGTCATCTTTTGCGCTGACCAATTATATTATGGCAGGCAAGCTGAAGCAGTGCCTGGAGCTATTGGCGAGCGAACGCAAGCACGGAACCTATATCCTGCCTTTGAGCGCAACAGTAGCATTCAAGCTGCGTCAGGTGCTGCGTTATCTGGAGCTGAAGCGCAGAGGCTACGACCAGAAGGGCATTATGGATGAGCTGGGGATGCGCAGTCCATATGCCTACAGATTTTTGGAGCGCGACAGCAGGCGCTTTGATGAAAAGCGTCTGACGGAAGCTTTGCTGGGACTATCTGATATGAATATCAAACTGCGTCAGGGCGGACGTGGCTACGAAAAGCTGGAGGAAATTCTTGTCCGCCTGCTTGCATGATATCTTATACTCAGAAATTAAAGCTGGACAAAAGCACTTAATATCTGCTATAATAGTAAGACAGTCAACGAGGACTTTTTTGAGTAAGGAAGTAGTGTGTCCATGCTTAAAAAGGTCCTTTTTCGTTTATCTTGCAGAAAATATGTAGGGAGCATTTTTCTGCAGCATGATAATTAGGGAGTATTGAGAAAGGAGGCAGCCTTGAGCTGCACTGATCATGAACAACAAAGATTTACTGTACGTAATTAAACCTGAAGAACAAAACGAAAGCACTCTGCGTGAGCTTCTGACTCTGCATCCGGAGATTCAGTTTGTATCTCTGATGGGTGTGGATTTTGCCGGTAATGATACCGACGAAAAAATCCCGATGAAGATTTTCCTCGAGGATATCGATGGCTTTTTGGCAGGCAGCGCAGCACAGACTGACGGCTCCTCCGTTGTGCTGACCGGTATCGCTACTCTGAACGATGCCCGTGTTGATATGAAGGTTGATAAAACCGTTAACTGGTTTGTTGATTATAACTATGAGCATTTTGACGCAGAAAGTGGCCGCATGATCGGTACTCTGCGCATTCCCTGCTATCTGATTCACAACGGCAATCATGTTGATTCCCGTTCTATTTTGAATGATACTCTGGCTTATGTAGAAAAAGAAATCATGGATTTGTTTGCTAAGCATCCGGTAATTGCCGGCCTGGAGCATGTAAATCCTGCTGAGATTGAAAAGTTGCTCTTCACCAGTGCTACCGAATTGGAATTTTGGGTAAAAACTCCGCGTGAGGACGCACCGCTGGAGGCTTTGAGCTCTTCTCAGGTAATGCAGGAGCAATACTGGCAGCGTACCCGCGGCAACGTGCGTACTGCATTGGAGCAGACCATCCAGACTCTGGAGCTGTACGGCCTGGAGCCGGAAATGGGCCATAAGGAATGTGGCGGCGTTAAAGGTCAGATTGATGCCGCAGGTCATATGACTCACGTTATGGAGCAGCTTGAGGTTGACTGGAAGTTCAGCAGCGGCGTTCAGACTGCAGATAACGAGCTTTTGGCACGTATCATTGTTAAAGAAGTTTTCCGCATGAACGGCTTGGAGGTTTCCTTCCAGGCTAAACCGATTCCCGGTGTTGCAGGCAGCGGTGAACATACGCATGTGGGCATTGCCGCAAAAATGAAAAACGGCAAGATTGTCAACCTGTTCTCGCCGAAGGATATGCATGAGGACTTCCTGTCCGCTATCGGCTACGGCGCTCTCATGGGCCTTTTGAAAAACTACGAGGTAACCAATCCGTTTGTCTCCTGCACCATTGACTCTCTGAACCGTCTGAAACCCGGCTTTGAAGCTCCTGTCTGCATTGTTACCAGCCTTGGCCTGAGCCCGGATAACCCGTCCCGTAACAGAACCATTCTTGCAGGCCTGATCCGCGATCTGGACAACGATAAAGCTACCCGTATCGAAATGCGTTCTCCTAACCCGTACACCAATACCTACATTGCTATTGCTGCCTTCTACCTGTCCTGCCTCGACGGCATCAAGGCTTGCGTAGAATCCGGCAAGGACCTGAAGGCTTTGGAAAAGGAAATTTCCAAGAAGGCCGGCGAAGAGGGCTTCTATCTGGATACCGACCGTCAATACCGCACTGAGGAAGATGTGTTTGAAGATTTCAGTGCTGAAGAACGCAGCAAGCTGTTCGGTGAACCGCCTGCTACCGTTTGGGAAAATCTCTGCGCCTTCGAAAAATATCCGGAAAAGGTTGCCGTGCTTACTCAAGGCAATATCCTGAAAAAGGAATATATCGACTCCTTCATGCAGGGCGCGCTGATTCGCTGGAAAACCGAGCTTCTGACTCGTCTGATTCCGGAAAACTATCAGGCTGTTATCGATATGAAACGCCTGCATAACCAGGAAACCTGCACCGACTGCGACCTGGCAATGTGGCGCAAAATCCAGAACCTGCGTGCTAAGCTGGCTAAGGATTCCTTCGAAGAGAAGAGTCTCTTCACCGCTATCCGCAGAGCTGTTGCTGAAGGCGATTACGATACTGTTTCCAAGCTCAAGGTTGAGATGGGACAAACTATGGAAGAGCTCAAGAATCTGTATCACGACTACAAACAAAATATCATTGATTAATTTATCTGCTTCCTGCATGGCTGCCGCACTTAAAGTGTGGCAGCCATTTTTTCTTCCTGCTTCCTTTAGAGTGCGATTATGGCAAAATTAACCCCGAAAACTTTCCTGTCAGCTTATTTTTTTGCATGAAACTGTTGAGTTAAATGCTGTTTTGTGGTAAAATATCAAAGATATATTGACAGTATTTTTCGGTTGTCAAAAGAAAGGCGATGATAGCTGTGGAGCAGGTCAGAGATGTTCCTAACTATATTCGCCAAATGTATACCGATAATCATTTCATGACTAAGTTCGGTGTGCATATTGGTGAGATAAAGTGTGGCAGTGCTGAAGTCAGCATTGATGTTGATCCGGCAAAGCATTTTAATCATCGGGATATTTGTCACGGCGGAGTTATGCTTGGTTTGGCTGACTCTGTTTTGGGCGTTACCGGTGCAAGTGTGGGCGCAGTAGTGGCAACTCTCAATTTCAGCATGAATTTTATCAAAGGTGTCCATGAGCCGACTACATTGACTGTAAGAAGCCATATCAAGCATTCGGGACATTCTACGATGGTTATTGAGGCTGAAATGACAGACAGCGAAAAGCATTTAATTGGGACGATTTTAACAACGATGTTTGTCGTCGACAGATTTAAAGAAATACCCGCCAAATGGTGAGCTTAGCCGAGTTGATTTGGAAGGGAAATGACGCGGAAGACCGCTTAATATCAAGGAGGATATGATGGATTTTGCATTAAACGAGGAACAATTAGAATTACAGGAAATGGTAAGGGAGTTTGTTGAAAAAGAAATTACCCCTTACGCTGCTGAAATGGATGCAGAAAACCATATGCGTGACGGCCTGATTGACAAGGCTAACGAAATGGGCTTGCTGAACGTTATTGTTCCGGAAGAATTAGATGGTCCTGGCCTGGACAGCATTGCTGTCGCTACTATTTATGAAGAGCTGGGCAAAGGCTGTGCTGGTGTTGCAACCTCTTTGGCTGCTAACAGCCTGGCAACTGTACCTGTTCTGCTGGCTGGTACTGACGAACAAAAGAAAATGTATTGCGACATCCTGAACAACGGCGGTCTGGCTGCTTTCTCACTGACCGAGCCCGGTGCAGGCAGTGATGCAGGCGGCGTTTCTACCCGCGCTGTACACAACAAGGAAGAGGGTACCTACACTCTGAACGGTACCAAAATGTTCATCACCAACGGTGGTCTGGCAGAAATCTTCCTGGTATTCGCTAACACCCGCAAAACCGGCGGTATCCGTGGCTTGACTGCTTTCATCGTTCCGAAAGACACCCCGGGCTTCTCCGTTGGCAAAAAAGAAAACAAAATGGGCATCCGTCCTTCCAATACTACTGAGCTGGTTCTGCAAGACGTTGTTATTCCTGAGTCCTATCGCGTAGGCCGCGAAGGCGAAGGCTTCCGTATTGCTATGAACACCTTAGACAGCGCTCGTCCGTTCGTTGGCGCTGTTTCCGTAGGTATCGCTCAGGCTGCTCTGGACTGCGCTGTTAAATATGCTAAGGAGCGCCGTCAGTTCGGCCAGCCGATTGCTTCCTTCCAAATGGTTCAAGGCATGCTTGCTGACATGGCTATGAAGGTTGAAACCGCTCGCCTCATGGTTCAAAAGGCTTGCTGGATGCGTGACCAGGGCATGGAATTCTCCAAAGAAGCTGCTATGGCTAAATGCTATGCTGCTGATACCGCTATGCAGGTAACTACCGACGCTGTTCAGGTAATGGGCGGCTACGGCTACACCAAAGAGTATCCTGTAGAGAAGATGATGCGTGACGCTAAAATCATGCAAATCTACGAAGGCACCAACCAAATTCAACGTCTGGTTATTGCCAATAAGCTGTTATACTAATAGCTATCATAACAAAGATAATTTTATTGAGAGCTGCTGCACTTTTGTGTGGCAGCTCTTTGTTGTTTTTATTCGTGACAATGGTTTACACGTATGCTAAAATATAAAGATAAAGAGCTTTTAAAGCATAATAAAAAGCAGAATCTTTGCCACAAATCATTTTGCTGAGAATTGGGGGGCAAATAAATTGTTAGCTGATAATTTAAAGCAGGTTCAGGAGCAGATAGCGACTGCTTTGGACAAGCGTAAAAATAAAGACCTGCTCACAGGAGATAAGGTAACGCTAGTGGCGGTGACGAAAAATCATCCGCCCGAAATTATTACGGATATTGAAGCCTTGGGCATTGCCAACGTAGGCGAAAACCGCGTGCAGGAGGCTAAGCATAAGCAGGAGGCCTTGGGCAAACACGGCTACTGGCATCTTATCGGCCATTTGCAGACGAATAAGGCGCGCCAGGCTGTTGCCTTGTTTGATCTTATTGAGTCGGTAGACAGCGAGCATTTGCTGGCTGCGGTTGATAAGGAGGCAGAACGCATCGGTAAGGTGCAGGATATCCTTTTGCAGCTGAATATTGCCCATGAGGAGCAAAAGTCCGGCTTAGACAAGGAAGATTATCTGGCGCTGCTGCCTAAGCTGCCCGAATACAAGCATGTGTGTCTGCGCGGGCTGATGGTTATTGCCCAAAAATGCGAGGATATTGAGCAGACAAGACCTGTATTTGCGGCAGGCTACCGTGCGTTCGCCCGCTTAAAGCAGCAGTATCCGCAGGCGGATATCCTGTCCATGGGTATGAGCAATGATTACACAGTTGCGATTGAAGAGGGAGCGAATATTGTGCGTGTAGGCACAGCCTTGTTCGGACAGCGTGATTATAGCCTGAAATTTTAAGACATAGAGAAGGTTGGTGACGTAATGAAAATTATTGATAAAATCATGGATTCCTTAAGCCTTTACGATGATGATGACGAAATTATTGAAGATGGAGTTGAAGAGAAGCCTGCTAAGAATGAACCTGAGCCTGCGAAGCCTAAGAAGCGTTTCTTCGGCAGCAAGGAAACACCTGCTGCTGCACCTGCAGAGGAGCCAAAGCGTGAACGTAAATCTGTTTTGAGCTTCAAGAAAAATGCTGAAAAGGATGCACCGGCTAAAAATGATAAGATGGGCAGCAAAACTATTAATATGCCGATTGCTGATAAGCTGATGACAGTTGTGCTGTTGGAGCCTGTTGATTTCAATGACTCCCCGAAGATTGCCGATTATCTGCGTGATAATCAGACGGTAGTTGTTAATTATGATAAGACAGATAATGTTGTTGCCAAGCGTATGACAGACTTTGTCAGCGGTACTGTTTATGCCATTGGCGGCAGTATGAAAAAGCTGGGACGCAACATTATCATCTGTGCTCCGAAAAACGTAGATATAGATGCTGATGACGAGCGCGAATATAACGAGAGGGGAAATAAACCATGGGAGAAATAGCAGTAAAGAAAATTGCTTTTATCGGCGGCGGCGCTATGGCCAAGGCTATTATCAAGGGTATTCTTGGTGGTGGCCTGATTGCGCCGGAAATGATTACTGTAGGTGAACCGACTGAGGCACATGCGCGCAGTCTGCATGAAGCCTTTGGCGTAAATGTTACTACGGACAACAAAGAGGCTGTTCGCGATGCGGATCTGGTAATTTTTGCCGTAAAGCCGCAGGTGGCACCGGTGGCGCTGGTGCCCGAGCTGATGGCTGCCATGAAAAAGGATGCCTGGGTGCTTTCTATCATGGGCAGTGTTACGCTGGAGCAGCTGCATGCCTATGCTCCGGGGTTCCCGGTAGTTCGCACGATGCCGAACACGCCGCTGGCAGCAGGCGCAGGCATGACTGCCATCTGCTGCGATGAGGCCGTAACCGAACCGATGAAGCAGACTGCGGCAGCAATTTTCAGCAGCTGCGGTGAAATAGAATTTGTAGATGAAAAAGCATTGCAGGCGATTACCGCAATTTCCGGCTGCGGACCGGGATATTGCTTTGTGATTATTGATGCACTGGCTGACGCAGGCGTGCGTGCCGGTCTGCCGCGTGCACTGGCTATTAAGCTGGCGGCACAGACAATGGCAGGCAGCGGCAAGCTGTGCGTAGAAAGCGGCCTGCATCCGGCACAGCTGCGCGACCAGGTAACAAGCCCTGGCGGCACGACTATTGCCGGTATACATGCTTTGGAAAACCATGGCGTGCGCGGTGCTTTTTATGATGCGGTGCAGGCAGTGCTGCAAAGAGATAAGGAATTACAGGGGAAATAATTTATGGCAGACAGAGAAAAAATTCTGCGTTACTTTAAAGCTGGCGGTGACGAACAGCTGGCGGCCAAGCTGCTGGACTTGGCCGAGGGCGCCAATAAATCACGCAAGTTCCGCGTGAGCGAGTTTCTTGATCCTCATGCCTATAACGTTGCGGAAATTATTGCGGCGAACTACGAAAATGTGCGTCTGGAAAGCGACGGCGGCTTCAGTAATGCCGAAAGGGTGAAGGCTGCCTTTGTTGCCGATGATTTTTACGGCCAGCCGGATTTCGGTATGGCCTATTTTCTGGCGGCCTGGGATAAGCGCTATTATGATTTGTCGCACCGCGATATCCTGGGTGCGTTTATGGGCACGGGCTGCAAGCGCGAGGCCTTGGGCGATATAGTTTTCGTACCCGAGGGAGCGCAGTTCGTGGTAGAAAAATCACTGGTAAATTATCTTACCGGTAATCTGACGCAGATCGGTTCTGCGCCGGTAACGCTTACGGAAATTCCCCGCGAGGAATTGCTGCAGAAGGAAGAAAAGGTTAAGCTGATTAACGCAACAGTCGCTGATTTGCGCCTTGATGCCGTGGCAGCGGCAGGCTATGGCGGAAGCCGCAGCCGTATGGCGGATGAAATCAAAAGCCTGAATGTCAAGGTAAACTGGAAAGAGGCCAAGAAGGCGGCACAGCCGGTGAACGAGGGCGATGTAATTTCCTTCCGCGGCCGTGGAAGGGTAGAGATTGAGGAAATCCGCGGCACTACTAAAAAAGGACGCATCAGCGTAACGCTGAAGCGTTATATCTAGGAGGATAAACCATGCTTAATCCGGAGGATTTAAAGAAAAAAACTTTTACCAAGGGTTTTCGTGGCTATGAGGTAGAAGAGGTAGACAAGTTTCTTGCCAAGCTGATTAAGGAATACGAATACCTTTATCTGGATAACCTGGAGCAGAAGGAAACTATCGAGCGCGTCAGCTCCAAGCTGGAATATTATCAGCAGATGGAGGCTACCATGCAGAGCACTCTGGCTGTGGCGCAGGAAACTGCTGACGAGGTGAAGAACGCCAGCGAAAAGAAGGCGGCACTGCTGGAGAAGGAAACGGCAGTGAAATGCGAGCAGCAGCTGAGCGAAGCGAAGGCTGCGGCGCAGAAGCTGCATGACGATACAATGGCGCATGCTGAGGATTTGTATAATCAGACAAAGAACAAAACCGACAACATGCTGCAGGCAGCGATGGCTGAATGCAACAAGCTGCGCGAGGAAGCTAAGTCCTACGCCGAAAAGCTGCGCAGCAGTGCCGAGGTAGATGCCGATAAGCTGCGCATTACTACCGAGGATGTCTGCAAAAAACGCGCTAACAGTGCTGCCAGCGAGGCTAACAAGCTGCTGGAGGATGCTCGCAGCGAAGCCGGCAGAATGATGCTGGATGCAAATACTAAATATCGTAAACTGGTGGGAGATGCAGAGGAACGCAGCCGTAAAATTATTTTTGAGGCTGATGCCAAGGCTGCTATGGCCGAACAGGCTTATAACGAGCAGGTGAAAAAGGCGGCGCTGCATCGAAAAAATATGCTGCATCTGTTGGAAACGCAGGTTGAGCTGCTCAAAAACTATGCCAGTCATAACGAAGAATAGTCGGAGGCTGAATGATGATTATTTTAGTGAGGCATGGTGAAGCAACGCATCATACGCAAAGATTGACCGGCGGCTGGACGGATTCGCAGCTGACCGAAAAGGGAAGGGCGCAGATAAAGGCTGCTGCGGTAAAGCTGGCGAAGGATTTTGCCGGACGTAATTGCAAGCTGCGGATTCTGGCAAGTGATTTGCAGCGTGCTTCCGCATCGGCGCAGATTATTGCCGAGGAGCTTGGCTTTAAGGGCGAAATAGAGCATTGCCGATTCCTGAGGGAAAAGAATAACGGTATTGCTGCCGGCATGACCGAGGAAGAGGCCAAGAAGCATTTTTGCAAGCCTGCTTCCGAGCAGGAGCTGGATCACCGCAACTATCCAGGCGGTGAAACGCGCAATGAATTTTATCGCCGTAATGTACACGGTCTGTGGCATTGTGCGGATGTCGACAAGGAAAATCTGCTGATTGTTGCGCATAAGGGCACAATACAAAATATTATTTTCCGTTGGCTGGGAATGGATATGCAGCAGGTGGCGGCGTTTAACTTTTCGGTTGATGTGCAGCCTGCCAGCGTAACTGTTCTGGGGATTAACAAATGGCATGAGCATGCTGTTTTCCGCTTGAATGACGTAAGTCATATGACGCAGGGAAAGGGCTTTGGCGTGTTTGAGTTTAAGTACGAGAAGTGAATAAGGCTGTGAATGACCGCTTGGGTGCTTGGGGAAAAGCGCTTAAGCGGTTATTTTTGTGTTCTCACTCTATTACTCGTCTTTTTGTGGCAATTTTTACTACATCTCAAAAAAATTTTTTAATGGTGTAGTAATTTTGGGGTATTTTTCCCGAGTATATAAGTGAATCTTCTTTTTCGCTCTTTCTTCTGCGTTGATAAAAGCTACTAGCGTAAGCTAGTAGTAACCTTGTTCTTTAGAGTACTACCTAAAGGATAGACGTAAAGTACGGTAGAAGTAGAGCGTAGGGTATAGGGGGAATTTTATACTGTAGCCAATAAGTATGGGCGTGGGGGAGAGCGGAAGTATTGTTGCTAATTATCCTAAAGAATGTTAAGATAAAGGTGATTAGAGGCAAAGAGCTGAGAGCGTGTTGTTGGGGGATTTTATGTTGTTGTAATAACACATACATGGACGATGAGGAGCGGATTGTTATGCAATGCAAGTACTGTGGACAAACGATACCGGATAACGCCAATTATTGTTCCGGTTGCGGAAGAGCGGTTCGTGAAGAAGCAACTGAGGTAAAGCGGGAAAGTAAATTTTGGGAACAGGGCTGGTTTGCTGTTTTAATGCTTTTTATCTTCTGGCCGGTAGGATTATATTTGGTCTTTCGGTACAATGGAAAGCTTGCAAAGGTTATGGTTTCCGTTTTCCTTTTTATAATTCTGTGGATTTTTATTACACAATTTGGCGCTGATTTACTAAGTAAAAAAACAGATAACCCACTTGTTAAAATTTCTGATAGTGTAGTCGCTGAAAGTATTCCCAGCCAGAAAAAGTTCAATGAAATATTGGCCCGCTATAATCAAAACGATAGAAAATCCATGACAGAGCTTGAGAAAGCGGAATTCAATAAATCATACGAAAAGGAATTCAATGAATTTTTTAAAGATGGTTATGTGAAAAAATGGTGTGCCAAGGTTGATAGAATTGAATCGGTAAACTCAGGTATGGCTGCTTATGTAGAGCTAAGATGTGACTATCCTAAAGCGGAATATACTTTTGCAACAAAACAATATGCCGCAGATGAAAGCTTAATCCCTGCCGACAGCGAGCTTTATAAAAAGATTATGCCTTTGAAAAGTGGCGACGTTGTAGTTTTTTCCGGCAAGCTGGTGAGTGGTGATTATAGTAAAAAAATAGTAGATTTGACAACTTCTTACGGATATAAGAATAAAAAACTCTATATTGATTTTACGGATATAGAAAAAATGTCTACTAAAGAGTAATTTTGAGAAGCAAGAAAAACTCATTGACTTCTTGCTACAGCTAATGTATAATATTAGCGTTTATTGATATTTGTTAACGCGATGAAAAAGACAGTAGCTTGCGGCGCAGGTTAAGCGAGCCGGGGGATGGTGCAAGCCCGGACGAAGTAAAGCAGGTGAAAATCACTTTGGAGCGGATGCGGCGAACCTTAGTAGCTGCATACGGGAGCGCCCGATATTGCGCACACGAGTGGCGTGCGGCAAAGGCTGTCGTCATGAGGGTGGTACCACGGAGTACACGTTTGTTAATGATGCATGATACGCAAGCGTATTAATCGTTGTTAGTCTACAGCTTCGTCCCTTATCTGAGGGACGAAGCTTTTTTTATTATTGCTATATTTTTTTGTTTAATAAAATTGGAGGTTATTAGTAATGGACTATGGTAAAACACTGAATCTGCCCGAAACAGAGTTCCCTATGCGTGCAGGTCTGCCGCAACGCGAACCTGATTTTCTGAAATTCTGGGAAGAAAACGATATTTATGGCAAAAAGCAGGCTCTGCATGCAGGCCACAAGAAATTTGTTCTGCATGACGGCCCTCCGTATGCAAACGGCAAAATCCACATGGGTCATGCCCTGAACAAAATCTTAAAAGATATCATCATGAAATACAAATACGCTCAAGGCTTCGACACCCCGTATGTTCCCGGCTGGGATACTCACGGCATGCCGATTGAGCACGCTGCTATCAAAGAGCTGGGCCTGAACCGCAATGAGCTGGATCCGCTGACTCTGCGCCGCAAATGTCACGACTTCGCTCTGCAATGGGTTGATATCCAGCGCGAAGACTTCAAACGTCTGGGCGTTCTGGGTGATTGGGAAAATCCGTACATCACTCTGCATCACAGCTTTGAAGCTGAGCAAATCCGTGTATTCGGTACTATGGCTAACAAAGGCTATATCTACAAAGGCAAAAAGACCGTTTACTGGTGCCCGCATTGCGAAACTGCTCTGGCTGAAGCAGAAATCGAATACGGCGAACAAAAAACTCCGACTATATTCGTAAAAATGCCGCTGGTAAAAGACAACGGCCAGACTCCGGAAGCTGCTAAAGGCAAAAAAGCTTACATGGTAATTTGGACCACCACCCCGTGGACCATGCCTGCCAACGTTGCTGTTGCTCTGAACCCTGCTCTGGAATATGCCTGGGTTGAATGCGAAGGCGAAGTTCTCTTCATGGCTAAAGACCTGCTGGCTCAGGTTGGCGCTGTCTGCCACAAGGACCTCAGCAATATCCTCGGCACTACTCTTGGTAAAGATATGGAATTCGCTGAATGCGTGCATCCGTTCCCTGAATACAACAACCGCCGCTCTCTCGTAGTTATGGCTGACTATGTAACTACCGAAGCAGGTACCGGTTGCGTACATACCGCTCCCGGTCACGGCGATGTCGACTTTGAAACCGGCCTGAAATACAAGCTGCCGATTCTCTGCCCGGTTGATTCCCAAGGCAAGCTGACCGAAGAAGCTGGCGAACGCTTCAAGGGCATGTTTGTATTCGACGCTAATATCCCGGTACTGAAATATCTGGCTGAGCTGAACTGCTTGCTGGGTAAAGAAAACATTAAGCACCAATACGCACACTGCTGGCGCTGCAAAAACCCGATTATCTTCCGCGCAACCTCTCAATGGTTCGCTTCTATCGACGGCTTCCGTGATGAAGCACTGAAATCTATCGACGATGTACAGTGGATTCCTTCCTGGGGCCAACAACGTATCCATAACATGGTAAGCGACCGTCACGACTGGTGCATCAGCCGTCAGCGTGTATGGGGTGTTCCTATCCCGGTATTCTACTGCGATAACTGCGGCGAGCATCTGATTAACGAAGCTACCATCGACTCTGTTGCTAACTGGTTCGAAAAAGAAGGCAGCGATGCATGGTGGGCTCACACTGCAGAAGAGCTGCTGCCGGAAGGCACTGTCTGCCCGAAATGCGGCGGCAAGCACTTCCATAAGGAAAGCGATATCATGGACGTATGGTTCGACAGCGGTTCCTCTCACATGGCTGTTGCCGCAAAGCGTCCGGAGCTGTCCTGGCCGGTTGCTATGTACCTCGAAGGCAGTGACCAGCATCGTGGCTGGTTCCAGTCCTCTCTGCTGACTTCCGTTGCTGTTGCAGGCCGTGCTCCGTACGAATCCGTACTGACTCATGGTTATGTAGTTGACGGCGATGGCCGCAAGATGTCCAAATCCGTAGGTAACGTCATCGTTCCGCAGGACGTAATCAAACAATACGGTGCTGATATCATCCGTCTGTGGACTGCTTCCTCCGATTACAAGGCAGATATCCGTATCTCCCCGAAAATCCTGAAGCAGCTGGCTGAGGTATACCGCAAAATCCGTAACACCATCCGTTACATCCTGGGCAACACGAACGATTTCAACTATGAAACTGATGCAGTTCCGTTCAACGAAATGCTGGAGCTTGACCAATGGGCTCTGATGCATCTGCAGCTGCTGAAGAAGGAAGTTACCGCTGCTTACGAAAGCTATGATTTCCATGTACTGTATCATGCAATCCACAACTTCTGCACTGTTGAAATGTCCAGCTTCTATCTGGATATCCTCAAGGACCGCCTGTATGCTTATAAGGCTGACAGCAAAGAGCGTCGCAGCGCACAAACCGCTATGCATGAAATCCTCATGGATCTCATCGTTATGCTGTCCCCGGTACTGAGTTTCACTATGGAAGAAGTATGGCAATTCATTAAGAAACCTGCTAATGCTCCGGAATCCGTACAAATGCTGCCCTGGCCGGAAGTTAAGGAAGAATACATCAACGAAGAGCTGGAAACCAAATGGGATAACTTCATTGAAATCCGCAGCGAAATCACCAAGGTGTTGGAGCTGGCTCGTCGTAACAAACAAATCGGTCACTCCCTGGACGCTAAGGTTGAGCTGCACGCAGAAGGCGAAGCACTGGCTATCCTGAAATCCGTAGAAAAAGACCTGGCAACTCTGCTGATCGTTTCTCAGGCAGTTATTGTTGAAGGCGCTGCCGAAGGTGCCGAAGCAACCGGCCGCGAGGACCTGAAGGTTACCGTTGCTGCTGCCGAAGGTCACAAGTGCGAGCGTTGCTGGATTTACAGCGACGAGGTTGGTCAGGACGCTGAGCATCCGACTCTGTGCAAACGCTGCGCTGAAGCAGTTAAAGCTTGAGTATAAGGCATCATCTTTGCATAAAGCTGTAGCCGACCTCAAATAAAAGCTTAAAGCCGTCGTATCATGTAAATTTTTGCTGATACGGCGGCTTTTTTGCTACAAATTTTACAAAAAATTATTTTGCTTTATTGTCTATCTATGGTACAATACTGTTAATATTATATATTTTACGGAGGTGAAACTGTTTTTCTGCAATCTGCAGGATTACAGAGATTTTTGGACTATCTCATATGTTTGTTTAATGTTATAGCGATTTTATTTTTGGTGGCGCTGAACGGCTTTTTCGTTGCTTCGGAGTTTTCTATTGTCAAGGTGCGCCCTTCGCGTCTTGATGCGCTGATTAAAGAAGGCAATACTCGGGCGGAAAGCGCTAAGCAGGTAACGGAGCATCTTGATGCCTATCTTTCGGTTACGCAGCTTGGTATAACCATTGCTTCGCTGGGCTTAGGCTGGATTGGCGAACCGACGGTGGCGAAGCTGATGCATCCTGTATTTAATCTGCTGCAGCTGCCGCCGCAGGTTGAGCATACAATAGCTTTTGTTGTCGGCTTCGGTGTTATCACCGCTTTGCATATTGTTTTAGGTGAGCTGGTGCCTAAATCATTGTCCATTCAAAAGACGGAGCAGATTGTTCTGTTTGTGGCAGCTCCGCTGATTTTGTTTGATAAGCTGATGTATCCTGCGGTGTGGTTCCTCAATCACGTTGCCAACTGGGTGCTGCACAAATTGGGCGTTGAGGCTGCAAGCGAAGCAGAAGAGGCACACAATGAGGACGAAATCCGCATACTGATGGAAGAAAGCCACAAGCATGGCTATATTGATAAAACAGAGCTTACTTATCTGGATAATGTCTTTGACTTTTCCGACCGTCGTGCCAGCGATATCATGGTTCCGCGTACCGATATGATCTGCCTGTATCTGGAGGATTCCTGGGAGGATAATATCAAGACGGCGTTGGAAGAGCGCATGACACGTTATCCAATCTGTGATGAGGACAAGGATCACATTATCGGCTTTTTGCATATCAAGGATTTACTGCGCAGCTTAAACGCCGGCGAGCGTCCCGATTTGCGCAGCCTGGCGCGTAAGGTGCTGCTGGTGCCGGAATCTCTGCCTATCAGCAAGCTGCTGCGTATTCTGCAGAAGCATCGCAGCCAGCTGGCAATCCTCGTTGACGAATACGGCGGTACCGCAGGTATGGTTACCGTTGAGGATATTCTGGAGGAAATCGTAGGCGAGATTCAGGACGAGTTTGACGAGGAACGTCCGGAGGTAGAGGAAAAGGGCAGCAAAACCTATTCTGTAGACGGCAAAATGCTGTTGGAGGATGTTAACGATACCTTTGAGCTGGCCTTGGATACCGAAAACTGTGATACTATCGGCGGCTGGGTTTATTCTCAGCTTGATTATCCGCCTAAGGTGGGGCAGAAGGTGCAGACATCTGCTGCTGCTTTTACGGTAGAGGAGATTGACAAGATGCGTATCGTGCGTGTCGGCATCCAGCTTTTGCACGAGCCGGAAAAGATTCACGAGGAGCTTCAGGAAGAACATCTGGAGGATGTAAAATAATATCTGCATAAAAAGAGAGCACGCTGAGATTGATTTCTCAGCGTGCTCTTTAGCGTTGTGCTTATAAATCGTGGAATTTCATACCGATGTTGCTGTGACGCAGGAAGTTAAGAGTTACCTCAGGGAAGGAGGCATAGCTTAAAACGTCTTCAATCGGTGCGTTGGGGAAGCCTTCCTCAGCCAGCTTTTCACGCAGCTTTTTCATTTGCGGCGGAATATCGTCGGCGGGACGGTGGTCGATTTGCGGTGCGTCACCGATGGCAAGGCGTTTTACCTCAGGGTCAATCGGTCCCGGAGTGCGGCCGTATTTGCCAAGAATCAAATCCTTAACCTCGCGGGGAATCATCTTGTAGCGTCCAAGTGCAACGTTCAATACGGACATAGAGCCTACAATCTGGCTGGTAGGAGTAACCAGCGGCGGATAGCCGAGCTCGGCACGTACGCGCGGCATTTCTTCAAGCAGCTGAGGATATTTGTCGGCAACGCCCATTTCCTTCATCTGGTTCAGCAGGTTGGAAAGCATACCGCCGGGAATCTGGAAGGTGAGTACCTTTGGATCAATGGGGATGTTGGCGTTCAGGTTGAAATCGTGGATAAGGTTCTTGCGTACATCCTTGAAATAGTCAGCCAATGCATTAAGCTCGGCAAGGTTGATGCCTGTATCGTAGGGAGTGCCCTCCAGCGTTGCTACCAAAGCTTCGGTGCAGGGCTGGCTGGTAGATTCGGAGAACGGAGAAAGCGCGGTATCAATCATGTCCGCACCGGCTTCAACAGCCTTCAGGTAAGTCATATCACCCATACCGCTGGTAAAGTGAGTGTGCAGGTCGATAGGCAGGTCAAGCTCCGCCTTCAGGCTGCGGATAAGGCTTTCGGCAGCGTAGGGACGCAGCAGGCCCGCCATATCCTTAATGCAGATGGAATCTGCGCCCATCTGTGCCAGTTCTTTACCGAGCTGTACAAAGTCCTTGTCCTGATGGTAGGGGCTGATGGTATATACAATGCAGCCCTGAACATGTGCGCCTGCTTCCTTAGCGGCACGCATAGCGCATTCCAGGTTGCGGGTATCGTTAAGAGCATCGAAAATACGGATAATAGATACGCCGTTGTCAACAGAGCGGTTTACAAATTCACGTACAACATCATCGGCATAATGGTTATAACCCAAAATGTTCTGACCGCGCAGCAGCATTTGAATTGGGGTTTTGCGCAGATGCTTTTTGAGCGTACGCAGACGTTGCCAGGGATCCTCGTTAAGGAAGCGCAGGCAGGAGTCAAAGGTGGCGCCGCCCCAAGCCTCCAAAGCATAGTAGCCGGCGTTATCCAACTGTTCCAGTGCCGGCAGCATGTCGCTGATGCGCATTCTGGTGGCAGCAAGGGACTGGTGGCCGTCACGCAGGACGGTTTCAACTATTTTTACGGGTTTCTTCTCCATGGCAGTACTCCTTTTATTAGTATAGTTCGTTAATTAAAGCTGATTTATAGCTGTCATTATTATAGCATAAATCTGTATTCATGTATACAATATACTAGGTTTCGAGCAATAAAAAATGGTGGGCACACTTAGTGACCACCATAAAAGTGAATTAGTTACGCGGAGTAGGCTGATTGCTGACAACAGGCTTGCCCATGATTTCGTTAACGCGGTCCTTCATGCTGCGTTTCTTTTTAGTGGGCTGGCTGCTTACTACAGGTGCCTGGTTGGCATTGCCTTCAGTTGTTACTGTAGCGGGAGCCTGCTTGTCTTTGTCCTTATCTTTATCCTTGTCTTTATCTTTGTCCTTATCATCCTGCTTGATTTCCGGTTCCGGCGGAACTGCTACGCCAGGATTGCTGAAGCCGGTGCGCGGAGTAGAGGCCAGAGCGTTGACCATGAAATCATGCCAGATAGAAAGCGGAGCGCCGCTGCCGTACATACGGTTCATAGATTTGTTGTTATCATCGCCAACCCATACGGCAGTACTGAGGTCGGGAGTGTAACCAACGAACCAGGCATCAATGTAGGTATCGGTAGTACCGGTTTTACCTGCTGCCGGACGGCCGATTCCCATGCCGCCTGCAGTGCCGCTGATAAGAACATCCTGCAGCATATTAGTAGTCAGGTATGCTGTTTCGGCATCAATAACACGTTTGGGTTCAGGTTTAGCTTCGTACAGAACCTTACCCTCGCGGTCAACGATCTTGAGCAGAGCAATAGGCTTGCAATACATACCGTTGCTTGCCAGAACGCCGTAGGCTGCAGCCATTTCCAGCGGATTAACGCCCTTGCTGAGGCCGCCGAGTGCCATAGCGAGGTTTGCATCGCTGTAGGCGCCGGAATCAACCAGAGTAGTAATACCCATTTTTTCGGCATTGTTAATAATTTTGCTTACACCAACCTCTTGGGCCAGCTTAACTGTAGGCACGTTCATAGAACGTACCAGAGCAGTACGCAGGCTTACCTTACCATGCCATGCTCTGTCGGAGTTCTGCGGTTTCCAGCCGGGAGAGAATTCTTCTTCCTTATCTTCAATGACACTGGCCGGAGAATAACCGTTCTGCATTGCGGTCAGATAGACAAAAGGCTTGAAGGCAGAACCGGGCTGACGTACTGCAAGAGTAGCACGGTTGAACTTATCCTGGCCACGGCCGCCGATCATAGCTTTAACATAACCGTTATGCGGGTCAACGGCAACCAGAGCCATTTGCGGCTGAGTCAGCTTCTTGCCGTCTGTATAATAGCCCGGCAGATGCTTCATAGCATTTTCAGCAGCCTTTTGCATATCCGGGTCTAAAGTGGTGTAAATCTTAAGACCGCCCTTATAGAGAGCGTCTGCACCAACCTCTTCGATAACCTTTTGGGTAATCATATCGAAGAAATAGGAGCGAGGATCGGAATTGGTTTTATGTGTTGTGCTGAAGACAAGCTTTTCTGCTTTGGCAGCATTACCGTCGGCAGCAGAGATAAAACCGTATTTAACCATCTGGTCGATAACAAGCTCCTGACGTTTTTTACTTTCCTGCGGATTTTCAAAAGGATTAAAGTAGTTAGGGCTTTTGGGAATAGCTGCCAGAGTAGCAGCTTCAGCGATATCCAGATTCTGAACATGCTTATTGAAGTAATACATGGAAGCACTTTCAATACCGTATGCACCCTGACCGAAATAAATCTGGTTCAGATACATAGTGAGGATTTCATCCTTAGTATATTTGTGCTCAAGTTCCTTGGCAATAAAAGCTTCCTTAATTTTACGAATGATGGAACGTTCCTGGGTAAGGAAAGCATTCTTTGCCAGCTGTTGGGTAATGGTACTGCCGCCCTGTACTTCGTGACCGCTTAATGTAGAAAGCAGAGCACGTGCTGTGCCGCGGTAGTCAATACCACCGTGTTCATAGAAGCGATTATCTTCAATAGCAATAAAGGCACGCTGCACATGCTTAGGAATCTTATCAATAGTAACAGGTACTCTGCGTTCTTCCGAAAGCGTAGTATAGATTGCGTTACCATTGATATCGTAGAACTGTGAAGCAGCGTCCGGAATCAGTGTTTCATCCATATTAGGAGGTGCAAAAAGACTGGAGAAGCCATAAAGCACTGACGCTCCCATTATAATGAGGCAAACAACACTGATGACAATGAATTTTAGTACTTTAAACATTTTCTACCTCTTCTTCATTATATTGACTGCGCAGCCAATACCAAAGGCTGCAAATAGAAGTCATCTTATTATAGCATTTTCAGACAACTTTGTCATAGAATTATTGAAAACTCAGCGTATTTATTTTAAAGGAAAGTATGTAAAAGTATGCTCCGGAAGGATATGTATTGAATCGGCAGCTTGCGGATAATGAAGATAGAAGAAAAAACCTACATGATTTTAAGAAAAAAATCTGCGGAATAAAGAAAAATTTTACTGATTTTCGGCGGTTTTTATGGAAAAAACAGCTGAAAAAAGCACTTTTTTTGAGATTTTTTGAAGAAATTTTAATGTCGATAAAGGCGAGAATCAAGCATGTTTCTTTTTCCACTAATCCTGGTGTTTCACGAAAAAAACTTAAAAAAGTGCCGAAAAAAGTGTTGACATAACCTAGGTCACGTGGTATTATATACAAGTCGACGCGATACGGCAACAAAACAAAAGCCAAAATCGCTAGGCACTGAACCTTGAAAACTGAACATAAACCTAGAAAAAGCGAATGTGCGGGTCGAGCGTGAAAACGCAAGACCAAGTCAAATAACTTCTTTTTTAAATAATAAGAGCTAGATTAGTTCTTCAATAAACTTTATTGGAGAGTTT
>ERZ791619.501-NODE-501-length-21271-cov-3.1818_pt1 | contig 21271 bp, 19 predicted proteins | sample MGYA00510271_ERZ791619 | MGnify/ENA primary metagenome ERZ791619 (study PRJEB30046, sample SAMN00715209) | human gut metagenome | study: EMG produced TPA metagenomics assembly of the A metagenome-wide association study of gut microbiota in type 2...
GATTTCAAATTTATACATCTTTTATAAAAACTCTTACTAATAATTATTTCATATTTAATTTATCTATAATATCTACATAATAAGAAGAATTAATAAATACTGCACTTTCCAAATAATAAAATCAAACATCAAGCTAGTTTTAAAATATTCACCTCTAATGTTTACATTTCTAATTCTAAAGTATCTTTATATCGTTGCCCACCATCAATCGTTATATCTGTACCTGTTGTATACTTTGATTCATCACTTGCTAAATATAAGGCACAATATGCAATATCATCAGCTTCACCAATATGTCCTAAAGCAGTCTTTTCAATGCATGAATTCAAAACATTGGGATAATCACAAATAATTTTTGTCATTGGTGTTTCTATTGTACCAGGAATAATAGTATTAACACGAATACCATTTTTCCCTAAATCAGCAGAAGCTGCTTTTGTTAATGAAATAACTGCTCCTTTAGAAAGACTATAAGCATTGAATTCAATACTTTTTACTGCAGCTAAAGATGAAACATTAATAATAGAACCTTTTTTATTCTTAATCATAATTGGCGCAACTGTTTTCATTCCAACAAAAGGTCCCCAAGCATTAATCTTCATCACATTTTCAAACGCTTGATAATCTGTCTTATCATAATTAATACCTTTTGATCCAATACCTGCATTATTCAATAAAATATCAACAGTACCAAATTGATTAATACATTCTTCTACAACTTTCTTCCATTCTTCTTCATCAGTTACATTCAATTTCAAGGCAATTGTAGAATGTGAAAAATCTTCATTAATTTTTTGAACAGTTTCTCTCAAAATATCTTCGCACATATCTGTTGCTACAACCTTAGCTCCTTCTTTTGCAAAAAGATAAGCTTCAGCAGCTCCTTGTCCCATTGCTGCCCCAGTAATAATTGCAACTTTATTTTCTATTCATATAAAATCCTCCTATTTTAAATCTCTTCCTTGTGAAGAAATAACTTTTTTATACCAATAAAAAGAATCTTTTCGTATTCTTTCTCCATTTCCACTACAATCATCTTGGTAATTTACATAAACAAATCCATATCTTTTATGCATTTCACCAGTTGATGCTGATACAAGATCAATACATCCCCAAGAGGTGTAACCCCATAATTCAACACCATCAATACGAACAGCTTCTTCCATTGCTAGAATATGATCTCTCAAATAATCAATACGATATGTATCATGTATTTTATTATTTTCATCAACTTCATCTTGTGCACCTAATCCATTTTCAACAACCATTAATGGTTTTTGATAACGATCATATAAATAATTTAAGGCAATTCGTAAGCCTTTTGGATCAATTTGCCAACCCCAAGCACTAGCTTTTAAATATGGATTCTTCACTCCAAATGACATATTTCCACTTTGATTAGGAGCCACCTTTGGATCTGCCGAAATACAATTTGACATATAATAAGAAAAACTAATAAAATCAACTGTTCCAGATTTAAGAATTTCTTTTTCCTTATCATTTAAAGAAAAAACAACTCCATTTCTTTCATATTCTTTTAATTTATAACGTGGGTAATATCCTCGTGCTTGTACATCACAATAAAAATAATCTTCATTTGCTTCTTCCCATGTTTTTAAAATATCATTTGGGTGACAAGTATTCGGATATTTGATACCATAGCCAATCATATTTCCAACCTTATTATTTGGATTAATATTATGTAATGTTATAACACTCTTAGCACTAGCAATCAATTGGTTTTTAGCAGCATCAGCAATTGTTTGGGGATTTTGATTAGGTATACCTGCTGCAACCCATCCACTAAAATCTATACAATTGATTTCATTGAAAGTTAACCAATATTCAACTTTATCTTTATATCTTTCACCTACTGACTTCACATAACGAAGAAAACAATCAATTGTTCTTGAATCACTCCATGAACCCCATTTATTTACTAAACCAACTGGTGTTTCGTAATGTGATAATGTGACCAACGGTTTGATTCCATATTTCAAACATTCATCAAAAATTTGATCATAAAATTTTAATCCTTCTTCATTTGGCTCTTCTTCATCACCATTTGGAAATATTCTTGTCCATGCAATTGACATACGATAACATTTAAATCCCATTTCTGCCATCAAAGCTATATCTTCTTTATAATGATTATAAAAATCACTAGCTCTATGACTAGGATAATCATAGCCTTCAAAACATCCAAATTCTACATCATCATTAATTTCCATACCAAACAGATTATCTGCTTTAATGTTACCATCTTTAGTCTTGTAAGTAACTTTTCTAGGTTCCGTTTTAGAACCTCTTGTACAGCAATCAGCAGTACTTATACCTTTTTTCCCTTCTTGCCAACCACCTTCATACTGGTTAGCAGCAGTAGCACCACCCCATAAAAAATCTTTATCAAACATCTTCACACACCTCTTCATTTTCTTTTTTTAATATTAGTAATGCATCTTGAGAAAATGGATGCATATCAATAACAGTATGCTTTTCTTTCACAATCATTTTTATATTTGCAATAAATCGCTCTGCTAAATCAACAGCTTTTATACTCCACCCATCGAGATTAATAGATAATCGAATAGTTGTATTATATGGAACATATACAAAAATCAATCCATTATTCGCTTGAGCAACTCGAATATCATTAGTATCATTAATCAATATATCTTGTTTTGGTATTATTGAATTAACCTTTAATTCTTCAAATATTGCTTTTATATATCCATAATCCCAAGCACCAGTAAAAGACATTGCTTCTTCCCATGACTTAGGCATATCAAATCCCTCACCTAAAGAACTTTCGAAACTTTTCTTCACTTTATGCCAACTATATATTCCTGCTGCTCCATATGTTATACCAGCACATGCTCCAGATAAAATACTCATAAAAGCACAACGACGTACATCAAAACGAGTCCAACGCCCGTACATTTGTCCTGAGTATCCCATTTCTTCATAACATGGTTCTGAATTTATTAATGGTTTCCCTGGATATTTATTTTGCATTTCTTCACTTAATGAATATGGCATGGATAAATCTTTTGCATTGTGTCCACTTTGATAAAAACACAGATCTAAATACTGATATATTTCTTTTGGAATATATGTATATCTTCCTTTGATATGTGTTGTTAATAAACAACTTGGTGCAAGTTTTTTTAAAGCAGAAGCAACGTAAGCATAATACTTTATAGATTCTTGAGTTGGAAAATCGGTATCTCCACTAACAATATATAATGGTTCAAATTTACTAAATGTTTCATGAACTTTTTCAACATAATTTTTTAAGCAATCAAAAGGTAACACGCCATCAGGAATTAAAGAAGACGCCCATGTTCCAGGTACATAATTACACCACAAAAGCACTAATGATAATTCAAATCCTTCTTTCTTAGCTTTTTCACACATTTTCTTTGCGTGTTCAAAATATTCATCATTCAAATAATTTGGATTATTATTAATAAAAGGATTAAAATTGAAATTGGTTAGAGATGCATCCCATTGTGGTAGAATATTAATTTGAATCGTATTAAAACCTTGAACTTTTCTTTTATACAAATAATAATCCCATTCTTCATCACTTATATTTGTAAATGCAGACCAACAAGTATCTGCTAAGTAAAAAAATGTTTTTCCATCTTTTAATAAAGTTTGCTTGTTTTTAGAAATTTTTAACATGAATATCTCCTCTTGTTATACAAAGAAATAGGTTCAATAATGAACCTAAATCTTATAACTATTTTGATAATTTATTTGATTTAAATTTTCTTAATTTAAATCCTTTTTTTTCATCGAATCCAATCATTAAGCCTAAAACCAAAGGAACAATAAATGCTATACCACAAGCAATACATGCATTGATAAAATCTTGTCCAGGTCCTCCAGCAAATTGAAGAATAGTCATGAAGTTTGTTGCTCCAAAAGAATAAACAGTTACTCCTAAGAAACCACCAACTAACCCTGCTATTGCACTTCCAATAACTTGTACAATCATTGCTTTTTTATTTCTCACTAATACACCAAAGATTGTAGGCTCACTAATACCACCAACAATTAAAGTTACTGCATTAACTCCTGCCATTTGTTTTTCTTCGCCCTTTGCACGAATTAAATAAGCTACAATCATACCTGACATAGCATAATATGCAATGTTCATACCTACGAATACTACAGGATCAAATCCAGCAGTTGTCATATTGACCAAACCAATTTGACCAACTGCGACATGCATACCAGTAGCAATTAAAAATGGGAATACTGCACTTACCAAAGCAATAGCCAATGGTCCTGCAACATCATATAAAGTTGTGATAACCCATGACATACCTTCACCTAACCAGTTACCAATTGGAGCTAATCCACAAAACATCAAAGGAATCATGATAAATAATGTACAAAATGGTACTCCCATAATCTTAAATGATTTTGGAATAACATTATCAAAAAACTTAAAAACATATTGCAATACCCAAACAGTAAGTAAAGTTGGTAACAATGTTTGTGCATAATTAACTAAAGGCATTGATAGAATACCATACATTTTAAAAGGTTCACCTGTTGTTACAATACTTAGAATATTAGGATCAATTAACAATGCTCCTAATAATAATGCCATCGGAATACTTGTATTAACTTTCTTAGCAGTTGACCATGCTACAAATATAGGCATAAAGTAAAATCCACAATTTCCTACAATTGATATCATTTTCATAAAAGGATGTTCCACATTCATAACATTGAACAAATCTGGACCCAACATTGCATATAACATTTTAAATAATCCTGCACCCATCATAATAGGTAAAATTGGAGCAATAGATCCTGAAATAAAATCTAAGACTTTTCCTGGAATCTTTTTAAAATCAAACGGTTCTTTATCTAGATTTTCTTCGATTGATTTTGTTTTTTCAATTCCACTTATTTCACAAAACTCTGGGTATATTTCTGAAACATGTTGTCCAATTATAATTTGGAACTGTTCCCCAGAGAATTGTGCTCCAATTGCACCTTTCACTTCTTTTACTGCTTCAACGTTTACTTTTGATTTGTCTTTAACATTAAGACGTAATCTTGTCATACAATGAACAACACCTGAAATGTTTTCCTTGCCACCGACATTTTTAATAACTTCATTACAAAACTCTGTATACTTTGCCATTTTTCTTTCCTCTCTTTAATATAATATATATGCTAACAAGATATTTGCGCGCTATTTTATCTTGTAAAAGCCCAAAATAAAACCTGATGCTAATAAGAACATTATGAAAACATTCTTAGTATACATCAGGTAAAGCCTTATTTAAGTTACAATCCTGCTCTTGTACAAAATCTATTAATATGTATAACTAAATATAGAAGCTCCTCTTTACTAGGTTCTATATTTAATTCAGCCAAAATATATAATTTAATTTTTTCTATAGTTTTTCTTAATTCTGGAAATTTCTCATATACTTCATCATATAATTTGACATTCTCAGAATTTGTTTCATTTAATCGTGTCGAACGTTTTAATAAATATTTAAGATGTGTTACAAATCGAGAATAATTAAAATCATTACGATCAATAATAATATTCATTTCACTCTCAACAATTTCTGTAATATCATCTATAAAATGTGTTATTTCATCTTTTTGTGTTCCAATTGTAGTCATTTGTTCTGCATTAATGAAATGCAACGCTATCCCACTTACCTCACTCAAAGGCAACTGAATAGATAATCTTTTTTCTATATGGTTAATAGCCCATTTTCCTAATAACATTTCTTTTTCATACAAATGCTTGATTTCATTTGTCATTGGGTTACTTATGACAAGCCCGTTCTTTACATTCTCAATTGCAAAATTAATATGATCACAAAGTGAAAACCAAAATGTTCTACTAAGGTTAACTCCTAAGTAATCACTTCCTTTTTCAACAATTTCTAATGTGACATCAATTACCTCTTCAGGAATCTCACTTAATAAAGTAACATAATGAGAATCTAAACTATAGTATGTTCTATCTATCTTTGATAAATCAACTTCATATGGAGGCTTTGAGAATCCAATTCCTTTACCCATCGCGACCACTTCATGACCATTATCATCAACACAAATAGCAACGTTATTGTTAATATTTTTTATAACCTTCATTCTTTTCAACCCCAGTCCATTTGTTATTGATTATTTAAAACATAACTTAATATTACTGATTCACTTCACTCTTGTCAATTATAACTAAAATAGAACTTCACCTTTTTTAACTTCTCTTTCACCTAAGTTAAAATCTTTTTCATACCCTGAAGGAAAAACTACCATTGTTGTCAAATTGTAACCTTTATCTTTAATAAATTGATTATCAAATTGAACAATAGGTTCTCCAGCTTTTACATAATCACCTTGTGAAATTAAAGAGGTAAAACCTTCTCCATTTAATTCAACAGTATCTAAACCTATATGAACAATACATTCAATCCCATCTTTTGTTTTAATTCCTACAGCATGACCAGTTGGAAAAACACTCTCAGCAACACCACTTATTGGTGAAACAACAACTTGACTTTGTGGAATGATTGCAAAACCATCTCCCATAAGTTTTTGAGAAAATACACTATCGGGTACATCTTTTAATAATATCAATTGTCCATCTAGTGGTGAAACAATTTTAAATTTTTCTTTTTTAAATAAACTAAACATTATTTTTTCTCCTTTTTCTATTTTATCTAACAAAAAAACTTCCTTATCTGCAACCAAAAAATCATAAGAATTTTTCGGGAAAGCCTTCAAAGGAAGTTACAAACCTATTTATTCTTTTTTCTACGCCCTTATAATAATTTAATATTATTAAAAAGTCAACAGCTTTTTAAATATTTTTTGATTATTTCTGATTCAAAAATGATAATATCTCAATGTATCCAGGGGAGGTTATTATGAAAAAGGTTGAATTGAGAATGAATGAACAGAATAAGTATGAAATAATCAAGAAACTTGTAGAAACAGATGAAAATAAGAAAAGAGCAGCTACTAAGCTTGGATGTACAGTAAGAACAATCAACAACTTATCATTAAATACAAGAAACAGGGAAAGAAGAGATTCATGCATGGAAACCGTGGAAGACTGCCCGCTTCTGCAGTTCCTTTAGATATAAAGAATAAGATCATCTCTCTTTATATTAATGATTTCTCTGGCGCAAACTTCACTCACTTCTGTGAGATTGTGGAAAGTGACTTTCGTATAAAGATAAGTGATACAACACTCAACAACTGGATGAAAGCTGAGGAAGTGCTCTCTCCAAAATATTTGATGAACAGGATGAACATCCAAGACGTCCTAAATCAAAATATGCAGGTGAGATGATACAGATGGATGCATCATCATTCCATTGGATTGAAAAAGAAGTGTGGCATCTGCATGTTGCAATTGATGATGCCGATGGTAAAATCGTTGGTGCCTACTTTGATTATCAAGAAACTCTTAAAGGATATTACAATGTCCTCCATCAAATATTAACGAATCATGGTATCTCTGCTTTATTTTATACTGACAGACGTACTGTATTTGAATATAAAAGAAAAAAACAGACCTTCAGATGCTGAGGACACATTCACTCAGTTCTCTTATGCCTGTCATAATCTGGGAATCGATATAAAAACTACGAGCGTACCCCAAGCAAAAGGGAGAGTCGAAAGACTCAACCAGACGCTCCAGTCACGATTACCAGTCGAACGAAGGCACACTCATATCACCAACATAGAGGACGTCAATGAATTTTTAAACTCCTACATAAAAAAATTCAATGATCAGTTCGCTCTACGCCTTAACAGTACCGAATCGGTATATGAGAAGCAACCATCTATGGAGGAAATTAATCGTACTCTTGCAGTACTTTCAACTAGAACTATAGACAAAGGCCACTGCATCAGATTCCAGAGTAAATACCATTTTCCAGTACCTGAAAATGGTGACAGAAGATACTTTGCAGGAAAGACTGACTACATGGTCATTGAGACATTTGATGGACAGCTTCTGGCAAATATCGCTGATAAGCTTTATCTGATGGAAGAAGTACCCGAATACGAACTAATATCAAAGGAATTTGATGCTCCTAAGGAAGCACCTAAGAAAGAAAAGAAAAAGTATATTCCTCCAATGAATCATCCATGGAGAAAAGCGAGCTTTGTCAGTTATGCTGCAAAACAAAAGCACCGTTATGGTGCTAATGTTTGATTATTTTTGAGACATTATCAATTTCGGTTGACGAAACTTAACCACTATTTTCATAAATTTATTTACATATTTTTATGACTATGTTATTATACTTTCCAATGAGGGAGTAGTCTCACAAAAATGTGTGATGTTATCAACAGACGCGGATTTAATATCCTGGTGCATCTTAAAGACAAGACTCGTTAAAGAATAATTTTCTTTAGCGAGCTTGTCTTTTTTTGTTTGCTAAAGAGATAGGAGGCATATCTGTATTATCAAAAAAGAATATCTGAAGTTATGAAAGCTTGTGAAACAAGTGAAAATGGATTAAGTCATGAAGAAATTATCAAACGTCATCAGCAATTTGGCTATAACATCTTAGATGAAAAGAAAAAGGAAAATCCTTTTATGATTTTTCTTAAACAATTTCAAGATTTATTAGTTATTATTTTAATCATTGCAGCAATCATTTCTGGAATGAGCGGACAGATAGAAAGTACAATTGTTATTGTCAGTGTTATTATTGTCAATGCAATACTCGGAACGATTCAAACATTAAAAGCAGAGAAATCATTGGATAGTTTAAAGAAACTTTCTGTTCCTAAAGAGAAAGTTATACGTGAGGGAACACTTCAAGAAGTTGATTCTACAGAACTAACAATTGGCGATCTTGTCCAAATTGAAGCAGGTGATGTGATTAGTGGTGATGGACGTATTATTGAATGCTCATCTCTCCAAATCAATGAAAGTGCATTAACTGGAGAAGTAGAAAGTGTCGATAAAACAACGGATGTGATTACTGGTCAAGTTGTTGTTGGTGATCAAAAAAATATGGTTTTTTCAAGTAGTTTAGTTACAAATGGAACAGGACGTTATATCGTTACCCATATTGGTATGCAAACTGAAATTGGAAAGATTGCATCAATGTTAAACAATGCCAAAGAAAGAAAAACACCTTTACAAAAAAGTCTAGATGATTTTAGTGGAAAGCTATCTATTGGTATTTTCTTTATTTCACTCATTGTTTTATGTTTAAATCTCTTTTTAGCAAAACAATCTTTAATTGATTCTTTAATGATTGCTGTCGCTTTAGCAGTTGCAGCAATTCCAGAAGCATTGAGTTCAATTGTCACAATTGTTTTATCAATGAGTACTCAAAAAATGGTCAAAGAAAATGCGATTATCAAGAACTTAAATTCAGTTGAAAGTTTAGGGTGTGTTTCTGTCATCTGTAGCGATAAGACAGGAACTTTAACCCAAAATAAAATGACACCACAAACAATTTATTTTTATAATCATTTAATGAAAATTTCTGAATTAGATAATCGTCATCATGATCACAGTGTCTTATTAAAATCTTGTTTATTATGTAATAATGCAGTTATCAACGGTGAACAAAGAATTGGTGATCCAACTGAACTTGCTTTAATTGATTTGGTTCATGAATATACAAAGAATGATATTGAATTCAAACATACTGCAGTGAGAACTTCTGAATTACCTTTTGATTCTGATAGAAAATTAATGAGCATTTCTTCTTTAAATCATATTTATACAAAAGGTGCTCCTGATGTTATTATTAAAAGATGTTCAACAATATTAATTAATGGTATTAAAGAACCCATTACAAAAAGACATCTAGATGCGATTGAAAAAGAAAATCAAAGATGTGCAAACAATGGTTTACGTGTTTTAGGTTTTGCATATAAAGATTACAGAGGAAATCAAGTCACATTAGAAGATGAACATGATTTAACATTTATAGGTTTAGTTTCTTTAATGGATCCACCACGTATTGAAAGTCAAGATGCGGTAGCTAAATGTAAGATAGCAGGTATTAAACCTATTATGATTACAGGTGATCATGTTGTGACTGCCAGAGCAATTGCTACGCAAATTGGGATTTATGAAGATGTGGATTTATCTATTGAAGGTTATGAATTAGATAAGATGAGTGAAGAGGAACTTGATGAAAAATTACCTCATATTAGTGTTTATGCAAGAGTTGCTCCTGAGCATAAGATTAGAATTGTAAAAGCCTGGCAAAAACGTGGCGATATCGTCGCAATGACAGGTGATGGTGTCAATGACGCTCCAGCATTAAAACAAAGTGATATCGGTGTTGCAATGGGAATAACTGGAACAGAGGTTTCTAAAGATGCAGCAAGTATGATCTTGACTGATGATAATTTTTCAACAATTGTTAAAGCAGTGATCACTGGACGTAATGTTTATCGTAATATTAAAAATTCGATCAACTATTTATTATCTGGTAACTTTGCTGGAATTCTTTGTGTTTTCATTGCATCATTACTTTTATTGCCAACACCTTTCTTCCCTGTACACCTACTATTTATGAACTTAATTACAGATTCATTACCTGCCATCGCAATTGGTATGGAAACAGGAAAAAATGGTGTTTTAAAAGAAAAACCAAGAAGTTCTTCCGATTCTATTCTAAACAAACAAACTGTTTTACAAATCACTTTTGAAGGTATTATAATTGCAATTTGTACAATGTGTGCTTATTTATTTGGACTAAAACAAGATCCTCTTGTTGCATCTACTATGGCATTTGCTACAATTTGTCTAGCTCGTCTATTACATGGTTTCAATTGTCGTAGCAATCTTCCATTAACAAAGATTGGTTTTTATACAAATCGTTCAAGCATCTATGCATTCTTAATTGGATTTTCTTTACTGCATGTCATTTTATTCGTGCCATTTATGCACAGTTTATTTATGATTCAAACAATCTCGATAACTCAATTATTTGTTATTTATGCATTTGCATTGATTCCTACTATAATTATTCAGACTAAAAAATATTGGTCATCTGTTAAAATTAATAAATAAAATTTTATAAAATGCATCAACATATATTATAAATGATTGCATAATATATTTATGTTCTCTGTAACGAGATGTTATAAAAGTAGTTACAGGTATGACACAGTGGCACTCCTCTAGTGATATCAAATAGACAGACTCATCCCAATAAACAAATAGAGATATGGTTTTCTTACAAGAAAATCATATCTTTTTAATTACTGATTTTTTGTAGCATATTTTCTATGTTTTCTTTTGACTCATAAAGACAAGTTTTTATTTGTGACATGTCTAAATCAAATTGATAAGAACTGTACTCGAACATAATACTTGTAAAATTTAATAAACTATAAACACTCATAATAATATCATCAAGTTCTACATCTTCAGGATAATATGTTTTTAATTTTTCTTCACCATATTCTTGTTTTAATTCTACTTTTATCACTTTGACTTTTTCATTCATGACTATCCACTCCTTGCTAGCATTATCGATGAATAATCATGAAACATCTAGTCTTGTATATATAATTTTTTTGAGTTAAGATTACACACTTAACTTTTTTGACTCGTCATACAATACCCACCATAAAACTCCATAGCCGATAGTATAAAATCAGTTATTCCTTTATCGTCAGATATATTGATATATTGTATAAGTTTTTCTTTTTGCTCCTTTGATACCAAAAATGTTATTTTTTCTCTAGTTTCTGCCATAATCTCCTCCTATTAATGTTATTTACACCCTCTTTTATTTCTAAATTAGTCCCATTTTATCAAGATAAATTCAATTGTTATTAAAGATCCTACACCCACTTTTACACCTAGCCTTTAACCTGCACAGTCAAATTCATGATTTGAATAATTAATATATCCTCATAACGTTAAAAAAGAAATCTTCATTTTAAGATTTCTTTCATATTTCGCCACACGTTCTCTTATAATTCATAATGGCATTATTCCTTTATTTTTCCTTACAAATCGCACACGGTTGAATTTTGGAGCGAACACGCCCTCATTAATAAACAATATGTATCTTCACTTTGCAATTTCCATAACTATGATGAAACTCATCATTGTACTTTGATAAGTCAATATTTAACATTCCAATATAAACAGTTACCCGATGTGTTTTGCATCGTTAGCCGAAGCAATTGCAATACATTTAAAGAGTTCAAAGACACTCATTGTTTCATTTTCTTCAAGATAGACTTGACTTCCTCCCATACTTGAAGCATAAGCTGAACACGTTAAAATATCATCCCATTTCAAACGCTTTTCTTGAATGGCTTCAAACAATAAAATCATCGTCATAATCTTTGTTGTCGATGCCGGATAAAGCTTTTTTGTCGCATTTTTTTGATATAAAACTTGTTGACTATTTGCATCAATCAAAATTGTACTTTCTGCCCCACTTGCAAGATTTGTTGCATGAACAACATTGATTTGACAAAAAAGCATCATGATCCCTATTAATAAACATAATCCTTTTTTTAACATGTAAAACCACCTCATGACATTGTATGTTTTTTTGTCATTTTCTTGATAAAAACGAAAAAAAAGAGAAAACTACTTTTCCCTAGATTTTTTCTATTTCATAATAACAAAAATCAATTGTCTATATATCTCGATAATTTTTTATGTCATCGTATCAATTGAATCGCATAAAGCAATAATACGTAATCCTAAAGGAATTTCTTTACTGTTGAGGCCATATCGTTCATGATGATGTAAAACAATTTTACTAAAAGGTGCTAACAAATGTGATTTATCAAGAATATTCGCACCTATTTGAGGGTGTGTTTTCATCATTTCCCATTCTTGTTCATCTAATTTTCCTTCTTTATTTAAAATCGCATCATCAATTCCTATTTTAACAATATCATGCAAATGGGCAGCAATATGCATCATCCGATTTAAACTAAGTAATCTACAAAGAATTTCTACCATATCACTTACGCTTTTTGAATGTCCTGCCGTATAAGGACTTTTAGCATCTAATGCCGTCATGATACATCCAATAATTTCATGATACTCTAACAATGTACTTTTTTACATTGACATTTTCTTATATGTCTGCTCATTTCTAGCCTCCTGTTATCAAACGCTAACAATTATAACAAAGAAAAGATGATTTTTCATCATCTTTTCTTCCAATAATTTTTAATTGTTTGTATAGATTCATCAAAAACTTCTTGAGGGTTTGATTGAGGATAAGATAAGTAATAACCTTGTAAATAATCCACCCCTAACTCTAAGACTTTAAGAAGTTCTTCTTTCGTTTCAATACCCTCTGCAATAATATAAGCCTCTCTTTGATGTGCATACTCAACAATATTTGAAACAAGTTGTTGCTTATCAAAATCTTTATCAATATCTCTTACAATAGTAAGATCAATTTTTATGTATTTTGGATTTAAATTTAATAAATTAATTTCTGTATTATAACCACTACCATAATCATCCAACGCAAACATTCCTGAAAAACCTTCGGTTTCTCTTTTACGAACCAAAGCTTCTTCTGACATATTTTCTTCTTCTGTTACTTCTACGACGATTTGTGATTGAATATGACTAAAACAGTGATGGAAGCGTGTACGGTCTTCATCATTTAAAGACACCGATGCAATAGAATTAATAAATAATAAAGCATCTTCTTTAACTAATTTATTTTTTCTTAATTGATCAAAAGTTTCTGTTGATTTAAAAATACAAATTCTTTCTACATCTTCCAGTTTATTTTCCTCACGTGCAATTTTTAAAATCATTTCAGGATTTTTCAAAGTAGCAAGTTGACTACGCATTAAAGCTTCATAAGCGATAATTTCTCCATTTTTTGCAGAAAGAATCGGTTGGAAATGATATGTTAATTGTTCCTTTTCAATTAATTGATGGAATTCTAAACGCATTTGTCGATTAAGTTTTTCATCTTCATAAAGAGCCTTATCAAATTCTGCAAGATTTCCTTTTGTAGATTTCTTAACTTGATACATTGCAAAATCTGCATATTTTTTCAAAAAGTCAAAATAAACACTATTTTGAGGATACCAAGAGATTCCAATAGAGGCACTTAAATTCATTTTATTACCATTAGGTAATAAAACTGTTCTATGTTGCATAATTGATGTCATTGAAATAAGTCTTTGTCGTATTTCTTCTTGACTGTCATAACCATATAAGAATAAATAGAACTCATCTCCTGAAACGCGCGCACAAATTGTTTTTTCAGGAACATTTTCTTGGAAACATTTTCCACATTGGTGAATATAGTTATCACCCCAATCATGTCCAAAAGCATCATTGATTTTTTTCAAGTTGTCTAAATCAATCATCACCAAGGCAGCAATTTTTAGTTGTTCAGAGTGTTCAAATAGATAATCCATGTGTCTTTGGAAAGAAAAACGATTATATAATCCTGTTAAAACATCAAAATCACGTTCATGTTCAATACGTTGTCTTTCTAAATAATTTGTCGTAATATCTTCGGCAATACCAATTTCACGATCTGCTTCTTTTCTCATTTTCAAACGTACATAACGTAGGCCTACATATTTTTTTATACAGTAAATACGTTCGTTTTCATTTTCAATTTCAACTTGATAATCTCTTTCTACTTCTTTAAATAATTCTTCAAATTGTTCATAACTTAAAGGAAGAGTGACCTTATCAATACCAAGCAACAAGAAGAAATTGTCTGTGACATAAACATTTTCACTTCCCTTTTTAATTTCATAACCACCAATATCAATACTTGCCATATTCATAATATTTAAGAATTTTGTCGACGTTTCCAAAACTTCTTGACTTAAAGCAGTAATTGCGGATGAAAACTGATCAATTTCTTGAATACCTGTTGCGTGTAATTCTGGTATTTCTTTTACTAGTCTTGAATTATCTACTTCTTTAGAAAGGCGACTGATGGGTCCAGATATTTTTCTAGACACATAAAAGATTCCAATTAATGAAACAATTCCTACTAATACAATCATTGAAATTTGTAGGTAAAAAATATGATTAGAGAATGTATAAAGTTGATTTCGTTCAACAAGTGATACCAATTGCCATTGGTGTTTAGAGAAAGGACCATTACTATTATAAATATTCAAATTTTGAACTGCTGCATAATATTCTTTCCCATTTAAAAAGACAAAATTATTTTTATCATTATCTTCTGTTAAATAGAATTTTTTTAATTGTTTACGCTTTACTGATGCCGAGGAAACAACTAAAGAATTGTGTTGATCATTCGTTTCTACAGAAAGGACATAGCTTCCTTGATTATCATTTTTAAGTTCATCGATCGGCATTAAATTTTCTAAATAAGAAGTAAGAAGTTCAACACCCACCACTCCATAAACGGTTCCATCTGGTAAAATAAGTGGCATCGAATAAGAAATTGCAGAATTATCATCATTTTTTAAATGATAGCTTTTTTCATTCCAATAGCCATATTCCTTTGCTTCCATCTTTATTTTATCATGATATGCTTTTTCAAAAGGTTTATAGAGTAAAGTGTTTTCTTCTGTTGAAAGATCAAAGGTCGATTCCCAATGCGTATCCGTTGAAATATTAAGAGAACGAACAACTTCCACGGGTGCTTTTTCTAAAAGTAAATCTCCATACTCTTTTACAGAAAACGTACTAGGATCATTGTTTCGAATATAGATTCCTGGTTTATTATCTTTATTTTCTCTTAAATCATGTGTATTTAAAATAACAAAAATTCCTGTTGCTTCTTTACTATAAAGCGTTGAAATCAATTCCTTAGAAATCTCATTTAAAAGTGGCGCACTTGCTTTACTTGAAGAATCCAATGTTTGTAAAGAAATGACATCTTGGTCAATAAGTTGTTGAGTACGTTCATTAATTGTTTGTGAAATCGTTGATAAATTAGACCACTTTTGAATCATTTCATTTTGTAGATAGCTTCTTCTATTTTCTGTTTGTTGTATCAAAATATCTCTAGCATTTTTATCAAGCTGATCATTAATCCCCAAAATCCAATAACTTCCTGTCATTAAGACAATTTCAACAAGAACCACTATTAAAAGTGGCCTTAAAATCGTCCGATATACCGTTTTAGAATTTCCCATCTTATTCATAACGATAATCTCCTATTAATCTTCATATGTTTGTAATTGCGTTTTTGTTTCTTGATACCATTGTTCAAAGTATTCATCACTAGTAAATGAAGCTGTTGCTTGATCAAGATCTTGCCCATTTTTTAAATTGGTTTCAACAACTTGACGATCTTCAGTCGCTTTATCTGCCATCATTGATTGTAAGTAGGCTCTTGCTGTTGTTCCTTGTTTAAAAGCTTTTGGAGAATACATTGCATTTTCTTTTACTGTGTCAATTGAAACTTCTACAACTTTTTGAGTATCCATATTGTTGTTATTATCAACAAGTGGTTCTACTTTATTAGCTTCTTTTTTAACAGGAAGATATCCTGTTTCTTTAGAAAATTGTACGTTTTGTTTAGTATCTGTTAACCATTTTAAAAATTCAACAGCAGCTTGTTGTTTTGTTTTTGTTGTTTTCATTACAGCCATTCCTGCACCTTGTTGAATCGCATAATTTTTACTATCTTTAAATTGAGGACATGGTAAGGTTTCCATTTTAATTGAATATGTTTCATCATTACTATTTGTTACGGTTTTAGGAAAATAAGTTGCTGAAGAACTCGATCCAACATAACCAATAATATTTCCTGTTTTAATGTCATCTGTTCTAAAGACACCAGAAGCAGTAAAATAACCTTTAATATAAGGAATATAATAATTATCCCATAATTTACGTGCAACTTTTTCATTATAATCAAGTTTCATTTTTCCATTTTTAACTTTAAAGATTTCATGTCCTAATTGCATAGAACCCGCCAAAATATAGTTTGCCATCGCATCACGACCAAAGAACGCTTTTCCATCATTTGGTTTTGGTGTTAAACTATCCGTCCATTCATAATATTTTTGTGAAACTTCTACAAGTCCTTCAATTGTTGATAAATCTTTAGAACTTACATTGGTTACTTTTGCAAAAATATCAAAATCTGTTTTATTGATTGTTAAAATTTCTGTTGATTTTGCAACAGGAAAAACTTACAATTTTCCATTATTTAAAATATTCCCATCTTGAACATATCCCTCAATATATTCATCAAGTTCATCATCACTAAAATATTTATTTAAATCAACAATACCATGCATTTGATCAATTGTATAAGCAATGTCATTATAGGCTGAAAACATATCTGGAATCTCACTTGCTCCTACTTTCTTTTCAATAGAATCTTTAAGATTTTTTTCCAAATCATTTACCGTTCCACAAGAAACACTTTCAACATATATCCCATTTTCTTTCCCTTGTGTACGATTAAATTTCTTAACTAACGTATTAAACGAACTTAATTGATCTCCGTTATAATAGGTCCATACTGTAATATCAACAGGATTTGATGAAGAATAAAGTTCTTCTTTTTGACTCCCACATCCTGATAATAAAACCCCTAAAATAATAAAACTACTCATAATTCCCTTTTTCATATTTTTCCACCTTCTTGGCACCTATTATCTCATAAAATCTCCTTTCTATCGAGGATTTTCTATGAAATTAATACATATTTACTTTTTATAATGAATTAAAAAAGAAATCATTTACTGTGATTTCTCTTTTCATATAATAATTTAAAATCTACCTAAAGAAAAAGAAGTATCTTTTTACAGATACTTCCTAAATCATTTATTTTTAATTTAAGCAATTCCAAAGATTGCCCATACGTATTGTCCAAAGAAACATACGAGTGCACTAATAATAATGAATAAAGCAGCGTATGGTAATACTTTTTTAAGTAATTCTCCATCTCTACCCGCTTCATCAACAGCGACTAATCCAATAGCAATACTTTGTGGTGCCATCATTTTACCAGTAGCAACACCTAAGCTGTTTGCGGCAGCAAGCCAATATTTATTAGCACCAATACTTGCAGCAGTAGACATTTGAACTGATCCAAATAAAGCACTTGAACTTGTACCTGATCCTGTAACGAATGTACCTAATGCTCCTAACATTGGGGCAAAGAATGGATAAACAGGTCCAAATACTGAAAATAAAGCGGCAACGGCAGCAATCATTCCTGAATATTGCATAACACGAGCTGTTGCTAAAATAAATAACATTGTTAAAATTGTAAACATCATTTGTTTTAATGTTGCAATAAAGACAGCAACCATTTCTGATACTTTTGCTTTTTGGATAAATCCACCAACGATGGCACATAAAATAATTAAGACACCTGGTGTATTGATCCATGTAAATGTTGTCATACTTGCGTTTTTGTATGTTGAAATTTTTACACTTGTCGCAAATGATGATAACGCATCATGGATTGGTGGTACTAAATTACTTGTAAGTAATAAAACAACAAAGATTAAAATAAACGGTGATAACGCTTGTAAAGTTTTTCCTACTTTTAAAGGACTTCCTTTTTTTACTTCTAAACGATATTCATCAGGAATAGCGTCTGGATTTGTAAATTTCATACTAGCTAAAATTGTACATACTAATGAGATAACTGAAGCTGCAACCCCCGCAAGTTCAGCACCAACAAAATATGAAACAACCATTTCTGGAATTAAGAAAGATAATCCTGAAACTAAAACAACTGGTACAATTCCTTTAAAGGCAGAACCTTTTCCTTTTGTACTTTTTCCTAAAATATAAACCATCACAAATGGTGTTAAAATAATTAAAACACTTAATGCACATGAAGTAGCAAAAGCAATTAAGTTATTTTCTAAACCTAAGTTTGTTGCAAGTGTTACTGTAGGAATAGCAATTGACCCAAATGGTGTTGGTGTTGAATTGGCAACTAAACAAACAAGACAGGCTAGAATTGGATCAAAATCTAAAACCCATAACATACTTGCTGGAATTGCAACTGCTGTACCAAATCCAGCCATTGCTTCCATGAAACCACCAAATGACCATCCAATTAATAAAACTAAAACACGTTTATCAGCGGATACACTTGTAAGTAATTTTTTAATCATATCGATTGATCCTGTACGTAAAGATAAGTTATACGTAAAAACTGCTGCAATAATAACGATAACAATTGGCCACATTGCAAACGCAAAACCTTCTAAAACAGAAGTTAATGTATCTGACATTGAGAATCCAAAATATGTTAATGCTTCAACCGCAGCAATAATTAAGGCACCTAAAGCAGCCTTATATCCTGGCCATTTTAAACCACATAAAGCGATTACTAACCAGATAATAGGTAATAAACCTAAGATAAAATTAATAATTAGCATTATTTTTCCCCCTCTTGACAAACCTATTATAGTGATATTTTATAAAATTTCCATCACTTTTGTAATTTTTCTCAATTTCTTCTTTATTCTCATTTTTTTTGTGCTAAAATGGTCTTGCAAAATGGAGGAGATTTAAAATGAAAGAAATTAGTTATGTAGTTAATAACACATTAGGTATTCATGCAAGACCTGCTGCATTGCTTGCTCAATGTTGCGTGAATTTCAAAAGCCAAGTAAGAATTCACTTAGGTGATAAAGTGGCTGATGGAGACAACGTTCTTCAAATCTTAGCATTAGGTGCTAAAAAAGGCGATACTTTAAGAGTTGATATCGATGGTGATGACGAAGAAGTTGCAGCAAAAGCAATCGAAGAATTATTACATGGTGCTTTTGAAGAAAAGAAACCTGTAGATGTTTTAAAAATTGCATTCTTTGGAACTAAAGATTATGATAGAACTTTCTTTAGTGAATTAGTAAAAGATAAAGGTCAAGGAACTTACAATTCAGATATCAAATATTTTGATTCTCAATTAGGACCTGAAACTGCTGGTTTAGCTCAAGGTTATGATGCTGTATGTATCTTCGTTAACGATAACGCTTCAAGACCAGTTGTTGAAAAATTACATGAATGTGGTGTTAAATTAATCTTATTACGTTGTGCTGGATTCAACAATGTTGATTTACAAGCTGCAAAAGAATATGGAATTACAGTTTTACGTGTTCCTGCTTATTCACCATATGCAGTTGCTGAACATGCAATGGCAATTCTACAAGAAGCAAACCGTCGTTTACACAAAGCTTATACAAAAGTTAAAGATAATAACTTTGCTTTAAGTGGTTTATTAGGTTTAGACCTACATAATAAAGTTGCTGGTATCATGGGTACTGGTAAAATCGGTCAATGTATGGCTAGAATTTGTAAAGGTTATGGTATGACAGTTTTAGGATGGGATGCTTATCCTAACCAAGCATTAGTTGATGAAGGTTTATTAACTTATGTAAGTAAAGAAGAATTATTAAAGAGAGCTGATTTAATTTCTTTACACTGTCCATTAATTATGGGAGATAATGGAACTTATCATTTAATTAACGATGAAACAATCGCTTTAATGAAAGATACAGTTATGTTAGTTAATACAAGTAGAGGACCTATCATTGATCCTGAAGCATTAATTAGAGCATTAAAACAAGGTAAATTCCATGCTGTTGCTTTAGACGTATATGAAGGTGAAGATAATAACGTTTATACAGATAAAAGTGATGTTGCTATCACAAACGATATCACAGCTCGTTTACAAATGTTCCCTCAACTTGTTTTAACAAGTCACCAAGCATTCTTTATTCGTGAAGCTTTACAAGCAATCGCTGTTGTTACAATGGAAAATGCACGTAACTTCAATGAAGGTAATGAATTAGGAAACGCTGAATGTAAAGCATAATAATAATGGAGCCAAGTGTGGCTCCTTTTTTATTACTTAAAATTATGATATTATTTTTAATAATTCTTGGGTTAATTTTGAATCTAAAGCAGTAAATAGCTTTTTACCTTGGTTGTTTGTGAATACATAGCATACATCGTTTTTTTCTTGATATTGTAAGGCACTTTTGTATTTAGGAAGTTCAAATCTAACTCCATTTTTAATCTTATCTAAAACATATTCTTTTTCTCCAAAAGTACTATCAATCACCACTTTATTGTTTTCAATATCAATCACTTTAATTGTCGTAAGATGAATATCAAACATACATAATCCCTCCTTTTTTATAAATTATAATACTTACTTGTTTGACACTCCCCATGTCTAAAGACAGGAGATTCTTGCTACCTGTTAACATTGTTGGCTGACCAGTTCATTTCTGATAGGTCGCAGTGCAAGTTAGGGGTATGCCATTACCCTTCCTAGAGCAGAACCTATAGTTCTCTAGGCAGTAT
>ERZ791619.502-NODE-502-length-21224-cov-3.33015_pt1 | contig 21224 bp, 22 predicted proteins | sample MGYA00510271_ERZ791619 | MGnify/ENA primary metagenome ERZ791619 (study PRJEB30046, sample SAMN00715209) | human gut metagenome | study: EMG produced TPA metagenomics assembly of the A metagenome-wide association study of gut microbiota in type 2...
AACGTTCCTTGGAGGCTTTGCGCCTCCAGCCACTTGGGCGAACCTCCGCAGTGTGTTTTAGCATGGTATTAGATTTTATACAGACCATACGGAGAACACTCGGCAAACACGAACAACTCGGTATAGCCAATAAAACGAGGCGACAACCTATAACAACCACGCTCGGTAAGTTATACGTTGTCGCCTTGTTCATTTCACCCCACTCATCAAGGACATGTATTTCTCCTACAAGCCCTTCATTCTGTACGCCTCACGATAGTTAGCCATCAGAATCTTCTGAATGTCGGACTCGCGGTAGAGTATCTTTCCGCCAAGCTGGATATACGGGATGACACCGTTGTTTCGGTAGTCCTGCAGGGTTCTTCGGCTCAGTTGCAGCCTGGCACAAAGCTCCTTGTCCGTCATGAAGCGCTCACCGTCAAGCATGGGGCGGTAGTTCATCACGGCACGTTCAAAATTGTCAACCATTCGGTTGAGGTGGTTCACGATGTGGTTCATCCACTCGCTGTTTCTTGTCATTACTTCATTGCTCATAGTTGTCTCGTTTTATTGTTGATACTTACGTTACTCGGTTTACTTGCTGCATTGAATAAAGTGGCTGTTGTATATTGACAGCCTAACCTGTGCGCTTGCGAAAGCGCATGTCCTTTTTCCTGTCCTCCACTACTGCTACGATAGCCATCACGTCCTCCGGCTTGTAGTAGGTCTTGTGGCTGATTTGCGTATAAGCCAAAGTTCCGTTGTCCCGAAGCGTCTGCACTGTCCGTGGGCAGATGTTGAGCGTCTGACACACGTCCTGCGTGTCGAGCCACTTGTTCATGGTCTTGTCCTCACTGCGCTCACGGATTCTGTCCATGCGCTTCACGAAGTTCTCCAACTGGGCATCAAGATAGTTGAATGCCTCTTCCTCGAATACGATGAATCCCATACTTTTTTTTCTAAGTTAATACTATGTTATATGTCGCAAAGCTCCACGCATATGCTGTGCTCCACGTTTGTGAGTGCAAAGATAAGGCACGGCAATCTAAAAACAAGCGTTTTCAATTTCTGTGGCAGTATGTTGCCGGGGTTTGCCGACTTCAACGCCAAAAACAACAAGAAAAACTTGCACGGCTGCAACGAATGCATGAACAATGATGAGTTGAGAAATACGTTGAAGTTCTCACAACTATCTCGGTATGCAAATAAGCAAGCCACAACTAAATTGCCATGTTACACCCAATCAGTTGCATGGCTGCACTCAGTACACTTACTTTGCACCCGACAATCGGTCAATGGTGCAAACCGTGACCACTATACTAACAAATAAAACAGCATAAGCTATGGCAAGAACAAAAGATGCAGTCTTGACTCCTGGGCAAAAGGAGCTGATGGAAAAAGAGTATTTGGATTTTGTTAAACCATCTACGTATGGCAACAAAGCCAATCCAAGTAGTTGTAATTCTCTCTATGATGATGTAGAGAACCCAGAGTTGAGAGCAATTGTAGAGAAAGTTGCTGCAACAACTCCCTATAGAGAGGAAACATCAACGAACGAGCCTCAATCGCCACCGAATCCGCAGAAGCGCATCAGCGGCAAGCAGCGCAAGGCGACATTGGAGGAGTATCAGCAGACCTTCCTCCAGGTTCCAAGGATTGACGACCGCAAGCCAGTCTTCGTCAGTTTCGATGTACGAGACCGTCTTGATCGTGTCGTCCGCATCCTCGGAGGGAGACGCATGAGCGTATCGGGCATCATCGAGAACATCGTGCGCCACCACCTAAGCCTTTATGAAGAGGACTTCGAGGCTTGGCGCAAATTGTGAGAATTAAGGTCTGCGACCTTGGACGTGGATAGCTGAAAGGCTGTAGTTCCAACTAACGTGTTCTGAGAGGGAGCGAGGTTATGTTTTGGGAACCCCAAAACGCCTCGCTCCACCATGAGGGCGGAGATTTTTTGCTCCCAACGGTCGCAGAAAGTGAGTGTACCAACTATAAACAGTGTATCGAATGACAAACGTACAGGAACAAGACAAGAGAAAGGGCGGAAGACCGCCCACGGGCAGGGTTCGCAAGCTGTCGAAGTCTGTCACGGTGAAGTTCTCGAAGCCAAGCTACGAGGCACTGAGGCTGAGGGCGAGAAAAGCCAACCGCAAGTTGGCGGAGTACATCCGTGAGTCCGCCTTGAACGGCGAGGTGGTCAGCGGACACAATGCAGAGACGGTAGCCATCGCCAAGAACCTCATAGGCATGGCGAACAACCTCAACCAACTTACCAAGCTGTCGCATCAGAGAGGATTTCATGAGACCCATGTGTATGTGATGGACTTGTTGAGGAAGTTGAAAGCCATCCTTTGCGAGTACAGGCAAGCGTCCCAAATCTCGAAATCAAACACAGGCAGGAAGGATACAACGACATGATAGGCAAGCTAAAGAAAGGGTGCTCATTTGGCGGTTGCATCCGCTATGTGACGGGCAAGGATGAGGCGAAAATCCTTGCCTCGGATGGTGTGTTACTCGGTACAAATACTGAGATGGCGCAAAGTTTTGAGCTACAAAGGCAACTAAATCCAAAGATTAAGAAGCCTGTGGGACACATCGCCTTGAGCTTCAAGCCCGAGGACAAGCCTCGTTTGACGGATGAGTTCATGGCTAAGATAGCCCTTGAATACATGCAGATGATGGGCATCACTGATACCCAATTCATCATCGTAAGGCATCACAACACGGACAATCCACATTGCCATATTGTGTACAACCGCATCAATAACGAGGGCAAGCTCATATCAGACAGGAATGATTACAGGCGTAATGAGCAGGTGACCAAGGCTCTAAAATCCAAGTATGGACTGACCTATGGAACGGACAAGAGTAAGACGAATACACGCAAGTTACGCAATGCCGAGCGAGCCAAATATGAGATTCATAATGCAATTAAGAGTGTATTGCGAACGGCAGGTAGTTGGCAGAAGTTCAAGAATGAACTTGCAAAACGAGGTGTTCTCTTGGAGTTAGTCTATAAGGACAAGGAGAGAAGAACCAAGGTGCAAGGTATCCGATTCTGTAAGGACGGATATAGCTTCAAGGGTACGCAGATTAGCCGAGAATACAGCTTTGGCAAGTTGGATGCGAGATTTGAGGGAACGGAGAACCTTTTATCAGCAAGAGCCAGCTCTGCTCAGCAATATGAGCAGGTGCCATCCATATCGGAGAGCAGCCAGGACCCTTGGGATGGTATTTCTTCCATTGGACTTTTTGCTCCAGCCAATGCTCAGACCTTTGAGCCATTCCCAGAGGATGAATCAGTCAAGAAGAAAAAGAAGAAACGCAGAAGAGGCTTTAGCCTTTGATGCAAGTTACAAACCATTCAAACAACATAAGAAAGATGAAAGAAGAAATGTTAGAAGCCATCTACGGCACAGTTGAGAGATTGGAGCAAAAAGTCGATGAACTTTCTGCCTCACCAAAGAATACAGAGGCGGAAAGCACTCCGGCCTCTGTAAGTGTTGATACTAGCAAACTTGAAAAAGCTATTCTTGCTATGGCTGTAAAAGAAGGGGATGCTATTGACAAATTGGTAAGATTAAGAGAAGCTATCTGCATTTTTACCGACCTTACCAAAAAAGAAGCAAGCAAAGATGAACAGCGAAGTAAACTCTTGCTTGATACTGTTAATCAGGTGAAACAAGAGCTGAATGCCACATCAAAAATTGTGCAGGACAAACTTCACGCAATGGATAACACACCTCTGAAGAAAGTAGTGACTCATCGCTTCGAGCCAACTTCAAAGTCTGTTCTTCTTTTCATTGGTGGCTTGGCTCTATCTCTTGTTCTCTCCATTTGGGGCAATCTCACCCAATGGCGAGAGCATCAAGATTGGGAGGAGGCAGATTTGAAGTATCGGGCTTTGAAGATGGTGCTTCCATCCGATGACCCCAATGTTCGATACATCGAAAAGCATTTTTCTGTTTGCCGAGATGAGAAAGTTATAGATGATGTAAGAAATCGTGTTGCTGCCTACGAGGATTCTATTCGCCATCATCATGAAATGGTTGAAATGGCTACTTATAAAGATAGTATAGCCAATAAGCTTTTGCAAGAATCAAATCGCATAAAACGTGCTATGAAAAGCTCAAAATAAAGTTTCTGGAAACTAACTAAACTAAATGAGAGGGAAATAAACTTAATACATTCCCCTCTCATTTATTTAGTGTAAACTTGCATTTAGGATAGTTTGAACACCCATAAAAAGAGCCATATCTTCCTTTGCGTAAAACTAACTGACCACCACATTGCGGGCAAACGCCTTGCCTTATTAAACTCTTTGCTCTATATTGCCTGTCGTGAACATTATGTTCGTGCTGTCTTATTTCTTCCTTGTCAGCTATTGTGTAATATCGTTGAATAGTATTGATAATTCTATCTACTTGTGTAGCATTTAGAATAATGTCATGATATTGGGATATTGCCCAATTTAAATTACATCTGTTTACAACTATATGGTTACTGACATGAACTTTCAACTCTGCTGAATTATTGAAAACAACAATCGGAATTAACGGAATTGAGGTTACTGGGGTAAGGGGATTTTGTGTCTGCGACATTTCTGTTATGCAAGGAATATGTACAATAAAATGAATTTTTGTCTTTTACAAGCAAAATCCCACGAAACCCAATAGGTTGCGGATTTGAGGATATTACAAATTTAAGAACATAAACAGTTTGTTGTTTGTTTTATTAACCATAATTAATAAATTTAACATTACAGTTCTTAAGTGACTTGATGCTTCATCACCATGTTGTTGAGGTGTCAATGGAGAGCACCAGCGTCTACTGGATTCCAATATGGCGTGTGCTGTCTCCACACTTCAAGCTGAATCTTGCTAATCCCAGCTCCCTGATCGCAAGAGTGACGTGAAGGATGCGCAGTGGATTGCCGAGTGTACGATGAAGGAGCTTATACGCGGCAGCTTCGTACCTCCTGAGACAATCCAACAGCTGCGTCAGTACGACCGCCGTATATTCGACCTCAACGAGGAGATATAAGAAAGCTGTCAAAACTTGATGCCGTGCTGCAACGCTGCAATATACGTCTGAGCAACTACGTTTCCAATGTTGACAGCAAAAGCTACAAAGCCGTGGTGAGAGCCTTCTCACAAGGGGTCACCGCCCCCGAAGAGTTGGTGAGGCTAATACATGGACGCATCATCAACCACCACGGCATAGATGTCATCACAGCATCACTCAAAGGTGTGGTAAGCCTTGCAGAGATTGACATGATATCACAATTGCGTGATGAACTTGACATGGCGGAGGCACACAAGGAGAAATGCCAAGCCAGAATGCTTGAGATTTGCGAAAGGGAATTCCCCGAAGAGTTGAAACGATTACAGATCATACCCGGCATAAAGGAACGTGCGGCCACATCATTGATCGCTGAAATCGGAACGGACATGAACAAGTTCGAAACGGACAACCACCTCGCTTCATGGAGCGGTCTAAAACCGAGAAACGATGAATCTAACAAGAAAATCAAGTCAAGGAGCATCACTCATGGAAATGTATATCTCTGCAAGACAATCATAGAGTGTGCATGGGCAATCAGCAGAACGAAAGACTGTTTCTTTAGCCGGTTCTCATATCATCAGACGCAAGTGAGGAAAAAGAACAAGATGAAGGTTCTGGTGGCTGTGGCAAGAAAGATGCTCATCGCCGTTTGGCATGTGTTGCATGACAACACAAATTATATTGACTTCACTACTGATCGTAAAACATCCCAAACAAGAGGATGAACACGATATACCGACCGTCAGCAGGCTATTACCTTTGTGATGGTAACACCTCGTCTACAAATTAACCATACTGACGGACGGCTATGGAAGCCAGTTTGAGTACAAACTCGAAGAGGAAAGTATAACTATATGAGTAGGTCCTTGTTTGCGCTTGGTCCTGAAAGTTCGTGTGCCTCATTTTAATTATACAGATGTTTAGTTACCTTTTGCGGAGATATTCATTTTTGTTTTATAGAGGAAAGTGTCCTCTCCTGAAATAGTACATTTTTGTTAGTCCTGTGAGTGTACTCATTTGTTAGTTTTGCTCCTGCTGGGGTACACGACTTGTGGTGTCGTTTCCTGAAAATGGTTGACTTATTTTCTGTCCACCAATACGGTCCGCCTTGCGTCTTTTATCCCGTCCGACAACTCTCATAATTCACCTGTTTGGATAGATTGATGTAAAGACACCTCAAACAGAAAGAACTTGCTCCACTAATACGGAGCAAGTTCTTTTATACCTCACGACTTTTTCCTAAATACTCATGCCGCCTCTTCTCAATGCGCAGATGCCGCTGAAAAGAGATTGAGAACGACTACTCCTGCAACGATGAGTGTAATGCCGATGCCTGCCGCAAAATCGAATTTTTGCCCGAAAAATATAACGGAAATAATATTACCCAATACAATTCCCAGCCCAGCCCACACTGCATAGGAAATTCCTAACGGAATAGTTTTCAAGGACAACGAGAGGAAATAGAAACAAGCAATGTAAGCAAGGCAGGTCCCCACTACCGGTAGCGGCTTTGTGAAGCCATCAGAGAGTTTTATGCACACCGTTCCTGCTGTTTCTAAAATAATGGCAAGTGTAAGAAATAAGTAAGCCATAGTAAAAATAATAAAGTAAGGGCCGAGTGTACGCCGTCACCCTTCTGCGTTTTCGTCTGCCTTATTTCCGCAACACTATAATTTAATATTTTTTATAAGCACCTGAGCAACAAAAAGTTGCTCAGGATTTTGCCATGTCAGAATTTTCACTTATCTTAGTGTTGCAAAATAAAAACAAACAAAATTCTGAATAACATGGCAAAAGTACAAATAAAATCTGAGAAACTCACTCCTTTTGGGGGAATTTTTTCGATTATGGAGCAATTTGATGCTCTTTTAGCTCAAACCATAGATTCCACCTTGGGATTGAGATGCACATTGTATGGTTATCAATATAGCGAGATTCTACGCTCTCTTTTCCAGCAAAATGGATTAAGACGTCACGTAGGCATGTATTGAACATTTACTCAGACAACTATGCTTATGCCAACCTGTTCTAGACAGACTTTGGTTAAAGGCCATGCTTTTCTGGTTAAACCGGCGTATTACCTCAAGTCGCTTTATGGGGTAAGGGAATTTTGTGTCTGCGACATTTCTGTTGTGTAAGAAATATGTACAATAAAATGAATTTTGTCGTTTTGCAAGCAAAATCCCACTAAACCCTATAGGTTGCGGATTTGAGGATGAAGAAAACTTAAAAATGCTTAGCAGCTGCCCAAACTAACTCCACCTTTGTTACCTGCGGATAAGCTTCCTTATATTTATCTGTCAAATCCCAGAAGAAAAGCGAGCCTTCTTTTGGTTTCAAATAGAAATTCTCCAATGTTCCGCCTTTACCATCTCCAACCTCGAAATAAAGTATACTGTGATCTTCATTATACGTAGTAGTATAATACCCATCCACCAACACCTTTCCACCAGCAAGAAACTGGATTCGGGATACTGTAAATACATCACCACGGCTCTTGAATTTAACAGCTTCATAAGGCTTACTTGCTATCGCATCCGATGCTATCACCAAAGAATCTTCCTTGGAAACACCCTCCACCTTACAATATTTTTGATAACCACTAAATACTTGTGTAGTCTCCCATAACGTCTCAACATCCTTGACTTCCACGGCAAGTTTTGCCTCATTACCATCTTCATCAGTCACTGTAACAATAGCCTTTCCCACAGCGATAGCAGACAAGCTAATACGCTCATCCTTACCATACTGCCTCGTCTCATGGATGCAAGTTACAGTGACTACTTTCTCATCAGAAGACTGTGCCGAAATCTTGCCCTTGGCTCCTTGCACATTCACGCAGGCACCCTGGGTGGTATATATGACAAGGCTATTGCCCTTGATACCCACTTGTTTGCCTGTGTTAATATCACCAATGATTTCATCCTGTGTGAGTTGAATACCATCATCATCGCTACACCCTACCATCAAGAGAGCGACGAAAGCCATTGCCAAAAAGTAAATCTTTGCTTTCATAAACTGTTGTTTTTATGAGTTATACATGATAGGCGCTTTGCCCATCCTCTATTTATGAAACATTATTCTCCCCCCATTATTGCATTCTTCTTCCTATTATCTTTCTTTATTTAACACACTTTTACGCAAAAATATAAGAAACGCCTGTTTTGTTTCTATACTATCGGCAGACTTATTCCGTTGATCTTCTGATAAATATCTAAGGCATAGATATCCGTCATGTCGCTGATGTAATCCAATACTGCCATGATTCGCTCTTCCAGACTTTCGTTCTCGATATCGTACTGGTTGCTTACCCGGCGCAGAAGCTGCTTGGAGTAGAAACGGGACGGGTTGACGGCGGCATCGATGAATACCTCCATCAGCGTAGCCATGATCTTGTAACCCGAAAGCTCGATGTTGAGAACGGGCTTGCTGGCATAAATCTTCTTTCTCGAAACCTGGGTGCAGGTGATGTAGGCATTGCGCTCGTGCTCCGAGATGTGGTCGATGAGGGCTCCCTCGAAGGTGCCGGCAAGAATCTCTTCCTCGTGGTCGAGGAATGCCTTTACGCATTCGTTCTCCAGTTTGCCTATTACGCAGGCTCTCTCTTCTATCACCAGCCCTCTGTTCTGGAGCAAGGCAACCTGTTCATCTACGTTTATCGGTTGTTTGTCGTAATCCATATACCCTTTATAAAAAGCGAAGTCCCACCGTGGTACGCATCGTTGAGAGGCGTGGTGGGATTTGTTGCTGCAAACAATACTCTTTTTTATTGGAAACTCCAAATATTTTCTTCAAAATCTGCTTGTCAAATATGGATTTTAACGTAAAAAGTTCTAATTTCCAAGTTTTTCTCCTTGTAAGCTATGCGAGATTTAGAAAAATATCGTATCTTTGTCCCCGAATTGAGGCGTTCTTTGCATATTGCAAAATACAGAAACGAGCAGAAGTCCGCTCGTTTCCATATTGTTACCTATATAATATAGGCAAACGCCCAACTTCTTGATTTTCAATCAAAGTCCAATTTAGAGCGAGTTAGCTTTTTTAACCTCATCATGTAGTAGACTATGCAACAAAGAATACTACAAAGAATCAATATAATGCACTCTTCCCTTTTATTTCGAATGGGCTCTCTATTATCAATTTAATAGTAAACAGCAGATGCAAGTTGATTCACTTTTTCCGTTATCAAACACGTTACTTATGCCGAATTTATCAACAGATAAGAATGGTTAATTTATTCATATATCCGATCATTTCAACTGCTCCAAGCTATTTTTAGTTGAATATAGCGACATCGTTTCCATTCTGGTCCATCCCCAGCCAAACCTTTTAGGATGAAAGAAAAAAAATGAGGAATAATTTGCGGATTTTTCTACCAAGTCAATAAATCTACAAAGATAATATATAGTATCTCCGAAATATCTCTAACTCCTAGATATCTATATTTTTCAGTCTATTTGTACAATAGACAAAAGGAAAAACCTCCCAATACTTCCATACAGAGCGAAAATAGCTTACTGCATCGTCACCCATTGCAAATACATATTGTATGTGTCGAGCATACTTCCGGTCTTGAATAAAAAAACGAATCCGATGTAGCCAAAGAGGTTTTCCATTGGCTAACCCAAACTTAAACGTATCAGGACGTTCGGAAATCATACCTCTCTTGACATCATATTTCAAACTCATATCAAGGGCCTTAGTAACAAAAGGATAACCATGTATACCAGAAAAGAAATGGATACTCTCTTCTTGTCGTTTAGATAATAACTCATGGATTTCACTATTTGGTGGGGACAGCCTCACATCGCATCTTTCAAGACCAGGAAAGACTGTCACATCCCATCCCATATTCTTACGTTCGTCCGATACCACTTCGTTCGTCACAATCACTACTTCGTTTACCCTGGCATCATCAAGCAAGTGGACAATATAAGGCAATTGATGAGGGCTCAAACAATTTTGCCAAAATACAAATCTATACATCGTTAATCTCTATTATTCATACACGATTTTTTATTACTATTTATCTCACTCTACAATTGTTTTTATTAATACATTGTCATTCATTTTTCTTTTTATCACCCAAAAAAGCATCTTGTTGCACATACTTCCCAGCAAAATAGAAGAATACGAAAAAAAGCATTCCTCCATTTGCCGTATAATGTCCTCCAGTAATACAGGCATTTACCAGATAACTCATTGCCATAAAGCTAAATAAAGATAACGAATTGAAGTTCTTATACATAAAGACAAACAGCAAGAACAATCCCAGAATACCCAATTCCGAAAATACACGGATAGATAAAGAATAAGCGTCATTAGCATTCAATCCATATAGTCGATAGGTCGTACTCCTACTAGGGTAAATCTTTTCATAATTGATGTGGTGTGTTCCTAGCCCTGTACCAAACAGACGAGAAGGTGCCTGTTCTGCCACACACAGATTTGTCAAGAATGCATAGGTACTAGCATTTAACGTCTCAAGGTCATAAAAACTGAAACGATTACTTTGCAGCATCTCCCATGTCTCTTTAAACTTAAGAGCTGCATCATTGTTATCAGATTTATTATCCGAAAGATAGGAGGAAACAGCACTGCTCACCATAAACACTACCAATGCTGCCACTATCAGTTTGAAAAATTTTTTTCTATAGTATACAAATAGAAACAGAGCTAAAATGATGAAAAGAGCTGCAAAACTGGCGGTAGATGAAGCTAACATAAAAGCAAGTACCGTCAGAGCGCAGCGGATAGAAATTTCTTTATGATAAAAATAGTAGACCAATGCTGGAAGAATCAATAAAGCAATATCTCCAGGTTCACCACCCCATCCTTCAAGTCTTCCACTAATGGTTATGTTTAAAGCATAAGCAACCAAAGCATATCCTACTATCACCACACTCATATTCAAATAGCATTTCACAAAGAACGAAATATCCTTTTTGAGCACATAGATGAAATAAGCACGATAGCCGATAGCAGTAGTTACCACGAGTCCCACTTGCTCAAAAAACTTACGCATATCATAATCAAGTAGAGCCATAATAAACATCTCTATCCCCACAAACAATAATAAATATAGGAAATGTTTTCTGTTGAATCCTCGGAATATTTTGAATATATTTCCGGTGAGTAACACTGCCAAAAAAACTGCGGCAAATTCCACATACCAATAACTCAGCAAACAAAAGAGAGGTAAATAGACAGCTATTTTTTGTTTCATAGTGAGTGTCTGATTCTTCCAAATAGTTTATTCTTCGAAATGATAGATCCCTTTGAAAGAATTATCCCTGGAAATATCATGAATAATTATATCTATATTTCTAAGTACTGCCGTAGAATTGTCCGGCATATCCTTTACCACCACACAATTAGCCCCTATACGACAATTGTCACCCACACGAACATTACCAATGATTTTAGCACCGGCTCCAATAAAAACATGTTTACCAATTGTAGGTGAACCAAAGTGCTTACTTCCTTTCGTTGTATTACTGCCTATGGTGACCTGTTGCAAAATAACACAACCTTCACCAATAGTAGCAGCATCAGATATATGTATACCATTCAAGCCATGGGGTAACATAGGAGTACCCTGTATGTTAGCTCCAAGTCCTACAAAAGCATTATATCTCATCAGATAAGCATAATACATATTCTCGCTTCCACCATTCGATTTTATTTTATGTCTATAATTCCAAAATCCGCCATACCAACCTTGAATAATAGGAATACAAAGAAGGTAATGCAATTCATGATATAGCATTTTGCTACATGATAGAAGCCTCGAAAATATACTCTTTTTCATTTATAATGATTCTAAGAAATTTAGAAATTGTTTCATCAAAATATCTATATCGAAAGTTTCACAAAGATGTTGTATAGGTTTATTCGTCCTGTAATAGTCTATTCTATCAGCAAGTTGTTCGTAGTCTTTAGGAATAAAAGTCCAAAGGTCGGATTCTTCTTCCAGTATATACTCTGCAGCACCTTGTCCCTGACATATCATATAAGGTACCCCACAAGCTGCCGCTTCCGTACAAACACAACCAAATCCTTCAAAATAACTGGGTAAAACAAACAGATCAAGACTGTGATAGAATGCCGCCAGTTCATGATGATGTACCTCCTTCCTAAATTCAACAATGTCTGTCAAATTCAATTCCTGAACCAAGTTCATGCAATCCTGTAAGGTAGGACCTGAACCTACAAATATCATTTTCAACTGATCCTGTTTGCTTTTCAAAATATCCAACGCACGTATCAGTGTCTCTTGCCCCTTCCAATCTACAAAATTTGCAATACAGCCTATTATAAATGTAGGATGTATACGATGGCTTTCACTATTAAAAATGGAGCAGTCTACCCCATTGTACAGAACATAAGAATGTTTTATATTTGCCGGGGGGGTATTTCCTACCACCTTTAATACCCTTTTGTAGGAATCGAAGTATAAAGAATCAGTAGGATGAGGAAATTTACGCAGCGATTCCTCTACAAAACGACTCACACAAACATGACAATCCACTTGGGTAAACAACTTTGTGCTCATCCAAGTCCGAAACACGGCATTCCACCTTTTTGTAGCAAAACGACCATTTCTAATATTAAAAGGATCTGGATCATGATGCTGGACCAACGTTGTTATATTATGATTTATACGCTTTAATGCTAATGGGAATGCAGCAAAGCGAGCCGTATGCCCATGAGCTATGACTACATTATCAAGATCAATATTCAACCGCTTTACAGCTTTCATAAACAGACTGCAGTTGATTTCATTTGTCAATCCATTCAATATATATGAAGGCATCTGAATATCGTCAAACAAGTGAACCTGAATACCACGATACATGTAATCTTTCTCTCCCGATGTTATGGATTTACTTTTAAATACCACCACTTCATAGCTGCTATTCTTTGCGATAGCACGTACTTGATCGTATATAAACGCTCCCCTAAAAGAATCACTATTGGGAAAGAAAGGAGTAATTATAATATAATATTTTTTCATTATTCTACCAATTTTACCCACTGACTTACAATCCGACTCTGATAAAAACATCTAGCCCTCTCCACAGCTTTGTGTTGGAGCATCCTTAGTTTTTCTTTATCATGAAGCAATGTCATCACTTGAGTGGCATACGCTTGCTCGTCAAAACAATCTATCAATACACCAGCATCAGCAATCACTTCTTTTGGAGAAACAGGACAGTTAAAAGACACTACAGGTACTCCATAATAAAACGCCTCAATAAACACCAAGCCAAAACCTTCCGATTCAGAGGTGGATAGCAGTAAATCGGCAGAAAGATAGATTTTAGACAAATCTTGTTCAAACCCACAAAAACGAATATTTCTCATGCCATTCTCCTGAATATATTGTTCCATCTGATCTTTGGCATCCCCTTCTCCGTAGACTGAAAGCGTGTAATCATGAAATTGCCTAGATATACTTTGCCATATATGCAGCAGACGCATAACCCCTTTCTCAAAACTTAGCCTACCCACAAAAACAATATTTCGATTGTCTAGAGAAGAGATATTTTTTGCGTCATCACTCTTTCTCAAAGGATTGGCAATCACTCTTATCTGAGTTTCCTTTATTTTATGATTCACCATCTTTAATTCTTTTTTGGCAGTATTTGTCAACACAATCAAGTCATTACATAAAGCAATAGCCGCATGGCGTTTTGTAACTTGTCGGACATTTTTTTTCATTGAAAGAAAACGCATCCATCCATGCTTTTGATGAATGATCTGCAAAATAGATTCTTCATAACCCAAAATCGACCAATTAAAGACTTGTACAATCCGGCACTGCTCTCCAAAGGGAAGAGCTGTTATCAATTCATATGTCTCATTCACCAATACTTTAGGTTGACACGTTGCTATGAATACTCGTAGTAACTTAGCCAGACAAGCATCAGAAAATCTTTCCGCACACAAATCATTGATTGGATTTTTCTTCTGCTTCTCATACATCCGATAAGATTTCAAGTCAAAGGAAACAATCACATCATCACCTCCAGAATAAGGGACAACGGATAAAACACGTGCTCGATAATTCGCTTCTATCAATGCATGGGTGATATTAATCGTTTGAATTTCAGTCCCCCCACGCAAATTGGCATTTTCCACTAAGAATAGAAAATCTAATTTGTACATTCTTTTATCCATTTATCAAACATTATTCACCCATCAAGCATTGCAATCTCATTTTTCGTAAAATCATTGTAAAAAATAGACTGCCTATGATAGAAACAACTCCCACCAACGGAAGTAACACATAAATAGGATAGTTTTGAAGATACGATACCATAATATAGATGACGGGAACATGAAAAAGATAAACTCCAAAACTATCCCGAAGAATGAGAACATTAAAGGAGTGGGAAAAAAACTTTTCGACGCTGACCTTGCGAACAAACAAGCAAATAACAACTACAATTCCGACATTCATCCAAAGACTAAAAAGTGAATCCATCCACCTACTATCCGTCAATTTCAGTACACAGCCGGACAATAACACCAAAGTCACAGGCTTCCACATCTTCATAGAAATTCTACCTTTTGCGACTAACCATTCACCTAAGAAGAAAAAAGGAAGATAATGCAGAGCCATCCGAAAGCTGAACCAATCTGTACCCACCCAATAACTACATCCCACAGAGAGTATCATCGCAATAGTCAAACAGTAAATAGTATTACCCAAATATCTTCCTTTACAAAAGCGTACAATTATGAACATCCAAAACAGAGCCCAGAGATACCAAAGATGTCTACAGTTAGTTCCTAGAAAGATTTCTATAAAATAGTCGATATTACTTTCAAACCGATTCATTTCTAGCCCCAAGATAGTGGGAACCACAAATAAGTAAGCCACAAAGTAATAGGGCACAAGCAAGCGCCTAACCTTGTTCACCAAAAGACTTTTGAAATCTTGATATTTCCCCGACTGCTTACCGATGGCATATACAGCCCCACTGATTGTCACAAACAGAGGCATATGGAACAAATAAATCACATCAGCAAACATAGCCAAATAGCGATTCTCCATTGCCGGAAAACTCCCCCCTTGTTTGTAAAGAATCACAATATGCCCTATGACAACCAGCAGCGTTGCCAGACACTTTAACACATCCCACTCATTTCGTTTGCGCATTTTATTCATCTCTTAAAGATTCTACATCGAACAGCATTTTGAACTTTATGTATAATAGCCGATATCTTCACCCTAATAGTTAACTCTGATTTGAATAGAGGAAATAATAATAATAAAGATTCATCATTCCCAAACTTACCATCAGCATACATTCTTTCAATATATTTTTTTCGATGATTCATGTAATACTGGACATCAAAAACAGCACTAAATTTATCCAGTTTTCCTAAAGCATCTAAAGTCAACATTGTACGCACACACTTAAAACAAGTAGAATCATTCTCTACAGCAGTAACACACACATTCAAATATTTATATGCAGGATCATAATCCGCTATAGTTTTTGTTTTTGCAATTCGATCCAGACTCCCCCCTGTTGAAATAAAATCAAGTCCTGGAATAGACGCTGAATTTAATGTAAGTATATCATAGTGCGCTGCATCCAGCCGAAAATTTTCCTTTGATTTCACACAAGAAAATTCTCTAATGCTACAACCTGCTGAATAGAAGTATTTAGCAAATGCTCCTTGTAATGCATAAATACAAGATAATGCCATAAAAGTATGGTTCTCTACGTGAGAATATCCCCCGTGTCTATTCAGTAATTCATAAACATCATTCTTAATAAGTATAAAGCCATAGTTATATTCTTCGGCAAAACGTCGGCACAAATCCATACGTCCTTGAAATAGTTTTGTTGATGAATCATCTTGTAATCCTGTATTATGCGAACCTGCATCAAAAAAACAAAGATGAGTAAGGCGATAGGGCTTAGGCACATTCTCCCCATGGGTAGCAATAGTGTACAGGCTGTCCACACCGCATGAAATGCCGGTGGCTACTATTCCCGCATGATTCATGACAGGCACTAAAGGAGCCTGAATATGTATTCTATGCATCCCGGGATTAGCAGCCAACGGATCTATAAGATTCATCTCCAAATTATACCAAAGATCCTCCGTAATAGGAAGAGCAGATTCAATATCATATCCTTTGTTTATAGCAAACTGCAATAGTCCCCAAACCAAAGAATCTATTCTATCAGTCACCAAATAGTCAGCATACATCTTATCTACTTCAATATGTGCTTCTTCTTGCTGGTCGCCTACTGTCAATCTATAAAGTAATCGATTGGGCAATTCTTTTTCTATACTTTGAATAATAATCTTCTGCATTTTTATTGTACAATTTATGATTTTAGATTTTTTGAACTCAAAGAGTTATTTTAAGTTCAAAAGGGCATGCATTCAAAAGTGGCTGTAAGTCTATTGTTCCAGGAGACCATTGTTGACATTGCTCTATGAGTTGTTGAACCGTCATCTCTTTATTCATTACAAAAGGCGAGACAATCTGTTTACCTATAGATGCATAGAAATCATCATATTTAAAACGTGAACGCTGTTGCGCACATTCAAGCTCCATCCAACAATTAGGTATATCATACGCTTCTGCCAAAATCAATCCATGTAAAGAAGAAGAAACAATATACTCACAAGCATTCAATTCTTCCACAAAACCAAGCCAATGCTGATAACCTTGTATTCTAATTACATATACATCCTCACTATTTAATAAATGTTCTGGAAGCAAAGACAGTTCCGTATAATGAGGAATAATGCCCAACTTATACTTTTTTCGTGTACGAGGTCGATAATAGATAGGCAACAACAAAGCCGGATCTCCGTATATAGCTGGACACTCTATCCCATGCTTCAACAACACTTCACGTGTTTTTGGACCACGAACGGCGCAAATTTTCCTAGGCATTACTAAATTACAAGGGTTTTCTTGAATGAGTCCTGCACCCCAAACAATAGATTGTCGATTGACCAACATATCTATAGTACTACCTATCACTACATAATTATCTCTCTTAAATAATTTGGCTAATATACATTCATGATACAACACAACAGGCCTCAAAGAAATCGCTTCCAGAAAAAAAGAATTAATATCATCTCCCCAATTAGAATGATACACCTCACCCGTTTTATCAATGCTTAAACTAGCATTCACTACTACTGGGCGTTGGAGGAACTCTATAAAAGAATTCCTTATCATACGTAATATTTTATTTATCTTCCTTTTCATTGTACAATTTATTCAATTTCATTCCAAAAAGAATCACTTAGCTCAATAGTAGGAAGAGCAGCTTGATGAGGATAGAGTTTTCGCATTATTTTCTGCTGCCGCTTCAAAAAACACAAAAGGAGCTTCTCACCCAATATACACGGTAGCAAATAATGTAAACTTTTCACCTTAGTAGCTAATGGTACATGAAGATTACTCCACAATTCAAAAGAAGGCCTATGTTTTTTTCTATACCTGCGATAAAGTCTACTATATGTATCTTTTGATTTCACCTTATCAAAGGATTTGTACAACGCTCCAATAATATAACGTTCTATTCCATTTATTACAAACCAATGGTCGGAAGATTGTTGCACATGATGTCCATAAAGAATAGCAATATCAGCACACTTCACAGAAGAATAAAAATGGTGTTCAGTAAATGTTGTCATAATACTGCTAGGACGCATTCTATATACGTAAGTTGGGATACTACTTACTGCAATCTTAGGTTTACAACAATATACTTTATAGCTCCATATATCATCTTCAAAAAGCATACCAATATCAAAGAATAAATTATTCTCCAACAAAAAGTTTTTCTCTATAAGTTTATTCCAAGCTATTCCATTCAAATCCATTTCAACGATCTCACGACAAGCATACAAATCTCTCAAAGAATCAAAGAAATAATAAGAAAGTGGCAATTGAATAGAATTACGTACCACCTCCCCAGTCTGATGATCCACTATCTTCAAATTACCAACTACAATACTTGCCTGTGTTTGATTGTAAAGCTCAACCAAGCTACTAATAGCCCTTTCGCAGATATAATCATCACTATCTAAAAAATAGATTAGTTCCCCCAACGCTTCATGTAGCCCACTATTACGAGCTGCAGACAACCCGCCATTCTTTACATGCCTGATAATCCGATAAGTATGCGATCCCTCATAAGCATTAATCATTTTTTCCACGATAGAGATGCTTTGATCAGGTGTACAGTCATCAACCACCAAGACTTCCAACTGTTCATAATCTTGAGCCATTACAGAAGCAATACAATCTTCAATATATGCCTCTACATTATAAACAGGTATAATAATTGATACTTTTTTCATATGATTACTTTCCAAGACATTAAAAAAACAATTCTGCATTTAATAAAGCACCAGAATCTTGTAGATTATTTATACTACTTTCATCATTAAAAAACTTACTTATGAATATAGCTGTAAACAAGATTTCGAATCTTTTCCGAAACCTTGAGTCGTATCTCCTCTTCCAATCCACAAACCCAAACAGTAAGAGCGATGCTAACCACACAAGAAAATCCAATAATAAAGAAACCTATAATGGTATGGACATCTACAAGGCAATAGAGTATAAGTGGTAAAATAGCAGAGAAAAATGATATCTTTACACATGGAATGAACACTTGCAATAAATCAGGCAAAGAGTATCCCAACATTCTATTCAACAAGATAGGCTGCAATACAACTCCCAAAAGCACATCTGTCAGTAAACTAGCTATCGACAAAGATATAGGAGAATAACCTAATTCAAATAGGATATAGACAACAATAAACTGTATAAAATAAATAAGTGTAGTAAAAATGGTATTTATTTTTAAACGCCCCTTTGCATAAAAAGCCATAAACAGAGAAGATTGCAAAGTGGAAAACAAACTTTGTATCGCAACAAATTGAATAAACAACACTGTATATGGAGGTACAATCTTGAGCCATACATGCAATAAGGGAGACGCTAGTAGACAAATAGGCAATGCAAGAAACCACATAAGAAAACAACTATATTTTGCAGTTTTAAGCACAAGTGACTTTGCACTATCCTCTTCGTTATTGGCATATCGCTTGACAATTTGAGGATTTGCTGCTGCCTTGAAATTATTTGAAAACTGCATTGCCAACCCATTTACTTGGAGAGAAATAGCTCTAGCTGATACTACAGCAGGAGCAAAAAATATATTTAATAGTAGTAAAACACCTTGCCCAATAAAAGCTATACCACTAGAATTTAGTAAGCTCCATCCAGAGAATACACTAATTTCCTTAAAAACATTGCGATCATATAGTCGAGGTTTATAATGCGTTTCAGAAAAATGTTTCTGGCAATAGAAACGATAAAACATCAGCATAAATAGCGTCACAGCAAAATACAATAAAGAATACACAATAAGCTTATCGTATTGGAAAACTGTTAATAAAAAGACAATAGTCAGTTTCAATATGGACTCTATAATGGAGGCAAATGCATATACAGACATGTGCTCATGAGCATTGATTGTGGCTGTAAAAGGCACTTGTGTAATGGTAAAAAATGCGGTAATGATAGATACATGATATACCCATATCGCTGCAGACATACGTTCGACAGGTATTACCATTTTATGATGTAAAAACCATAAGCCTACCGTTTCACCTAAGACAACGATTAGGAAAGCCAAAATGATATGAACCGTTAGTGAAGTAGAGAAGGTTTTCTCCATATTCAACCTATCATCTTTTCCTAATGCAAACATGATAAAACGGGTAGAAGCATTGCCCAATGCGCTATTGACAAAGCTCATAAAACCAGCTATTCCTCCTACTGCTATATAAATACCATAGTCGTCTACCCCTAAGACATCAAGAACAACACGAGCTGTATATAAAGATACAGTAAGTGAAAGAAGCATTCTCACATAGAGAAATAAAGTATTTTTTGCAATTGAGTTTTGAGTAGGCATAATCAGATTTTTATCCTTCGAATAAAAAGACTTTTATTTTACTATATGGTCATAATGCCCTTGCAGGTATCACAGCCAGTTTTGAGCTTTAAATTATTTTGTAATATTCACTGACAGAAGTGGCATTTAACACTGAAAGAACTTATGTAGTGACAAGCTTTAAAAATTCGAATGGCTGTGGTAAGTTGTTCGTTCAAAAGATAATCAATCTAATCTTTACCTTACATCTGCAATTCTATAAAACGATGTTTTCGTCATCGTGAAATATCATATCACAACGAAATCTTTTTCAACAAACTATTCGTCTTTTACCCTATGTTGTTCTCCATAACCATAGCCATAACGCTTGCCATAGCCATAATATTTGCCATACTTACCATAACCGTAATAATAACCGTACTTTTTCTTCTGAAGATCCAGACCATTGATTACAGTACAAAGATTAGGTAACTTATTACTATCAGCCAATTCATTAATCAAGGTAAACTCTACTTTCCGAGTATAGTCTGCCCGACATACGTAAACTGACAAATCAGCGACACGACCTACGAGCAAAGTATCAGTTACCATACCAACCGGGGCAGTATCCAAAATTATATAATCAAAGTTCTTTTTCAATACCTCAATCGCTTTATCCAAACTATCACGAGCTAATAACTCTGTTGGATTAGGTGGTACAGTTCCTCCTGGAAGAATAAACAAATTCTTACTAACATCCGAAGGCTGAACGAAATCCATCAGATTCTTGTCCGGATTCGACAGATATTGAGTAATTCCCTGCTCTTTCCTCGGAATATTAAAAATTTTATTCAAACCGGGCTTGCGAATGTCAAGCCCCACAATCACTACTTTCTTTCCTAATAAAGAAAGACTTATTGCTAGATTGGAAGAAATAAAAGATTTACCTTCACCACTAACTGTCGAAGTCACTAAAATCACTTTCTGATCATTCTCAAGCATAAACTGAAGATTAGTACGGAGATTACGGAAAGTTTCACTCATTAAAGTATTCTGATTCTCAAACACAGCAATAGAACCATTTGCTTCTTCTGTCAACGGTACATCACCTACAATAGGCAGACTTGTTAACTTCTCTACATCACCACGCCCTTCTATTTTAAATTTAGTCAAACCAATTAAAAAAATAATACTAACAGGCAACCCCACTCCTACCACTAAAGCAATTAAGTA
>ERZ791619.512-NODE-512-length-20763-cov-4.9633_pt1 | contig 20763 bp, 9 predicted proteins | sample MGYA00510271_ERZ791619 | MGnify/ENA primary metagenome ERZ791619 (study PRJEB30046, sample SAMN00715209) | human gut metagenome | study: EMG produced TPA metagenomics assembly of the A metagenome-wide association study of gut microbiota in type 2...
AGATCTCCTTGCGGAGTGTATTTCATTGAGAGATCACCTCCTCCCTCCAATTCAACACGATTGTCATTGCTTGCGTCCAAATCGACTTTCAAACGAACGGACGGATCGATGTGCACCATCATCACCATATCCAGCCCGCCTAAAGAAACGGTCGGAACTTCTTGCTGAACAACCGTCGTGGTGTCACTAAATGAAGTAAAGGTTACCAAACTTCCCAAACGGTCCTGCACAGTCAACGGTGAATCGGTCAATATATAAGAAACATCTGTATTGCCCAACAAGCTCATGTTTCCACGCATATTCAATCCGTCTAACGGACCTTTCACCGTTGCCCGGAAATCAGCATATACTTTTCCGTAAACCAGACTTTCACGGGTACGTTTGGCATCCAGAAGCGTATAGTTCTGCGCCAGCAGATTCAGATTTGCCATCGGCCGGGACATATCTCTGAAATCAACAGATCCGTCAATCGTAAACGGAGTTTTTCCTGTTGTATAAATAGCGAATTTATCAAATTCCAAACGATTATTCTTTATCTGCACCGGGCGGTTATCGAACCGGAAGTTAGCACCATACTGCCGGGAAAGGACAGTAACACTATCCAATATCAGTTCGCCATTAATCAAAGGTTGTTCGGTGCTACCGGTAATGTTCAGATTACCATCCATATCACCGGCTAATGTAACCATCTGATCGGGAATGAATACGTTCGCTACACGGAGTGGGAAGTGTTCCAGAGTAGCATTTACTTCCAAACTATCTTTTCCTGTCCGGGTTGGAACCAATTTGCCATCTGCCACCATCACTTCCACATTGTCATGATTCAGATAAGCGTTAAGATATTGTTTTCCTTGTTCACCCGGCAACCAGGTAGCTCCTAATGTCACATCACCAATTCGTTGACGTTCATAAGTCAGCTCGTCAATAGATGATTCAACCGAGAGTTGAAGATCTTTTTCAGTCTGCACGTAGTGTGCTTCCGCAGAGAATAAACCGGTTATTTCCGGGAAGTAAGGCAGTACTTTGCTCAATTCGGCTAAACTGATTCTTCGGATTTCGACATCAATATTCTGTAAAGAAACAGTGTCCCCCCGCACCGAATGTACACGGAATCCCATTCCTTCATCATCCCACATATCTACATTAGCGTATACACGCATATTCTTATGCACATAAATCCAGTTGTGATTCTCATTAAAATGGAATTTCTGGAAGGCGATAATCGGTTCTTCCGGGATTAATGTGAAAGCTAATCCATCGCCTTTTCCTTGCCCTTCAAACAAAGGACGCGCATTGACACCGAGCAGTACGCCCGTTTCTCCTTTTCCATTCTTAAAATCTACCAGCAGTTCCGCATCCCGGTCACGAATCTCTCCTGTCAGTGTAGTAGAGAAGGAGAATTGCGGATTCTTCGGTCCGTTAATAACACCGGCACGCAATTTCATGAGTGTGGTATCTTGTTTGACTGTAAAGAAAATCGTGTCTAGTTGTAAGGTGTCTACTTTCAAAGCGTGAATAGCGGCTTTTCCATTGATTCCCCAATCAGGAGCCGTTCCAAATTTCACTGAAGCATCATGGTAAGCAATCTTTTTAGTAGCCAGAAAATACGCCAAGGGGTTTTCTTGTCCTGCAGAGAAAGAGAAAACTGCCGTCGGTAACGCCTTACGCAATTCAGCGTGATTCAATGCTTTCTCATCAATCTGCTTCATCAATACATCCACAAAATGAGTAGATTGGCGAATTAAAGGATTAACACCGGAGCGTGCGCTCAAGTCGAGTTTCATATCACCGGAGATTAAATGTGCCGAAACTAAATCCCGACGGGCTTCGGCAACTAAGTTAAAAGTCAACGGACGCTTCATTGACTGCGGCATAATTCCCAGTTCATGTAAATCCAGTTGAGTAACATCAATCGTTATTTTACCGTCGGGGTAACTGTGTGCCAGATTATATTCAGCATCTGTTATCATTTTCAATAAAGCATTATCGCTTGTCAGATGTGCAGTGACCAATGCGCCTTTAAGTTCTCCCGTCAGATCAAGATCGGAAAGATGGTATTTAGCATAATGAAGTTGATCTAATGCAAGATTCAATTTGGCAAATGAATGGTAGGACATGACATCTAATCCACGACCATTAGCTGCAGCCGAGAGAGAAAGTTCATAGATAGAGTCTTTCGGGAGGAAACTATGAAGTTGCAGATTGTCTATTTTCAGATCAGCCTTATAGACTTCGGTAGCGGTATTTAAGGCCGCATTCACATCCATAGCTCCTTGTCCTTCTTTCAAACGGAGATTTGCTTTATATTCAGGACCTTTGATATCCACTTTCGCCACCAGATTCATACTGTCAGGAATAACAAGCGTGCCATTAGGGGCTTCTCCCGACAGAGCGGTCAGGAAGTTTAGGTTTTGAGTGGTCATTTTCAGACCGATGGTTCCGGTGCGTGTGAGGCTGTCGGCGAGGTTTTCCAAAAGACCACCGCCCTCCAATGCAAAAGCCCCTGGCAGGTCTACTGTAAAGCGGGAAATCTGCATTTCTTTCAGATTGCCATCCGTACCGGCACGGATGACGAGCGGGCGGAATGGATAGGCTTCTTTGAAGCTTTCAGGTAGAGCACCGGCAAATAGCATGACGTCTTCTTTGCCAATATAGGCATTGAGACGGGCAGATAAGCGGCCCGTAGTCGGGATGTTGACCAGTTCCCAATAGGTATGTGCAGATAAATCGATTTCAGAATGTGGAGTGTTCAGTTTCAAACTGGGAACACAGATAACAGAATCATTGGAGTAGGCTCTACCCGTCAGGGCAGTGACGCTCAATCCGGAGCGTTCGTTCATGGTAAATTCACGAATGACTGCGTTCATATCCCTCCCTTTATACAGCAAGGAATCCAGAGCGATGCGAATATCCCGAACGGCAATATGAGAAGCGTCGAAGCCCTCTGTCGGTTGAGCAGTTCCGGTATCATAGCTGGCGGAGGTTCCCGATAATAAGAACTTCTTCAAGTCGTAGTATTGATTCTTCAAATCTGCTTGAGCATTATTGATGGCCGCTTCTCCAATATGGGCCGTCATACGCATGGAATCAGCAGGAAGTTGCATGCCGAACGATACATTTTTCAATTTCAACTGATGAAGAGCTACTTTCCAGTTGATCGGAGCAGAAGCTGTGGTATCTTTGGGTGTAGTTGTGGTATCATTCATCAGTAGCTGCATGTGAGTGTCGGATAGTTCGACCTGATTGATTACCGCTAGTTCATTAGACAGATCGACGCCATGACTTTGCAGGAAGAAACGTCCCAAAACGCCTTTAATCTTCATTCCCTCCATCAAATCGGCTGAATTAACGGCTACCCGGCTCAAAGTCACTTCATCCACTTCAACTTTTCCTTTTATCAACGGCCATGCCTGTACACGGACATTGAGGCTTTCTAAAGACAAAAGGGTGTCCGGCTGTTGAATGACCTCCACGCCACGTACCAACAGATTAAGTGGGAAACGAAGGTCTATCCGCTCCACCTGAATCTGCATGCCGGTTACTTTAGAGGCGTATGCAGTAACCTCCCGACGCAAAAGATTCTGAACGGGAGGAACATAAAGCAATACCATTAGTATTACAAAGAGTATTATAGGAGTAAGCAGTATCCAGCTTACCCAGCGTATCCATTTTCGTTTCATGTAAAATGTGTCAGTGTAAATAAGGTGACACAAAGTAAACAAATTATTCCGAAAAAAGGTTGACGACAGGAGCAAAATGTTCTGCAACAAAAGAAATATAAGTATTCTGTTTTTTCTGACTTCACCAAAAGCAGCGACTTATATTGCTTCATTTATATCATAATAAAAAAGATGAAGTTACTTGTTAGTCATATTACCCAATGTATCCGATTGTCTAATAAGACAGATATTGGCTCTATTTACAGATATACAGAATTCCTTAAAAAATACTATCTTTGATAATAAAAGCAGCGTTCGCCACTAGCTTTAAATCCCCATTGATCAGAAGCTTCAACAGCGATCAAATGAACACCTTCGCAGCACTCTTTAGGTAATTGTAGTCCCCAGATTTGAGGAGAAAATTGCCTTCTGAACGGATTTCTACGATTGAAACGAGTTGGATATATTTTTAGCTGATTCCAACTTCTCACCCTTGCTACATTCACATCAAGTTCTTCTTTCTTCTCACATAATAACCATTCACCATTATCCAAACGACAACGTACTATTGTACTATCTGAAGCTCCATAAACAGTTACAAGCATTTCTCCCTGGTGTTTGTTTCTCAATTCATCGATATAAACATCTGTCGAGTCAATACCTGCAATCCAAATATTCATCTGTCGGGAAGCATCCATCCCTATGCCCTTATACCGGAAAGAATAGTCTTTCTCTGTAAAATCAAAAACAAAATAATTACGAGGAGTACCACATTGCATCAAAGCAGACGGAATACCTTCCCAATCCTTTTCTCCCACCCACCAGAAACCACAAGAAGCCCCTGTTACTAATTCATGTACACAAACATCCTGACCATGTAAAAAATTCCTCTCCACCTGATGCATGTGCCCAGTCAAAGCTAAAACATTCCCTCGTCCTTCTAATATTTCAATCAATGCGGATGAATTAGTAGTATGTACTAATGGAATATGCATACAAAGTACGATCTGAGCATTTTTAGGTACAAGTTTCAGATCATTTGAGACAAAGCGCAATTGACTATCAGAAATCTTCCCTACATAAGAACGTGTTCCTTTACCATAGACATTATTTAGAACAATAAAATGTACGTTTCCTTCGTTAAAAGCATAAGTCGCTGATCCAAAAGCTGTATTATATGAAAAGGTTTGATTAATCCTTATAGAATCAGCATCCCGATCGTGATTACCTATAACTGTCCATGATTGTACAGGCAATAGTTCCATCATCTGTTTGATAGCGGGAAATAAATTTAAATTGTTATTCACTAAATCACCTAAAAATATATTGAACGAAGACGAATCTGCTTGCAAAAGTTCTGGCCATAAAGAACGGGAAGCATAATCCAACTCCTGAGAATTACCGACTTGTACATCTCCTATTGCGTTTATTGAGAAATGCTTATTTACCTTTTTCTTATTCAATCCAAAATTGATTTGTTGCGTCTCGGTATCCCCATGACTATTCCAATAATAAAATCCTGAATTTACTATTTGATTAGACAATAGTGTCCAATTATTCGGAAGAATCGGGAAGATACTGTTTCCCTTAGAAAGTCTGATTCTGAAATGTCCCTGTTTATCTGCAAGTAGAACAGTATCTCCATTAGATATGGCTATTCCCGAAATACCTTTTTCTCCTTTGTCCTGAATCCCATTTTGATTACCATCTTCATAGACACAACCTTCTATCCAAGCAACATCTTGAGCCAAACATTTTGTGGAAACAAAACTGCCTAATAAGAAGAATATATATATAATCATGAACTTTTTCATTTTTTCATCTTATTAATATAAAAACAAGGAAGGATATATTAAGATAAAAACCATCTATACCCTTCCTCGCATTTACATTATTTTATTAAAAGCATAACGTTTACTTATCTGTATATTTAAAAACTATAGCATGGTTATTGTCATCTGTAAATGAAATATATCCAACTCCTGTGGAGGAGAAAGCTATATTCAAATTACTAGAAGCAATATCTGCTAATTTATGAGGATCTGACCATTGCTTAGTTTCATTATCCAAATAAATAACCTTTGGATAATCTTGATCTTGTTCATCTCTGTAGGCAACAAAAGGAGTACCATCAGGAGCTATTGATATGGCCACTGAAGTTGAAGTTGAGGTTTTAAAATCCAAAGGCAATGGATTTCCTCCTACTGTGGACCATTGTTTTGTTACCGGATCATATTTCTTTAGTCTCAAGTTATACACACCTGATGTCACTGCATCATCACTTGTTAAGATATAAAGTGTACCATTTTCTTCTGCTTCAATATCCAATCCAACAATACCAGTCTGAGTAGCATTTGGTTCTACATAGTTATTTAATAGAATACTCCATGTTCCATTTTTATATTCATATACTGAATGACCATAATTTACGCCTGCTACTGCCCCACGGTTAACCACCAACAGATAGGCAGCATGCTCTGTCTTAGCAAGATTACAATTATAGATTGGAGTCCCGGAAGCCAAAAGTGGTAATTCACTACTCGCCCAACTGTTCTGATAAATAGACATAACTAACACTCGCCTTGGAAAAGAAACTTTGTTGCTATTGTTCACTTGTGAAACAATAGTCTCTCCATTATCTAATACTCTTAAATGTAATTGCTGAGATTGAGCATTTACAAATCCTTGATTACCTACATAATTCCAGGTAGTCCCATTCCATTTCATTAAAGACGCAGCACCTGCAACTGTGGTAGCACTGTTATCAGAATAAACGACATAAGGAATTCCATCCTTGTCAATATCAAAATCATAATTTGACAAACTAACTTCTCCTCCAAAGCCTTCTAAAGAACCAACTGCTGTCCAAGTTGTACCATCAACAAGTTTTATGACAGCCATTTTCTCTTCTTCTTTTAGTTTAAAACCAAGATATGGAACTTGATCCACCGGGTTTATTTTTAAAACAGATCCACTGAAAACTGATGTCGCTGTAAAGTCCGGCATTCTTACCCAAGCCATATTAGAAGACTTAGCAACTGTTATCGTATACTTTACATTCTGTTTTCCATTACTAACAATGTAATCTACAGGAGCTGTAAAATCATTGGCAGTAGCACCACTAACTTGTGTAACTCCATCTACCAAGACGATATTACCATCGTTCGTCGTAAAGCGAGCGACAAGTGCACTTTTATCTATAAATGCAGGCATAGTAACCTTAGCTGTTGTGGAAGATAGGGTAGCTATATAATCATCTGATAATATACTTGAATTATCTTCAGCATAAAACCCAAAGGTTAACAGCTTAGCTTCAACTCCTTCATCTGTCCCATCATTCTTGTCATCCGAACAAGATGAAAACGCAGCAAACAAAACAATTACTGCCATCCAAAATAAATCTTTCATTCTATTCATACCATAAATATTTGTGGACCGGAGTCCTGTTATACAATCATATTATTACTAATTTTTAGGGTAAAGCACAGCTTTTATCATGGGAGTAGTGCTCAATAAAGATTTTGCAAAAGAAGAAATATCTTTTGCTGTTATACTATTTACTGTTTGTGCATAATTATTCAGATATTTCCAATCCTCCTGTTGATTGAATATGGAATTGCGAATCCAAGAAGTCCAAAAAGAGTTTTTTTGTTTATCCAATTCAAAATCTTTCAAAAGATTACGTTTAACATCCGTTAATATACCGTCAAATGATTCCGGATATTCATAAAGTCTTTGTAATTCTTCTTGTGTAGCATTAACCAAACTATCAACATCCTCTGGCAAGCAGACAAATCCAATCATCGTTCGTGATAAGAAAGAAGGATATAAACCCGCACTCGAAGCTACGCTTACACTATAGACTTTTCCCATTTCCTCACGCAAACGGTTAAGTAAACAAGTGCGCAACATCGCTTTCATCACATTCGATTTCAATGTGAATGAGCTAAACTCCTCTAACAAACTGTCTTGCTGGAAAATCAATGAAACTGATGCTTTAGGAGAATCCCCCGTGTGACGTATCAATGAACAGGATTTATAAGGTATATTACGTTCTGTATAACACCAATCCGTATCATTCGATCCTTTAGGTAATCCACCGATATATGTAGTGATTAACGGCTTTATATCCTGTATAGTACAGTCTCCCAAAATAACAAATGTGTAATCTTTCGCTGCACCATAAAAACGATTGAATAGAGGAAGCATATCCTCTTGCTTTACATATCGTGTTATTAAAGAATCAGAAAGTATTGTATTTGTGTAATTTCGTCCGTTCAAAAGCCACATTAGTTCTTCCTGAAAAAACTCCGTCGGACTTTTTTGCTTGACACGATAATTTTCTTTTGTCTTCTCTATTGTTTGTTTACAAATTGCTGTATCCAACTGGGGGTACATCCATTTGGTATAGAGTAGTTGAAACATTGTTTCCATATCCTTTACCTGCGATACTCCAGCTAGCCCAGTACGTGTCTTATCAACAAGTAGACGCATAGAAGCAGAGTTTCCTGCCAGAAAATAGTTCAATGCATCCCTTGAAAAATTTCCGGCTCCAGAAAGTGAAATAATACTGGGAGCGAATAGACCTGTATAATAATGTAAAGAATCTAAAGAATAAAGCCCTCCTTTCCGAAAACCAGTCAACAACACCTTCCCCTTATCGAGTTCTGAAGACTTAAATATAATGCGCGTGCCATTATTTAGCCAAAGAGACACAGCTCCTATCTCTGGTATATTTTCTTCTCTGACAATATGTCCCCCCGACGGTAATTGGCATAATTCATCCGGTACAGAAAAATATTTATTATACCGTTTCGAAGATTGTTTTCTGGCTTCTTTTATAATTGACATCAAAGTCGCATCTCCATTCACTTCCTTATTAGCTTTTTCATTTGCTCGCAATAGATAATGCATCTTTTGGGGTGAATATACTTTTGCCAAATTCCTAACCAAAGCAACAGAGTCTAGTTCTGGAAAATATCGTTGAACTAATCGATACTCTTCTTGTAATGAGGTAAATCTGTTTCCTACATAAAAATCGGCATAAATATCGTTCATTAATTCAACGGAAGCAGGATTTTGCTGATTTTGAAGTTTATTCTCCAAGTTATTATAAATAACCTTTTTGGCACGTTCTATTTCCGTCTCAGTAAACCCATAACGAAAGATTTGCTGTTGCTGTGCAATAAACTCCGAAATACCTTTTTCCATTTTCCCAGGTAGTAGTTCTACCGAACATAGCAATACTCCAGTTGCATTCAGAAAACTTGAGTACTGAATACTGGCTTTCCTATAAGAAGGATTTTCAAAAGCCCAAGCATTCATTCGCATCTTAAAAAGGCGATTCAATAATGTTCGGGTCAAATAAGCCTTATAATCCTTTGCTGTCTGAACCGGTTTTGAAAGTGGCAGCAACTGAATCATATCCAATTCTATTGTTTTCAGCGATTCATTGGTAAGTATCTTTACCGCTTCCTTTTTATAAACAGGAATGTGGCATTGCTTCCAAATAGGAGAGGCAAGAGACGATAGTTTCCCGAATTTCTCCTTTATAAGCGTCTCAACCTGTTCAGGATTTATATCACCTACAACGGCCACAGCCATTAGTGAAGGATGATACCATGTTTGATAATAATCCAGAATATCCTCTCGTTTACAGTTTCTAATGACAGCCGTATCACCAATAGTCATTCGTTCGGAATAGTGCGAACTATTCAGAAGCTCCAATAGAAAAGCTGTATCACTATCGCGTTTGGCATCTCTCTTCGACAACCATTCCGAAAGTATAACTCCACGTTCTTTTTCTACCTGCATTGAATCGATAGAAAGCCCGCCTGCCCAATCAGCTAAGATAGTTAATGTTGAATCTACCATTTGAGGATTGGATGAAGGCAACTGCAATTTATACACAGTCTCATTAAACGAGGTGTGCGCGTTTAAATCTTTCCCGAATTTGGCTCCTTTCGACTCTAAGAAACGAACCATACCATCAGAGGGGAAATGATAACTACCATTAAATGCCATGTGTTCTAGGAAATGAGCCAATCCTCGTTGATTCTCCTTCTCCATGACGGAACCAGCCTTCACAAACAAACGATAAACGGCTTCCCCTTTGGGATTCGTATTCGGGTAAATATAATAGGTTAATCCATTATCCAGTTTTCTTACAATCAGATTCTTATCATACTGTAAGAACTCCGATGATTGCCCGTATACAACAGGGCTTAGCAATAAGCCTATAAAAATCAGCCATAAAAACTTTTTCATTCTACTCCTTCATTAATTCTGTTTCTCTATCACCAGTTCGCGCTGTAAACCGTCGGGACCTGGAAGCCCCATAGTCAGTCCTTGATTATTGCCAGTCAAACGAATGGTTATTGTATTGTCTTTGTTCTCATCTAAATGATTTGGCATCCATCGGATGCGTATGGGCATATCATAAATACCCGGTAGAAAAGTTAATGTACTACCCTTTGTTACCAGTTCAAAATCAACACCGGATTTCAGACCATCTCCTACTATGACTTGATAGTTCACTTCCAGATTCTCAGTCAGAGGTTTCGAACTCAGATACACACTATAAGTATTAATGTTATTCACATCCGACTTGACAATAACTTTAGATACACCTTTATCTGTCATAATATGAATAAAAGGCGTATCATAAGGCTCTTTCTCATCAGTAGTACATGCCCAAAGGCAGCTTATTAGTAATATAAAGTATAGTGATCTCATAAATGATTTATTTTTAATTGTTTACTGTCGGATTGGGTTGCATATTTGTATTCGCATTCAATTCTACTTGCGGAATAGGCAATACAAAATAATCACTAGGATAAACGATCTTTTCCACTGAAGAATTCGTATTTTCCTCACGTTTAAGATCCTGCTTCCAGCGTATAATGTCAAAGAAGTTATGTCCCTCAAAACAGAGTTCCTTTACACGTTCCTTCTCTATCAGTTGTATCAGTTTTGCGTCTGAATATTGACTAAGTGTATTGACTGCATAGTCTGTATCTACAGCACGCTCCAAAATAGATTTAAGATATCCGGAAGCAGCTGTATAATCTTTCAGATGCCAAGCTGCTTCAGCAGCATTCATATACATTTCGGAAAGACGGAAAACAAATGGATCATCCCTATTCACTTGATTATCTGGCTGTTTTAGAGAATAATATTTGGAACAATAAGCTATTCCATCTTTATTTCTAAGTAAGCCAAGACGGATATCCCCTTCATCGAACAACGTAAATAATGTATCTGCAGGAACACAGGAAGCATCATAAAAAGCCTTTAATTTTCCTGATTGATCTATTCCATTCAATCGAAAGATAGCTTCTCCCGTAGTAGAAAGATCCTGGTACATATTTAAATAGGTATCTCCTTGAGACAGTTTCCCTGTCCCAATTGCCAGTTTTGCATACTTCAGGGCGTTATTCCAATCTTCCATATACAAATAGACTCTCGAATATAATGCGTTGACCGCTTGTAAAGAAGCATAATATATTCCACTTGATTCAATGCCCCTGAAACAATCGGCAGCTCGTTCCAAATCTGCTAAAATTTGTAAATATACTTTCTTAACACTCTCCCTGGAAACATTATCATCGGGACCTGGAGTTTTTAATAGAATAGGAACTCCTAAATGTGAAGCATCTGACGTGTAATTATAAGGTTGTGCATATACCCTACATAAATCGAAATGGCACAATGCCCTCAAGAATAAAGCTTCTCCGAGAATACGTTGACACATATCCTTTGCATTCGGATAAGCTGAAATCACCTGAGGCTGATATTGAATTACATTATTCACATTTGCCAAGGCTTCATATATTTTACGCCAAATATACCCTACAGCTCCTGTCTCTTGTAAAGCATCAGAAGTAAAATTATACTGATCAAGCATATCTGCTCCTGCAGAGACATACTTCATTGACAACATATTTCCGGCAACATCCGGATATTTTGTAAACTCATTGTCATAATAAGCATACATCTTATTATATGCGCCAACCAGCCCTGCATTAAGTCCGTCAGGATCTGAAAGGAATGAAGGGATTGTTGTTTTTCCTTTTTCTTCAACTTCTAAAAAATTGGTACAACTGCTAACCAATTGCATAATGATGCATAAAGCACCGACTAGTAGATATATTCTTTTTTTCATGTTATCTTAAACCTATTTAATTATAATCCTACATTTAGTGCTATCGAGAAATATCTTTCCATCGGATAACCACTCATACATGTTTTATAAGAATTATGATCCTTTCCCGAATAAGGGGTCCAGACCCATAAATTATCTCCAATTAAAGAAATAGAACAATCTTTTAAGCCAGTCGAATGTAGAATTGTCCGGGGAATTCGATAGGAAAATACTAGATTCTGCAAACGAACCTGAGTTTTGTTATACAAATAACGGGTAGAGTTCATCACCGACTGAGTAGAGACACCCCATATTGGTTTAGGGTTCAGCACTAAATCGCCGGATTTTTGCCAACGATTCAACTGGTCAATAGACTGATTTTCCGTCATTATATTCAACCCATCCGAATTACTTGCCCTACCGAAAGATGTAAATCCGTAGCCTCCTATTGAATAATTGAACATAAAGCGCAAACTAAAATCTTTGTACGTTAAAGTATTTGTCAAGCCACCAGCTAGGACAGGAGTTGAACTCTTATACGGGACACGGTTATCCGTACTGTAAATCCGTGTTATATTCCCTTTTGCATCATACCACAAAGGTGCTCCGTCACGAGGATCAACTCCAGCCCAGCGCACTAAGTTATATGTATGTATGTCATATCCTTCCCTCCAAACCATCTCACCCATATTTTTCTGAATGCCATTATATAGCTCTAAGAGTTTATTACTATTATGTGCTAGATTCAGATCAGTTAACCAACTGAAATCACCATCTTTCTTCGGCCGGAAATTGTGACTAGTTATAGTCACTTCAATCCCTTTATTTAATATTGTTCCTACATTTCTATACACACGAGTATCACCTGTCGTTCGAGAAACATCTAAATTACTCAACAAATTAGTTGTCTTATTATGATACCCTTCAACTTCTATATCCAAACGATCGAACAAGCGTACACGAACACCTATATTTGTCATATAAGTAGTTTCCCAACTCAAACGGCTGTTTGGACAGCCCGACATAACACCACCTATTTCTCCTGCATAAGAATAACTTTCCCCATAAGAATATAAGCCAAGAGCTTCCTGAGAACCTAAGCGGGAATTTCCATTTGCCCCATAACTAGCTTTTATTTTCAAAATATTCATCCATGGAATATTGTAAAAACTCTCATTCTGAACATTCCAAGAAACTCCTATAGAACCAAAATTAGCCCAGCGTACATCTGACCCAAATTGTGAATTTCCGTCTCTACGTCCATTTAATGTCACATAATATCGATGATCGTAAGAATAACTAAGCTGCCCTAACATAGAAGCTTTGCGTTTCGTCTTACTAGTATTAGTCCCTTTACGCTCTTTTGCATAAGACACATCTTGAATATGATCATTAATGAAGCCTGACCCTGTAACTCCAAGTGTCACATAGTCCTGTGAACCAGCCTCAATCCCCAATAATCCACTTATATCATGTTTATCAAAAGACTGCTTATAATTAATGCGATGTACAGTAGTCCAGTTCATCATATTTAATGAGTTTCTAGTGGAATAACCTATCGGACCATCAGCGCTCGTCATTCCGGACCAATTAGTACGAGCATAATAAATTTCTTCCTTACCTGACTGATAATCAACACCAAATTGTCCTGTGTAAGATAACCCTGAAAGAATATCATATCTCAACATTAAATTGGCATTCGTATATAAAGTCTTTTGATTATAAATATTCTCTTCCCTTTCCGCTACACTGTTCAAGAAACGGTTCTCCGACCATTTAGGGCTTCCATCCGTTTCTTTTCCGGATATAACCTTATTGTAAAGACGAAAAGTTCCATCTTCATTATATGGTTCGAATATCGGTAAGTACTCATAATAATCCCTTCCTGGATTAAACAAATCATTCACATTATAAGAAGTAGCAAGATCAACCGAGACCTTAAACTTTCGAAGAAAAGTAAAATCCAAATTAGAACGAATAGAAAAACGCTGTTGTTTATTCCCTTTCACCGTTGCTGTATTCTCTAAATAAGAAGCTGATAAATAATACGCTGTATTCCGAGCCCCTCCCATTAAAGATAAATTTGTTTGAAAAGTATTAGCGGTATCATAAAACACATCTGTCCAATCTGTATTTGTAAGGCTGTATTTGTTCATTTCATTATCAGTATAGGGAAAGTATTTTAAATCGTTCCCTGCATTTTGATAAGCTTCCTTAGCTAACATTAGATATTGATTGGCATTCAGAACTTTCGGACTAGTACTCTTATCAATCTTTGCAACTCCATATTGAGCCGTTAAATGAATACGCAAGTCACCTTCTTTTCCTTTTTTAGTTGTTATCAATATGACTCCGTTTGCACCATTCGCTCCGTAAATGGAAGTTGCCGTAGCATCCTTCAATACTGTTATTGACTCAATATCATCAGGATTGATAAAAGATAACGGACTGATAGTCGTACTCATTCCAGGAATCAAATTAGTATGTTCACCTGTATAAATAGGAGTCCCATCCACAACCCACAATGGCTCGTTCGAAGCAGATAGAGAAGCATCTCCACGAACCCTTACATTGTAACGTGCACGTGTATTATCCGGTGAATCTGTATTCGGATCAATTTTCACTCCCGGAATCAAGCCATCCAACATTTTATCCACTCGTAAAGCTGGTAATGCTTTTAACTGGTCAGCATTCACTTGAAAAGCACTACCGACTTGGTCTAGCCTCTTTTGTGCTGTACCATACGCTCCTACAACCACGACATCATCAATAGAAATCGCATCCTGAACAAGTTTTACATTAAGTACTCTTCCCTTAACGGGTACTGTTTTCGTTTTCATCCCCACAAATGAAAAAGTTAAAAAAGCCTCTGCCTTACTAGACACTTGAATTGAATAGCGTCCATCCATATCCGTTATCGTAATATTACGAGTATCCTTTTGTTGTATAGTTACACCGACTAATGGTTCACCGGTATCATCCTTTACTTCTCCTGTTACTAAGAATTTATCATCCTGCTGTAGTTCTTCTTTTTTATTAACAGTGATAATATTGCCAGACTTTTTAAAAATAAAACCTGTTCCATTAAACAAACGATTCAAAACATCAAAAACTGATTCCTTTTCTGCCGTAACGGAAATCGGTGTTATAGTCTCCAATAATTCTGTATTATAAACAAAATCCAGTTTGGTCTGTTTTTGGATCTCATTAAACAATGTACTAACAGAAACACCACTCAAATGTAACGTTACCTTATAATTCTCTTGCATATAATCTTCACCAACGAACAAGAACGATTCCTCACTATAATTTTCATGAGAAATGGCATACAGGTAATTAGGGACTAATGTTGTACATAGCAACATTATAATAATTAGAATTCTCATAATCACTTATATATTATTATTCCGATCAATTTTAATACGAAGTCCGGAAATCTTAAAGTCAACATTTACTGTCTCTTCGATAGCATTCAAAATGACAGCTATATCGTCATATCGATATAAACTGCCTGTGAAATGAAGTTCTTTCAATGATTTATCTAAGAAATCAACATCTACATTATACCACAATGCAAGTTCTTCCATCAGACTTCCCAGACTCTCATCATAAAAAATAAAACGATTAGAATGCCAAGCGGTATTTAATAACAAATCTTTATTTTCAACTGATAAAAGATCCGTAGAAGCATCCCATATGGCTAGCTGTCCTGGTGATAGTTTATGCAACTTTTGAGATTGAGTATAAATTCCAATGCTACCCTGCACTAAAGCAACTTCAACTTTTCCTTTCACACGAGACTTCACATTAAACGCCGTCCCAAACTGCTGTATCAAAATTCCTTGAGTTTCTACTTTAAATGGATGTAATGAATCTTTCGCTATTTCAAAAAAGGCCTCCCCTTTCAATTCTACAGTTCGTTCATTCATACCTTTAAAACTAACCGGATATTTCAACTCTGATAAAGAATTCAAATGTACCCTTGTTCCATCTGATAAAGTTAATCGAAATTCTCCTCCACGAGGAACAGACAAAGTATTCTGTTGACTTATTTCCACTTTTGATGTTTCTGGGATATGATAAACAATCATCCCATCATACTCTCTTGCAATAGGTGTATCACCTATATAAATCCAATGTTCTTGCCCTGATTTTTTCAATTGTTTAGCACTACCATCTTCTAAAGTCAATATTGCTTTTGACTCTCCAGGAGTTATTCGTGATGCCTCATAGTAAAAATAGAGTCCTCCCCCTACAGAAAATAGCAATATCAGTAGAGCACAAGCAATCTTCAACCAACGACGAGAAAAAAAGCCTATTTTTCTTTGCGTTGATATCCTTCTAGTTCCCTTATGTAAAGAGGTCCATACTTTACGGAAAGCCTCATCCGATTTAGCATCAAAACGATGATATTGACGATAATCCTCAACAGCAGTCTTATCCAAGTTGATTTTCTGAAAAAAACGCAGATGAGATTCATCCTCTTGCAACCATTTTTTTAGAATTTGGTCTTCTTCTTTAGATAAACACCCGACCAAGTATTTAACAATTAGTTTTTCAATCTCCATACTATCTAATTATCATTTGTATTACACAAACGATTATAGATATAAATCGAGGTACAAGAAAAGAATAAAAAATGAGGTATCTGGATATTTTTTTTGCAATTTCTCTTTCAGATTGTTCCGAAGAGTTTTCATTGCACGTTTCTTTTGAGTTTTAACAGTTTCTATTGACAACGATAATTTTTTAGCAATAGCATCATTATCATAACCTTCCAGATGTAACAAGAATATTTCCCGACAACGTTCCGGAAGTAAATCAATCTGTTTAAATAGTAAGCGAAAAACTTCTTCTTTCTGAAAAGAATCATCCGACAAGAAACGATTTGCAGTCAAAGCTTCTTCAATATAACGACTTTCTACATTTTGATGTCGCAAATAATCAAAAGCCGCATTTCTTATCGAAATATAAAGAAATGAACGAAAATTCGCTTGCGAAGGAAATATACGATTTTCTTCCCACAAAGATGCAAATACATCTTGTACGATATCTTCAGCTATATCTTCACGTTTCGTATATTTTTGAGCATAACATACTAATATCCCGTAATAATCACTGAACAATCTTTCAAATATATCTTTCCGATTAATAGAAAAACCAGGCTCACGTATCATTTAGCAAGTTTTAGACAGCAAATATAGAAATAAACGATAGAAAAAAACAATAAATAAACATTAAATCATATTTCAGAATTAAGAATATTCGAACACTCTACACCGTTTACCTCTTTCAGGATTTTCTGAATTTCTTGAAGAATGCTCTCAACCTTTTCATTTATTTCCGTAGAAAAGTCCTCCCCACGCCTTGCCTCCAACCAACTCAGTAGAATTACAGCATTCCCAGCTCCAATCAATGTAAAAAGAGGAAGAAGTTTGTGAGCTATTGCAGCTATTTCATCCACCTCCTTAGCATTTAATGCCTGCACCATCCGGTCAGCACTCTTTTGTGTTTCCTCTATAAATGTTTGGATAATGGAATGTGTAGCTTCAGGATCATCCTCCGAAAAAGAAGTGAGGGCATTTACATTTAGTTGCATATCTTCTGTTATATGCGCTTCATCGGCCGAAAGTTGACCTTCATTTACTGTTAGCAACAATTCCTTTACTGTAAACGGTTTATGCAAACAACCGACAAAACCATGTTCATGTAAAGCGGCTTTATCCATTTCACTACGGGCAGTCACAGCAATAACAGGGATTGTTTTTGCTTGTGGTATATTAGAAGCCCGTAATAGTTTTACCAGATCAAACCCGTTAATGGCAGGCATTTGTATATCTGTCAGCAATACATCGAAGACGGAAGAGCGAAGTTGTTCAATCAGCTGTTCCAGCTGTTCACAGCACACTGCATCAATACCATGCTGTTTCAACATGGCGGCAGTCAGATTCAGCTGAATCTTATCGTCATCAATCAAAAGCACACGAATGACTTTCATGGGAGGAATGGCAGCCGACTGTTTGGGAGCGTATGGACTTTCATTCTCCGAAGATTCACTTTCCGGAGATTCGCTCTCTGCAAGGAATTTACCTACCGGATAAAGAGGTAAAGTTACAGTAAAACAGCTCCCTTTTCCTAATGTGCTTTGCACGTCAATGGTTCCTTCAAGCAAGGTTACCAATTTCTTCACAATAGAGAGTCCGAGTCCGAAACCTTCTTCCCCCTGCGCACCGGAAAGACGTGTAAATTCTTGGAAGATACGTTCACGATCTTCTGATGCCATTCCTTTTCCTGTATCGGCAATGGCGATGGTTAACTTAGAAGAATCATAACTGGCTGTCAGGCTAATTTCTCCTTTTTGAGTAAACTTTACGGCATTGGACAAAAGGTTGTTCACAATTTGCCGGAGTCGCAAAGGATCACTGATATATCTTCCATTCAGTTCCGGGACGACGTGACATTGCAAGGCTAAACCTTTGGCAGCGGTCAAAGGTTCGAAACTGACATAAATTTCGTCGAATAGCTGGGAAGGGTTAAAGGTTACGCGATTCACTTCCGCTTTATTGAGATCAAGCCGGTGGAAATCAAGCAAGTCACTGACTAACTTCAATAAATGTTCTGAAGAACTTTTCATATTGTCGAGGTAGAATCGTTGCCGTTCATCTTCTGTCAATCGGGACAGGAGTTCGGTATATCCCATAATTGAGCCTAACGGAGCTTTAAAATCATGGGTAATGGCAAGCATTAATTTTTCACGGGCGATCAGCAAATCTTCCGCCCGTTTATTCGCCACCTCCAATTGCTGGCGGTAACGGTTGCTACGGGAAATATCCCGCATAATCAATATCAGGAAAAAAGCCGATAATAGTACGGCACCAACCGCGATACCGCCGATGATACGTGCCGACCGCATCCTCACTTCCTGCTGAAGTTCGGCATCCTGACGGGCACGCAAGGTCATTTCTTCCTCATACTGTTTAATCAAGCTATCCATCCGTGCCGTCAACTGCGTATTCATCCGCTGGTACTTTGTACTGGTACGCCGGATTGTTTTCCTCCGTTGCAACCGTTTTTCTTCGGTAGCCATGCGGATTTTCTGCTGAAGAGAATCTTTAGAAGTGGTCGGTTGGAGAATGGTATCAGTGGCTACTTCCAACGATGTATTTACTAATACGGCACTGTCTTGTTTAGAAGGGGAAAACACTTCGGCGAGTCGTTTGAAGAATCCCTTCTTTTTAGGAGTAGTGATTAACGAGTCACGTTTGGTGATGACCCGATGTTGTACCCGTTGCTGGGTAATCACAGAATCCTGTTCGGATATGATTTCTTCGATTTCCGAAGCAGAGAGAAGGCTGTCGTTTGCCTCACTTAGCACCCGCAACATCTGAATCGTGTTTTGATCTTTCTCATGGAGAAGGGTCAATAAACTGTCTGTTCTTAAATTCTGTTGATCGTCGGCGGCCGACAATGCTTCCATCTCACGATGTACAAACACCAGCGAGAAAAGGAGGATCGCCAGCAACAAAGTGTAACCGGCGGTTATTTTCAACTTTGTAAAACGGAAGGAAGCCATTGGGGTTAAGTATTAAGTTTTAAGTATTTAGTATCAGGTTTGAGGATGAGGTTCGGGGAGTTTCGTCATGTGATGAAAACGCCACCAAAGCATCAATCCTGCGCTCGTCAAACCAAAAGGAAATGCCATCCAGACACCTACTACTCCCCATCCCATCACAAAGCCGCAGAAATAACCTACAGGAAGAGAAATAATGAAATAGGCGACAAAGGCAATCACCATCATTAGTTTTACATCTGAAATTCCACGCAAAGCGTTGGCGAAAGTAATCTGCAGTCCGTCGCCAAACTGGTAAACGAGGAAAGGGAAGATTAGAGAGGTCACCATAGCAGCCACTTCCTGACTGTCGGTAAACCAGCCTCCCAAGTAATTCCGGCAAAGGAAGACAATCAAAGAAAGCACAACGCCCAATGTCATCATCAGATGAAAACCTGCATAGGCAGAACGACGTACATTGATGATGTCATTCTGACCTTTGAAGTTACTGACACGAACAGCCACAGCAGCACCCATACCGTAATACATCATAAATGTAAACTGCGAAATAGCCAGCATAACCTGATGAGAAGCCAGAGCGATAGTACCCAGCCAACCGATCATGATCGCACTTAGACTAAAGGAGGCTGTCTCCATTCCCATTTGAAAAGCAACCGGCCATCCGAGACCATTCAAATGCCCAAATACAGCTCGTGACCATCCCAAACGGAAAAAGCCAATCTTATAGCGGACAAAACGCGGACTACGCATAAAGATGATGATAAATATAATCACCATCACGATACGCGAGAACAGCGTGCTGACACCTGCTCCCAACAGACCTAACTCGGGCAATCCGAGCTTTCCATAAATCAGGATATAGTTTCCTATGATATTCAAGACATTTCCACCAAGCAATATCCACATAGCGGTTTTTGTATCCGTAATTCCGTCTGTAAACTGCTTGAATCCATTGAAAAGCATGACAAACACTAGTGAAGCGAGCAAAACAAGGTAATACGGTTTAATCAGGGGAATCAATTCTTCCGGCTGTCCGAGACGTTCTATATTTAGATAAAGAACAGTCATACAGACAGTCAGCAGCAATGCAACCATCAGGTTTGCCAGCAAACTGTTGCGTAAAGCCTGTCCCGCAGGGGCATACTGGCGGGTTCCATACAAACCTCCCACAATGGGAGTCAGCCCATACGAAAAACCCGTACTGAAAATAATCGCCAGATTGAACACATTATTGACGAAGGAAGCTGCTCCCAGCTCAATCGTACTATGATGCCCGATCATTAACGTATCCGCAAATCCAAGAACGATTACTCCTATTTGACCGATCACAATCGGCAGTCCGAGAAAAATTAGTGCTTTATAATGCTCTTTATATGTACTATAAATATGTC
>ERZ791619.561-NODE-561-length-19655-cov-2.96383_pt1 | contig 19655 bp, 32 predicted proteins | sample MGYA00510271_ERZ791619 | MGnify/ENA primary metagenome ERZ791619 (study PRJEB30046, sample SAMN00715209) | human gut metagenome | study: EMG produced TPA metagenomics assembly of the A metagenome-wide association study of gut microbiota in type 2...
AATCTACAGATTTTTTTACACCTTAACCTTTCTTAACGCTTTAATCTGTATAAACACAAATAGTGTTTCCTTCCACTCGATAGCCAAAACATAAATTACCACCATCACAAAGAAGAGCAATTTCTCTATCAGTTAAATTAGGGGCGTTTTTAAGAACTGTATATTTTACATGAGCGTATCCAACGTTATTGCATGACACAACAACATCGTAGTCATCCATGTTGATTTCACTAGGTCTTCCAATCTTAAATTTGTATTTTTCCATTAATTCCTTATATGTTTCATAATTTGATTTTTCATTTCCCATTTTTATAATTCCTCCTTAACGATATCTTTCATGTCATTTTTGTAATAACAATCTTCACATACTGCATAGCCAAATCCACTGCTATTCAAGATGATTCTTGATGTATAAGAAGTTCCGTACATGATTTTCTTTTCGCATTCACAACAGGCAACTTTCTTGTTCATATCATCTTCGTAATATGTAGACCCTTCAGGCAATGCATAATCTTCATATTGGCCGGTTTCCAAATCATATTTTCTAGCAAAAGCATGATCCATTGCAGTTTTTAATAAATCAAAATACTTTAAAGCATCATCTTGTGTCATATCTTTGTAATTTGCATCAAGGACAACAACACCATGTTCCTTACATAACTTTGACCATTCTTTACCTGTCATTGATATCACGTCCTGCAACTGGTTTATTGCGCATGAAGTCTTCAAAATCCATATTGCAATCGGAACAGATTTCTGCTTTCTTTCTTACAAGTCCCATGCCACCATCACTTTTCAATCCACCTGCTTGATATGAGATTTTATAATTATTGACCTCTTTGGTTTTGAAAACTCTTTTACATCTATCACATCGAACAATTCCTCTATCTATTTTCATGATTCGCTTCCTCTCTTCTTTTCTTGGTGATCATAGAAAGTCTTTCATTTCTTTCTTTGATTCTTAAATTTTGCATTCTCAAACGATAATTTTCATTTTCCAGATACGCAATTTTTTTCTTGAGGGGCAAATAATTACCTTCACCCCATTCAAGAAGTAATTTTCTTAATTCATCACACTTTGACATCTCTTAATTTCCTGTTCAATTTTCTTAAAAGTTTGTAAGGAAATGGATTTTCTTCTAAATATTCAAAATAGCTGACTGTTGTTGAAAATCCCTTTATTCCATCAAAATTTCCATGTGAGTAAGGTGTAGCAATGATTTTATTCAAAGCAGCTTCAATATCACCATCAACAATCCTTTTATCAGCACTACCCATGCACATTGCATTTCCTGTCAACATGTTTGGCATTGCATATTCATACAATTCGGTATCTCCTACTTTGTATTTCTTATAGCAGTAACATTGGATGCCTTTTACGATTTTGTTGTCATATCGAACGATATAAATAGCATTAGGAAAATTTATTTTGTATGAATGATTATTATAAGTAACATATTGCATATGCTCAGGTTGCTTTATAACAGCATAATCAATACCAGCGCCTATCGTGTTTTCAGAAAACAATTTTATGTTTGCTTTCTCATGCTGATCTTTGATAAAAAAATCATTAAAAAGTTTTACCAGTTCTTCTTTTGAAAGCATTTTGAATGTAATCTTCTCGTTTTGTTTGATACATAATTCAGCATCATCTTTTTTATTGTTTAAACGAATGATTGCTTCTCTCATTACATGATCACCTCGCTTTTTGTCTTTAATGTGTTTGAAAGAGCTGAAATCAAAGCATTTGAAGTAAATTTATAATCACAATCATCTACTTTTCTTTCGATTATTATTTGCAACAATTCCGTATTGTGTCTTTCTTTTTTTGAAACATTTGCCATGATTTCTAGAGCTTCATTTGCCACTCCAAAATTCAAATCAGGATATTCCCATCCTTCAATTTCAATGTTTCTTACGTTTTCTTTAACAAATTGACCATTTATAAATCGATATCCAAAACCATATAGCATTGCTCTTATTTGATAGCTCTTTTTATAAAGCTTTCTGAATTTCCTAGCTTTTCTCTTGTTTTTAAATTTGATATATAAGAACTGCATTTCAGTGGTACCTAGATTGTAATAATCAACCTTAGGTTCGGATAATGTTTCATCCGAGTACTCACACCACTCTTTGGCTTCTGCATATATTTCTCTAAAGACACCTTTTAATTGTGGAATAATAAAACTTACATTTACAAACACTTCATTCTGTTCATCATATAATCCTTCAATCAATGTTTCAAAACCATCAACTGCAAATTCGTTTCTGTCAAAAAAAGGACTTAATATAACTTCTTCAAATTCATAATCGATAACATCTGGAAAAACATGTTCATCTAATAAGTCGATTTCTTGAAAATTTTGTATCAGATCATTAGACTCATCTTCTTCAAATGCAATCGTTAAATCATCTATAGCTTTTGGTGATGTATAGCTTAAAGCGTTGATGAAAAACTTTTCATAGGTGTTAGGTTCTAATTTATCTGGAACATGATCAGTCGTAAAAAACTGTCTCAAATCTGTTGACAAGTTGAACACCTTCTTTCAACTGATACATGATTAAAGCGTTGCAATGTTCCAATATCGATACGGCCATTTTTGCATTTGTTACTAAAAATTGAACATTTCCTTTGGCGGCCTGTTCTTGACAAGAAACGTCAAGTGGGTGCTTATCTAAATCGAATTTGTAACATTGACTTCTCAAATTACATTGTTGAATACCATTCTTTTTTGTTGTGATATAAATATTTCCTTCGTATTCACTGTTCGCTGAGTCAATGTAAATAACATCATCTAGCTTCTTAAATACTTTTTCTAAAATCATTCTTGTAGCATCATTATCGACACATCCTATGATTACAGGAACATATCCCTTATCATCTTGGATAAGAGCAAATAAACTTTCATAAGTGCAATATTTATCATCGAATTCACACTCTATTGGATAAAGAGAATTGATTTTTCTCGATAATGCCAAAGCCTTATTATCACCAACGTCTTGAGATTGGTATCCTTGACGTTCGATATTTTTAGATTCAACTGTATCACCATCTACTAGTATCATTTTATGTGACGTTCCTAAAAGAAGTTTTGGAAGGTCTCTTGCTAAAAGAGAACCAGTCCCACCAACTCCAATTACATAGAATTTATATCTTGTATAATTATTGGCCATGTCAACCACCTAGCCTTTTCTATGTTGTTTTCCAGTTACAACAAGAACGTTGTCATCCTCGATATAACTGTATTCCATTGTTCCTGCAAACTCATAATGTCTGTGTTGCAACATAATGCTTGTGATTTCCTTTTCTGTATAATCTTGGCCATCCACAAATCCATAAGAAGAAACATCAATCAATCTTCCTTCAGAGTAGACTCCAAATGGATACTTGTACGTTTTTTCACTACTTGATTTTTTCTTGGGTGTTTTTTTACCTGCAGGTTTTTCTTCTTTTTTAGATTCTTCTGCAATTTCAGTCGCTTGTTTTTCAGCTTTTGCAACTGGAGCAGGTTGTTGATCAGCTTCTTTTGGTGCTTCTTCAACCTTTTCCACTTCTTTGACAACTGTATCTTTTACATCTTCTTTAGCTGATTCCTCAGCTTTTTTCTTTGCTTCTTGTTCTTCTCTAACTAAATCAAACAATCCCATAATTCTATCCTCCTATTTCGGTCTTCTTTCACCGATTTCTTCTAGACATATTTTTAAACATTCATTTTCAGCAAATTCACGAATGATAACCAGTTCACACACTTGAATATCGTCGTAATATGCCACATTATTGAGTGCATCTAAAACTACTTTTATGATGTTATCGATATCCGGTTTAACGGTGCATAGAAACGTTTTATCTAATAGCCAACCTCTTAATTTTTTAGTGGTTGACTTCGGTATTTCCCTGTATGCAAATATCTTCACCCTCAACGCTTTATCACTTTGGTAACTTGTAGTTCTTCGATAGCACATTGCTATTTTTTGTTCGTAATCCCTTGTTTTTTTAGGTGTGTACGCTCTTACGAATTTTCCTTGCGTAGTAAATCTCGGTCTGCCTTTTCCAACGATTGCTCCTGGAACGGTAAACCAAAACTTCTTGTAGTTTGCTTGTATTCCAAGATTAAGCTCGCATTGGGTCGAAATCATCTTCTAATTCCTCTGGAACAACAGCATCTTCAAGAAGTGCATCTAATTGCTCTTCCTCTTGATAATCTTCAATATCTTCGATATTTTCAACGTTTTCAATCTCTCCATAGCTTTCTGTTGTTTCAAGACTTTCAAATTTCTCTGAATCTCTATCGACTGTATCAACCGCATCAAAATCCATTGATTGTTGATCATGAGCATTTTCTCTAGGGTCCTCTTTGATATTGAAATAAACCGTCATTGAGATAGTGGTTTGGCCACCATTAAGTTCAACATCATCATGTGCAGCTAAATAGCGTGGATTCCACCCCTCAGCAAGCGCTCTAAATTCATTTACTCTGATATTTTCTAACATGTAAATATTTGGATATCCGATTTTTGCTAAAATTTTATTGTCATCTTCTGAAATCCAACGACCTGTAGTTTCTACTATTCTTGGAACCCTAAAAGAATCCTCTTTCGCAACTTGCATGATTTTCTTTGACATATATCCTGCTTTTTTGAAAAAATTCTTAACTGCAATTAGATACGATTCTTGACAATTGAAGTGGTCGGCTTTTGTAAGCATCAAATCACCATTAGGCAATTCAGACAATTCATAAGGAATTTTTCCAAATTCTCTTAACTCATCATCCAATAACAAATTGCTTTGAAAATCATATACTGCAGCATGATTACCACACGCTAAATACAATCTTTCATCATCACCATAGAAAACTGGTGTGTACTTTGGATTCTTCTTGATAATTTCTTTAGCGATTGCTAGAAATTTATAGAAAAATGGTTCTTCATTCTTTTTTATGAGCATTTTCATCTCTCCTTTTTTTGTTTAATTTGTTATTTTCTTGGTCAAATCTTCATCCTAACGAATGTTTTTAGATAATTGGTAAAGTTAATCATCTTTATAGCAAACACTCGCTAGAAACGAAAATTTTAAGTTTTTTATTTTAGACTAGAATTGAATGTCATCTTCCATAATGTTGAAAGATGGATTTTCATTCATAAAACTGTCTTGTTGTTGATTTTGTATTGGTTGTTGGTACTGATTTGGATTGTATGTTGATTGTGAATGATATTGTTGTTCTTCATATTTGTCTCTAGGTTTTGTTTCTAAAAACTGAACTGAATCACATACAACTTCAGTAACATATACACGTTGACCTTGAGCGTTGTCATATGATCTTGAACGAAGTCTTCCTTCAACTCCAACTAACGAACCTTTGGAACAGTACTTTTCAACATTTTCAGCAGTCTTATTCCAAACAACACATGAAATGTAATCCGCTTGTTGTTCTTCATCATTTCTCTTTGGTCGATTAATCGCTAAAGTAAAGCTTGTAACTGCTGAACCGTTTTGAGTTCTTCTAAGTTCAGGATCACGTGTCATCCTACCAACTAAAACTACTCTGTTTATCATATCTTCTACTTCCCTTGTTATTTTGATTTTGAAGTTTTTGTTCTAATCTTGCTTTTGCTTCTCCCCTGTATGTAAGAACCGAAGAATTGCGTTTTCTAACATGTTCTTCATGCAGCATCTTGATTGACTCCTTGTCGTAACTGCATTCTTTAAATTTTTCGATATTTTTCTTAGCTTCCTGAGAATTGAAGAATCTAAATGGAAAGTTTCCATATTCTTCATCTTCAAAACTAACAATTACGGTGTAGGGTTCAATTAGTTCAATTGTGTAATCAGGAACTTCAATGTTAGAAATAATTTCTCCTATGCTTGGAGCAAAAGGTTTCTTTTTTGAAAATGCTACAATTGCATTTCTTACCTGTTCATATGAGTACTCCATAAACACATCACACCAGACTTCTATAACTTCTCTATCATTGATATTTAATTGTGTTGATGGATTTAGATTTTTGTAAAATTTCAAAATCTTTTTGATTTCCGTTTTTTCCAAATTTAACTAATCCTTTCACTAAATGGAGGGGCGCTACTATATATAGCAATCTGCAATGTCGTATGCGAAGGATTGTTATCCGTGAGTGTGCAACACACCCCTCTTGTTTTATCTTGTTTTTTCTTGTTTATATTGTTTATATTGTTTATATATAGAAAGGGGTGTAGGAATTTTTCCTATACAGTATGGGAATTTCTCCTATACCATGTAGGAATTTTTCCTATACAGTATGGGAATTTCTCCTATACCATGTAGGAATTTTTCCTATACTAATACCCTCGCCACTTCTTATAATTCAGCACCTTTATAAACGTATTTTGAGGAGTTGTTTTATAATCTATATAACCTTTGTTTTTTAGGAATTCCATAAATTTTTTTAAGGTTTTATTGTCCCAATTCAAATTCTTTCTCATTTCTATTTGTGTGGTTGTAAAGGTTCCTGCCTCTCCATACTTATCATCAAAATAAGCCTTAAAGAGGCAATAAGAAAACAGCGTCCATGCTTTTGAATTTTTAATAATAGGATCATTCACCAGCTCGTTTGAAAATCCTGTGTACCCTTTCTTTACCTCTTTTTCAGCCATTGATTAAACCTCTTATTTTACATACTTTTCTTGATAATCACTTATATAGATCTCTCTATGATTTCCTTGTGTATCACCATAAATCAATCCTTCATCATATAACTTCTTCAATGATACTTTGAATTTATTTTCACTGATTGGCAAGTCTAGATTTCTAATGTTCAATTCTAGATGCCCATCATTATCACAATTGAACAATAGATAAGTGAAAGTCCATAGAGAATAGGTATCTCTATAGGCTTTCGTGTTTGTAAATGATCGAGGAAGTATAACGTATTCTTCTTGCATCTTGTTACCTCCTACATTGACATTGGGTCAAAGTCATCAACTGGAACTGGTTCAGCTTGTTTTTCCTCATTGATGATGTCTTGCATTGTTGGTGCAGTAGTTGCTTCAATTGCTTGATGCACTTGAGGAGTTTCTTCTACAACAAAGTTGTTTGTCGTATCTTCGACACCAATTTCTTCAGGAACATACATTCCTTGGAATTCTGATGTAAAAGCTTCCCTTAAACATTGAGCAACTGCAACTTTTCTAATCATTGTTGCTGGTTTACCACTCCATTGAGCGTTAACTGTTCCATCTTTCTTTTTACCAACATATTCATCAAGTGATACTTCTACACGTTCAGGTTCTCTGTCTTTTCTATAGACTTCGCACCATCCGCCCACAAGTTCTTCTCTTGATGGAATATAGAATGTACCAACACGATAATCAATCTTACCTTCAGCAGTTAAAACAATGATTCCTGCTTTCTTTCCTTGATATTCTGGATGTTTATCTGCTCTTTTTTGATATACATCTTTAGAAACGACCATTGTTGCTGGTGAACTACCATATTTGATTAAGTGTGCTTCTTTAATAAATGGATTTAATTTTTGCGCTGAACATAATGCAATGAATAGTTTGACTTCTTGATCACTTACATTACCTCCTCCAGCGACCAAATAAGCCTTTACGATTTTAGAAGATAGCTTGATTTCTCCTGTATCTGTTTTGATTGTTGTTACTTTATTTTCTCTTACTTCATTTGCTTGTTGTACCATGCTTTGTACTGCCATAATTTATTTTCTCCTTTTGTTTAGTGTTATAATTTACCTCGAAAGTGAGGTGAAACAGTGTCAGTAGTGCTAACAAAATTAGCTGATAAATTCTTATGTTCTACATATAAAACATTTCTAGAAAGGCGTGCTCAAGGTTATTCGTTAGACAGATCAAAACAATTTAAAAATAACTTTGAGCAACGAGAACCATATATTTTAGATTTTAATATCGAAGATGTTGGCGACATTCTAGATGAATTAAAATCCATTGGCTTTGTTAAGGAGTGGGTAAGTGGCGACTTCCTTCTCACAAATAATGCTATTATTTATATGGAAAAAAGATTTAAAAATGGTTTGATAGAACTTACAGATTTTATCGCTAAGTTTATTCCTTAGGACGTTCAGATAATGAATGTCCTTTTCTTGATGAAATAAAATCGCATTTGTAATCACCTTCAAACTTTAAAACTATTTGTGTACCTAGATAATCTGTTTCTGATGAAACGGACATAACTCCCTTAATTTCATGACCATTAACGAATAATTTTCCATTCTTATCTAAATAAACCTTATTCATAATTTCACCTCATAACTTTCTTTAATTGATTTCTTTAACGTTATATTTATTGACCACTCCTGTTTGAGGATCACTTAATTCTTTTTCAGTTAATTTCACTTCACCGAAATTGAATGTTGGATTGATGTTTTTGATTACATCCATGTATCTATTCAACATTTGAAGAGCTCCTAAATCACCCTCAAACTCAAACGTTTTCTTCCATGTTCTGCCTTGGAACTTTTCAGGCGTTTGCTTGATTTCAGTAACGATATACTTATCATTTACGTTAGCAATCGTTTCATCACCACGCTTGATTGGTGTGTATTTAGGTTGATTTTCAACTGTTTGAGAAACTTGTTTTTTGACTGCTTCCAACTCTTTTTGGTGTTGAAGTTCTGCTTCTTTTTGTTTCTTTTCAAACTCTTCCTTTTGGTGTTGAAGTTCTGCTTCTTTTTGTTGAGCAACCGCTTGCGATTGCTTTTTGATGTTGTCAACTTCATCGCTGATCATTTCAGTCACTTTAGGAAGTCCTTCAGTTGCTAAAAGCACTTGATACTTTTCTCTTGAAATGAGTTTTTCATCAATATTAGCAATCAAGCATGAATTGATGATTGTTTTTTCAACCATTTCTAAATTCAATTTGTCATTCTTTTCTTTTTCCATTAAAGCATTGAATTGTGCTTCAACTTGTTCTTCAAATTTCTTTTTGGATGTTGAAGCATTAAGCCATTTTTCATCAAAAACGAACTGATCAGCATATTCCTTTGAAATCATCTTTCTAGAAATCAATACTTCTTTTAGTTGATCAATAGCTGCTTGACGTTCTTTTCTAAGAGCTTCTTTTTGCTTTTGAACAAATACATCCACATTTTCAGCCACAACACTTGCAGTATCATTTAAAGCTTTAACAACTTTATTTACCTTTGCTTCAAATTCTTGATAAGGCTCAATGTATGCTTTTTTGACTGCTTTTCTTTCAGTTTCTAATTTTTTAGCATACGAACGATATAATGGAACCATTCCAGTTTTAGCTTTAACAAAATCTTTGTAGTTCTTTTCATCTACAACCACACCTTTTTTAGCTTCAATTGCTGGAATCAATTTGACCATTTCATCAATATTTGAAACAATCGCTTCATTTGCTGGTCTTTTTTGAACTTCTAATGAAAGGTGTTTTTCATCAATGTCAACGTGTTCTTCAATAACTTCAGCTTTTGCTTCAACTACCTTTTCTTCTTCAGTTGGTCTAAAGAATTCGATGACGTTGACAACTTTATAACGTTCATCTAACACTTGATTAGCTGGTTGCCAGAAGATTGCATTGTCTTGTTTTAAAATGACAAATGCTTTATCTCCTGGATATGTTAGTTTGACAACTGGTTCTCCATTCACAAGAAAGCAGTTATTGATTGATAAGAAGTTGATAACTTTATCAAATTCTTCTTTGGTTGTAATTTTTACAGCTACCAATTCATTGAGTAGCCCTGTTTGAAACTCATTCATTTTCTTTTTTCTCCCTTCTACGATAAAAACTTATTTATGAAATACACTTGACCTTTACCTGTTACTTTAGTAGTCAATGTAATCCTTGTACTTCCATCTGGATTAGTAATTGTTCTTTCTTTGACTTCAAACAATCCAAGATCCATTGATTTTTGTGTTGGCTGATTGTAACGTTCACCCTTTTTAATTAGATATTCGTTTTCTCTCATCCACTCAAACAAACGATTTTGACCAATCTCATAGCCATTTTGTCTGATAAGCTTTGCCAACTGACCAATCAAGATTGATTCATTGCTGGCACTTACTGCATCAGCAAATAGAGCTTTAGGCTTCAATTGATTATTTTCTTTAATCAAGCCTTGTTTTTCTTCCATCAAAGCTTTTACTTGTTTTCTTGAATACTCAAGTGCTCTATTCATTACAGCTTCAGGACTGTTCCATCTTCTTTCTAGTTCCAAGAAGTATTGTCTAACTTCCTTACCCTTATCACTGCGTTGGATCATTGCAATTTCTTTTGCCATGTCGAGAGTGATTTCATAATCTTGAAGTTCTTGATGAGCTTGGGTGTTAAAAACTTTACGCCCTAAATAATCAATGCTTTCTTGAAATCCATATTGGTTCATACGTTCAAACCAATTTCCAAATCTTTCAGTAACTCCTAAAAACTTATGAAGTTCTCTTGCAGACAATGTAATGCGGTCATTGTCATAATTTACTTTTAATAGTTCATTCATATAGGTTCTCCTTTCTAATTGACTTTTTTTGCATTAAGTGGTAATTGGATTTGAATAGTTTACTTACTTATCGCATAGCACCAACAAACAAATAAACAAACAAATATGATAGTTGTAATTACCAGCTCTATATTTTCATGTTTGGAAATACGCTTATCTGTGATAGTTTTATATGCGCTGTTAAGCAAACACGAAATTTCAAGTAAAGTAACTGCTATCGATAATAAAGAAATGATAGCTTTCCAAAATAGCATTTTCTCAAATCCTTTCTAATTGACTTCTTTTAATTCCTTATTTCTGTTTTCTAAAAACGGAGGTGGAGTTTTAGTTTTTATTAAATTCCAATACCACAATTCCGTTTTAAATAGATATTTAGCGTCTAGCACTAAATCATCATAGTGTAGATAAACAACTCTTGTTTCTTGTTTTCCTGCGCCGTTATTTGCCCAAGGAATATCAAGAATGGCATATAGGACAAAATGTCTAAGACCTGTTGTGATCATGTAATGCAAAACTTGGAAGTAGTAGCATATTGGAATGTGATCATTGGCCCATTCTTTTAACATTGCACCATTTTGAATAGTTGTTGATTTGATTTCCAACCCCCATTTTTCTTTGGTTGCAATCTCAATCATTGCCCCATCTAAATTAGCTCTTAAAAATGGATATTTCTTGTTTGACAGACTGATATCTTTCGTATCAATCAATTCAAACTTGTTTTTATAAAGGACACCGAACAATTCAATGAGGATAGGTTCCAATGCATTTCCTTTTTCGATTGCTTCACTCGTTTGAAATACAGGCTTTTTAGCACCTGTCTTTTCCTCCCACAATTCATAAGGTGTTTTGTAATTGTTTACGTTCATTACAATTCCTGCATCAGAACCACCGATTCCTTTTCCTCTTAGACTATGCCAATGTTTTTCATCTTTTACATAGTCAATGTTGCAGTTAGGAAAAAACTCCTCATAGTTCGTAATTGCCATTTTCCAGATCCTTTTTTGCACTGGCTAATTCTTGATTGAGATAACCAAGTTGAAGATAATCATCACTATCTAGATGATCCTTGCACTCCATACACATGATTGAACCCTCAATATCAGCAACTCTTTCTTCTAATTCTTTCTTTTTCATCTTCTAACGCCCCTTTATATTGTTCTTGGATGTAGTTATTCAGTTCATTACAGCAATGATTGAAAGCATTTTTTGCTGGTGTAAACATTTCTTTGACCTTTTCAATGTCAATATCAATTGGTGCCATTTCTAGAAAAATACTTCCTAAGAAACACCAATCATCAGTTGGCATAACTTTAAGTTCATCACCTTCTTTTTTGATTCCAACTTCTAATTTAAATAATGGAATTTTTGGTCTTTCTACAGGTTCATTTTCTGCTGAACCAACTTGAACAACTTTGACATTTGCACCTGCAGCTTTAGCTGTTTGGATAATGTCTTCTAAATCTTTTTTTGCCATATTCTATTCCTCTCTTTTTATATAGATTTCTACTGTGTACTTTTGCATTTTTGGACTGTCAACAAAGATATCTATCTTGTTTCCTTTGATAGCCCCTCCGCAGTCTTGAGCCACGTATTCCTTGCCATTGATTAAAACTATGGAACCATACGGAATGATTGAAGGGTCTACCGCAATGGTTCTTTCCTCTTCAGCAATAGCACCTGTAGAAGTTAAACGACCGTAAATATCTTCTCCGGGCCAATAGTAAGTAACAGTAAATTGGCCAAGAGCTCTTCATTTTTGAAGTTCTTCTAATTGAGCTATGAGATACTTGTTATCCTCTTGAACACTGTCATATAAATCTTCGAAACGATTCTTATCAGATAACGCATCACTGTAATAATCTTCTAAAAGAGAAATCTTTCCCTTTTGTTGTTGAATTTTTGTTTCATAAGCATCCAATTTGTTTTGGTAATAACAAACTGGAGTAAGGATACAAAACATCACTAATATTGAAATAAGAAAATATGTTCTTTTTTTGACTTTCATATTGCATTTTCTCCTTTAATGACTTAAAATTTACTTGCTATATTGAGTGCCTAGAAATAGGCACCTTTTTTATATACTCCTGACTATGATTGCTAAACAGTTAGCAATAAAACAACCGATAATAATGATTGTGACCAATCCTCTTTCCGAAAGCTTCATAAGTTACACCTCCTTTTCATTTACTTCGAACATTGCGATATACTCACATCTTTTAAGAAACTCTTTCTCATAAGTTGTAAGACCACCTGATAGAAATAAGTTTTTAACTTCTACTTCAAATCTTCCTGATTCATAACCTAATTCAAAACGATTCCTTGGATAATCTTCTCTTTGAGAAATTCTAAGAATTGCCAAAAACTTTTTATCTATTTCGCTCTTGATCATTTCCCTGTCCGCACGAACCAGCATCTTTCTATCTCTTCTATCTTTAGTGATTTTATTTGCCAATTCATAGTAGGATTTTTGATACCATTTGAATTCCTTTAACATGTGTACTAAAACTGCAATGACAACAAACAAAATACAGCAGATGATAATTAATGAATTTTTACTCATAAATTTTCTTTTCCTTTCCATTACTGACCACCAAGGAACCAACCTCGTGTTATTTAAAATGATTAATTTCACAATATTAGGACCATCTTTATGATTTATATGACTTTTTTATTTGTTCAGGAGTTGAGATTGGCTCCTTGATGACCAGTAATTACTTATTTAATTTTTAAGAACTTGCGTTCTTTTGGTACTGTTCTTCGATGTAATCATCAAGAACACTCTTAGCAATCAACGAACCATTTTTGTCCTTGATACTTTTCAAAATATTTGTGTTAACAAGCTTATAAGTACGAGTTATTCCGATTCCTAGATAATTTGCAGCTTTTTTAACTGAAAACAGCGGACCATATAATTCTCTTGCCATTTGTTATCTTTCCTCCTTTATCCAATAACGTGTAATTGTTTCAACACAATGGTCTACATAAGGATCACTAACTAATATTCTTGGTGGAACCCATGTCTTGATAAATAAATAACCAATAACTTCTTGCAAGATTGCTTCTATGCTATTGCAAGTGCATCCAATCCTTGTATCATCAATAACTAGAGTTTCTTGATAAGTTTCAAGATTAACTTCGTAATCAACTTTAGTGATTCCAAATGGTCTTAATACAGGAATGATTGCGTTTAACACTTTCATTCTTTTTTCTTCTAAATACTGTGGCCATGTTTTTTCTTTCATAATTTATTCCTCCTTTCTTAAACTCCAAATTCTTGTATTTAATAAAGTGTCTTTTTAGGAAACTTTATTAAATATCAGTTAAAATATGTTTGTGCTTGATAGAAAATTAACGTTTGCGTTAAGTATTGGGTAAAATATATAGTTCCTCCATTGGTATCTTTAATACCTGAGAAACCATAAGTAATTCCTTGCCTTCAAAATCTACAATGCCACGTTCCTTTTTAGAATAAGTAACCGTGGAGCATTTAAGCATTTCAGACATCTGTTTTTGCTTGATGTCTAACTCAACACGTCTTGCTTTAATTTTCCTTGTGTTAATTTTTGCATTCATCGTTTCACCTCTCTTTACGTTTGCGTTAACTTTACATTACTATAGTAACTTAACACAAATTGAAAGTCAATAATAAATTATAATATTTGTTAAGTTTGCTCTAATCTTTTTTACTTTTATTATAAAAAATGTTAATTTTAATATAAGAAAAAGATTGTTTAGGAGGCTTAAAAATGAATTATGATAGACCGGGAGATAGAATAAAAAAATTAATAAAAAAGAATGGACTTTCGCAAAAAGAATTTGTGGAAAAATTTAATGAAAAGTATGGTTATTCAGATTCTGAAGCAACAGTCTCTCAATATGTAAACAATAAGCGAACACCTGAAATTGACAAAATGGTAAAAATTGCAAATTTCTTCAATGTAACACTTGATTACATAATGTGTAGAACTGATGTTGATAGTGATATGTCTATTTACGACAAACCAAAGGAAAATACATCTAAATCAAACATATCTTTCTCTACTCCACAAGAAGCCTTAAGCTTCATTTTAAAACAAGAAATGGTAGCCGATTTTGGTGGGTATGATTTAGAAAATATGTCTGATGATGAAATCATGGAAATGGCAGATGATATTGCTGATATGTTGAAGATTATATCTAGAAAGCACAAATAAATTAATTAAGGGAGTGTGCTTATGGATGAATATAAACAGTAAAATAGAAGCTCTATTTTATGAATTTAAAACATCAAATGTAAAAGAAATTGCTGATCACTTGGATGTATCTATCCAGTATCAAGATTTCAAAGCAAAAACTTTAGATTCAAGACTGATGATTGTTGATTCTAAAGGCTACATATTTGTAAGAAGTGATTTAGATTGTGCGTATGAAAATTTTCTTATAGCACACGAGTTAGGACACTACGTCCTGCATTATGATGAAAACATCAGTTTTAATTTTCTAAGGCGAGTCTATAAAACTCGTTTAGAAAGAGAAGCAAATGAATTTGCTATTAGATTACTGATGTACAAAGAACTACATAATATAAAAGAACTAGAAAATATTGAATTTATTGTAAAAGAAAAAGGAATACCGCTTAAAGTGTGGTATTCACTGAATGAGAAAATTTAGGAGGTTTAATTATGGGAACGAGATATAGAAAAAGTATAAATCTTGGTGGAGGATTTAGAATAAATATTTCAAAATCTGGAATTGGATATAGTTGGGGTACAAAAGGATATAGAGTTACAAAAACCGCAAATGGAAAAACAAGAAAAACCTACTCTATACCTGGAACAGGGTTAAGTTATGTTGAAGAACAAAAAAACCATCAATCTCAAAATAGCTATCAATATAGTAAAAATCAAAATAAATCTTTTAATTCTTATGACGCACAAGAACTTTCTAAAATTTCGATAGAAAAATATAATGATGAGAATTATGAAATATTTTTAGAAAAACTAAATCTTACATTGAAATTAAATAAAATATATAACTACTCATTGATTATATGTCTATCATTAACTATCATCTTACCTTTTTTTATTGTATTTGCATTAATGGCACTCATTGGTAAATTACATCTTATGTTATTTAGAAAAATCGATATTACTTATGAAATAACAGATGATATTAAAGATGTCCTTCAAGAAAAAATAAATGCATGGAATTCATTACTTAGTTGTGATGGCTTATGGATTGAAACAAAAACATCAAAAGTAAAAAATAAAAAAATTGCATCTGGAGCAAAAAATTATATTTCAAGAGAAAAAGTAAAGCTTGTCAAAAAAATACCATTCTATTTACAAACAAATATCAATACTATACGTTTTGATGCAAATAAAGTATCTTATTACATTTTCCCTGATAGATTAATAATAATATCAAATAATAAAGCCGGTGCTATACCATATGATGATATTGAATTTGATGGAAAATCAACAACATTTGTTGAATCTCAAAAAGTTCCTAATGATACAAAAATAGTTAATTATACATGGAAGTATGTAAATAAAAATGGCAATCCTGATAAAAGATATAAAAATAACGTACGCTATCCTATTTGTGAATATGCAAATATCTACATGAAATCAAAAACAGGATTAAATACAGTATTTTTATTATCTTCACTTGAAAAAGCAAATAAATTTTATGGTGTTATGACAAACATAAATAATTAAAATGAATTGTGAAAAAATAAATTTAGTCTTAATAAAAACAACTTATTTTGACGATTTAATAAAAAAATACATATGAGAGGTTAATAGAATGATTAATGTTGTAACTTTTTTATCAGATATTCGTGTAATTTATCTCGTTTCGTTTTTTAGTTATATTTTCATACTTTTTGGAATTAAAGGAGTAATAGATATGTTTAAAGAAATATTTAAAATAATAAAATACATATGGGAATCAATTTTTAAAAATGTATTTTCATTTCTTATGTTTGAATTAATAATCGCAGTGCTATTGTATTTTGGACTTGTAATATTAGATATAGAAACAGAGGACGGTTCTCAAGCTTGCAACTATATTTCGCTTGCATTTGCATTTGGATCATTTGCATTTACATTACATGAGTCAGAAAAATCATCAAAGGAAATAGAAAAATTAAATAAAAACATTGAAAAATTAATCACCCCACAAAATGATGAAAACAAAAAATAATAAATAGTGAGTATAAAAAATAATCAAAATCAAGAAGCAAGGAGGGATTGTAAATGGATGAAAAAGATAAACAATTATATGAGGCAACACTTGTAGCAGAAAGTGCAAAACAAACAGCGAAGTTAGGAAAAGATGTGGCTAGCGATATTGTTAGACCAACATCGAAAAGTATTGGTCAAACTATTGGATATATAGTTGATGGTACATTTGGCTGGTTAGGTGTATGGGGACAAAGACAAAAAATAAAACAAGAAAAATATATTGAAGACTATAAAAAAGAAGTGAATAAGAATCTTGAAGCAATTCCTCAAGAAAATTTAAAAGAGCCAGAAATGTATATCGTCGGCCCTGCTATTGAAGCATCTAAATATTACTATGAAGAAGCACAATTTAAAGAAATGTTTGCCAAACTAATTGCTGCATCATGCGATGATAGAGACAATGACAAAATTTCACCATATTTTGTTGAAGCAATTAAACAAATATCTCATAAAGAAGCAACGATTCTTACTCTTTTTAGAGATAAGAAAACAAGTGCGTTACCTATAGTTAATTATAGGCTTATTTTAAAAACTATTGGCGAAAAATATTATGAAAAATATGTATTTATTCACGATAATCCAGATAATATACGCAAATATTCTGATTCGTTAATTAATTTACAACGTTTAGGTCTTGTCAACCTTGATTTTCAGAACTGGCTTACTGATAACAATTTCTATCAAATTTATAAAGATAACGATTTTTTTAAAAACACAAAACAAGAAATACTTAAAAATATAGAGAACCCTGATTTTGAATGTAGAGATTTTGATATTCAAAAAGGAATCCTAGAATTAACCCCTTTAGGAAAAAATTTTATTGATCTATGTCTATAACTTTTGATAGTTCTTTTTTAGCCAACTCAATCAGTTCTATCTCATGTTTCAGTACAATTGTTTCTAATTGATGGCTGATGATGTTGCAACATATAAATATAGTACTGATACATAGCAATGTGCATATTATCAATTTCATTTTTTCACTGCCTTTCTAACTGTTTCAATTATCTCATTTTCAAGCCTATGTTGATTTGAAATGACTTTTGAGACATAAAAGATACCATACAAACTACATATACCGGCTGTGATTAAAATTACTAAAATATAAATAGAAATATCACTCATACTTATACCACCCTTCATTGATATAAGTATAACTAATATATGATATCAATTCAAACTATAACAAACAAGAAAAGAGGAAAAACAAATGAAAAAATTATTAAGTCTAGTATTAATTGGAGCTTTAGCTCTATCTCTAACTGCATGTGGAAATAGCAGTTCAAAAGACAATTCATCTTCAAAAGAAACAACTACAACAAAAAAAGAAGAAAAGAAAGAACCTTTAAATTTAACAGGGACTTGGAAATCAGATGAAAATGAGGGCACATGGATGGAAGCTACAATTTCTGATAACGTTATTTCTATCGATTGGGTGACGGATGAAGGAAAAACAAAAGCAACTTATTGGGTTGGTTCATATGATGCTCCTACTACTGCCACTAGTGAATATTCATGGGTATCTAATAATGACCATGAAAAAACTAAAAATGCACTATTAGCTTCAAATGATGATACAAAAGAATTTACATATAAAAATGATATTCTTTCATTTACCGCTTCTATGCAAGGTGTTAGCAAAGTAGTTGAACTAAAGAAACAATAATATGAAAAATACCAACCACGATAAAAACCTAGATTACATTTATGATAATCATCCTGATTTGCTGGATTCTTATATAGATGTCTATGAAAATTCAATATTAGCTGTTGATCATACTATCAGTCCTGAAGATATGATTGATATAACTGAAATGATTATAGCTTTTGAAAAAGAAAAAGCATTGAAACTTAATTAAATATATTACGCCTGTTTTACACCATAGGCGTTTTATTATACGAAAGGAGACGTGATTTATGTCAAAAGCAAGAAAAATAAAGAAAAAAGATGGTAAATATACATATGAAGTGAATGAAGTTGTTGGTAAAAATGAAAATGGAAATCCTAAAAGGATTTATGCTTATGGTGCTACTTTAAAAGAAGCGAAAGAAAATTTAAAAATCAAGTTTGATGCGCATAATCGAATGGGCTATCAGAATCTTCAAAATAAAATGACTGTAAACGAACTGTATGATTATTGGTTGAAAAATGAAGCAACAAACAAATCATTAAAAGAAAATACAATACATGGATATACAGGGGTTTACAACAATCATATTAAGCCTTGTTTAGGTCATTTATATTTAAAAGATATAAATGTCATGGTGGTTCAAAACTTTATTACAGAAGCATCTGAACGCCTAACTAAATACATTATGAAAAATGTTCATATCGTTTTAGGACAAATGCTTCGTTTAGCGTTTGATCAAGGATTTATAGCTAATAATCCATATCTCTATATCAGGAAGAAAAAATATAAAAAAGATAAATGTTTAAATTATGAATTGCCAGATGAAGATACCTTGAGGCTAATCCCTACCCTATTCCATGAAACTGATCCAGAATACATTTCTTTCTACATTGCTCTTTACACTGGTGCACGATGCTCTGAAATATTTGGTTTAACATGGGATGATGTTGATTTTGAAAATCATACATTAGATATCAATAAGCAAATAAGTGAAATTGGTGGTATTCATGAAATTGCAACAAAAACCCCTACATCGATTAGAAACATTAAAGTTTCTAATGATTTGATAGAAATGTTAAAAAAGTATAAGTCTAATTTGGATAAATTTGCCCTTCTCTACGGTAAAACATTTGGAGGGGGTAAATATGTATGTAGTGATTCAAAAGGTTATCTAAAGCGACCTAGCTACGTTAGAAGAAATATTCAAAAGAAGCTCAAGCCCTACAACAAGGAATTTAGATTTCATACATTGAGACACTTCTATGCAACTAAAGCACTAGAAGCTGGAACAAATGTCAAAGCAGTATCAAGAAGACTTGGTCATGCCTCG
>ERZ791619.567-NODE-567-length-19564-cov-10.229_pt1 | contig 19564 bp, 9 predicted proteins | sample MGYA00510271_ERZ791619 | MGnify/ENA primary metagenome ERZ791619 (study PRJEB30046, sample SAMN00715209) | human gut metagenome | study: EMG produced TPA metagenomics assembly of the A metagenome-wide association study of gut microbiota in type 2...
TTCGTCAAAGGATGTTCGTCCAATTCATTAATCCAACCATCACCGTTCCAATCCTCATAGTTATAATCACCGAGTACAGAACCACGTCCTATATAAATAGAATTGTAATAAATTTGATCCCATGAAGTAAAACGTTCGCCGGCCCCATATCCCCACCAAAGATCTGTAAAACGATCGTTTGAATTTTGTTTCCAATTCAAATAAGAATTACCTTTCCGCGCACCTTCCACATGTTTATTTTCTGAACGGGCATACGCAAAATTTCCTTTTATCTCATAACTGAACTCATTGATGGTATTACGGTGGCTTATTTCTATTTCATATCCACGGGTCATATCTCCATTCAGATTCTCTTGTGGCAATGCGGCTCCCACTACTCCCGGAAGACTCGCTGCCCGAGTGGTCAGTAGTCCATCACGATCACGTCGGAAATAATCAACAGTCAATCCCAATAAGCCATCCCATGCTTCCAAATCAAAACCTATATCAAAAGTTTTAGCTTCAATCCATGAGATGCTTTGATTAGCCAATCCCTTTGTTGCAGAAGCATTGACAAATGAGCCATCAAAAATGGCACCGCCCGGCATCGCATATGCTGCCCCACCTACCGGATACGTATAACCATTAAGGAACTGATACGCTAAAGCACCATCGTCACCCATCTTACCCCAAGAAGCACGTATTTTAAGGTTATTAATGAAATTCAAAGAAGATTCTTTCCAAAACTTTTCTTCAGAGACACGCCATCCCCCTGACACTGAAGGAAACATAGCCCAACGTGAATTTGCAGGGAATTTTGAAGAACCTTCATAACGGAAAGCAAATTCAATAAGATATTTGGACTTATAATCGTAAGCTACACGCCCTACCAATGCTTGATTGGCATTATCAAACAAGGCAGAAGCAGCAGTACTCTGTCCAAATTGCTGGTTATCAGCATTTCCGGCAAATACTTGATCTATAGGAATAGAAAGTTCCTTTTTACCATTAAAGTTATCCCCCTTATAAGTCGATTCCTCAAACAGCAGCATCGCATCAATATTATGCCCATTAAACTCACGAGAGTAATTAGCTTGTACTTGCCATAAAGTATTATCTTTTGAATAGAATGTACGACCTACTTTAGGAGGATCATTACGTGTCCATACCTGATTATCTCGATATGATTTCCAAGTATTTTCAAACTCCTTATTATCATTCATTATATAATCGTAACTATATAACCCCTTTAGTTTCAATCCTTCTACCCAAGGTACATCATAACTCAATGAAAAACTTGACTGAAACCATTTGCTCTTATAAGTTTTATATCCTACAACATCCTTATCCATCATCGCCACCGGATTCATCAAAGTAGAGTTTGAAGGCTGGGTAAAACCGCCATTCTCCTGATAAATGGGATCCATCGGCTGCATCAACCAAAGACCACGAATAATATCATAAGCACCATAATGCGGTGTATTACGCTCATCCATCAAACCTGAAAGATTAACATCCAATTTCAGATTCTTAGTAATATTGGCAGAAAGATTACTACGCATTGTCCATTTATCGTAATTCATATCATCTGTCTGCAAGAAACTTTGTTGCGCTTGATAGCCAACACTCGCATAATAATTTACACGTTCCGTCCCACCTGAAATATTGATGGAATGTTGTGTCTGAGGCGCAGAACCACGTAATACTGCTGATTTCCAATCTGTAGTCTGTGCAGCGGCTATTTCTTCATCAGAATAAGAAGCTCCTCCACCATCTACATTATGACGTCCCTTTTCATTAGCCAATGTCATCCATTCTTGTGAAGTAACCAAGTCTGGGAAATTGGAAGGCATTTGCCAAGTAAAGCTACCCGAATAATTAATTTCCGGTTTCCCTTGCGCACCTTTTTTGGTGGTAATAAGAATCACGCCATTGGCAGCACGCACACCATAGATAGAAGCAGAGGCATCCTTCAAAACAGAAATACTCTCAACATCTTCCGGATCAACGCGTGCCATATTATCGCGAGGAATACCATCAATTATCACCAGTGGATTCCCCAGTCCACGAATATCCATCGATGTATTGAAAGCTCCCGGCTCACTTGAATTTTGAACCACACGTAAACCGGCAATCTTACCAGTCAGCATATTCTGTAAACTTTCATTTTTTGTAGAAACAATGTCCTTCGTGTTTACGGCAGATACAGCACCGGTCAATGTCTGTTTCTTTTTCACTCCATAGCCTACCACTACCAGTTCATCAATCAAAACATTGTCACTTTGAAGGATGACATTATAAACCTTCTGTTCTGCCTTGATGGCAATCGTCTGTGACTTATATCCAATAAAACTTACTTTAATCGACGAATTTGGCGTCACCTCTAAAGAAAAGTTTCCATCAACGTCCGTCACACATCCATTTTTTGTCTTGGTATCAATGACAGTGGCGCCAATCACCAGCTCACCGGTGTTGTCCTTTACTGTACCCGATACCTTAAAAGAGTTCCCTTGTGCATACAACGTCACTGTCATGAACGACACCATTGCACACAACCAAACCTTTAAAAGATTCTGTACCACTAACTTTTTCATACTTATTAAATTTAAAATTGCAATTTGATGATTATTCTATTATTACTTTCAACATGATATATTCATAAGGCTTCATCCAAAACATCTCGTCATTAAAAGATCTTAAGGCCTTCTGACGATAATCACATACACTTACTTCACGCGGCCTTATACTACCCCAAACAAATGATGAACAAACACTCTGCTTACCCATATTGTGCAGGCAGACAATATACCCCTTTCCATCGTCAGCAGGTTTGATACTGGATAATGCAATACGATGGCGTCCTTTCAACCGAAACAACTGCTCTATATTCTGAGAAGAACGACTGGCTACAGCCACCAATTCCATCTCACGTTCAGCTCCTCGCTGTTTCAATTTCAGGTCAAGCGGATTACAAGGCTGCAAAGAATAGCGAAACTTCGCTGTGCCTCCTTGTGATGCTTTATAATTAGTCCTCCATGTATTCGTCATTACCCATGAATAGACAATCGGCGATATCTTGGCAGACTGCCACCAGCCATATCCATGACGGGGATTCAGGCGATAATCAAGCCCTGAGGGCGAACCCAGTTCAACAAAAGGCGCATCAACGGTGGTCAGGCAGACTGCATGCTCCAAATCTCCCACAGCCAATCCGTTTTGCAATGAATAATAATGTTTGTTTACTCCCTCCAGTTGCTCACGCTCAGGATGAATTTCACTCATGGCAAGATCCATTGTAATTTCAGGTTGCTGAATATTGAATGGAAAAACAAAACGCACATTTTCAAAATCTAAAATATCCTGCTTATCCAACGTATTACAAATATCTACCCTATCTATCCCTTTGTAAACTGTCACATCACGCCATAAAGTATTACATCCTGGAGCTTTAGACTCTATACGCAGTGTAGCAGCAACCGCTCCATCATCCAACACTCTTATATTTAATATCTGTTCGATTCCCTGTGGGTCAGAAGCATATCTTCCAGTATATAAATAATCATTCAAACCGCTATTCGAAGCATATTCATAAGAGTCACCAACTCTTTTGAAAGAACTAATTGTACCTTTCACCTCATCAATTTCAACGCGTACAATTCCATTATTTAATATTTTATTCTCTGCAATCATGGAAACGAAACGTCTTGAACTCTTTTTCTTCGAGACGATTTGATATACCTCAGAAGAAAGTGCTGGTATATTTTCAGCAACAAAAGCCCAACGGCCATCATACAGACGCTGTGTCTCTACTTTTTCACCAGTCCTGGTTATCAATTCTTTTTCATTCAAATTGACCATTGAATCCAAAAACACTACATCCGTACGATTCCAAAGATTTGTATTCAGCACATGTACAAAATCCCCACCTTTGTCAACATGCAATGGGCTTAAAGCCTGTTTATATAATATTTGAGACTGATTACTTGCATTATCAGCATAAGCTTTTTTCCCTTCCCACAAATCTTTTGTAAATTTAGAATGCGGGTCAGTTCCACTAGCAGAAGCCCCCCAAGTGTGCTCAGAAAACAGTATCACATTTTTCCATGCTTCTTTAAAAGCTTTATCTGGGAAAGCGTCTGTTTTATGAAGCATGCTCCAAATAGTTTCAGTCTGTGCCAAGCGTGCAGCAGTAGTACGATTCATTGCTGTCTCACAAGCAGTAGAAGCCGCTCCGTCTTCCCAAGTGGGAGTCATGTCACCAGCAAAGACGGGTAATTCAGCGCCATATTGTTCTTCGAATTTCATAAAGAACTCACGGGCAGTTGATATACGGAATTGAGGAGACTCATAACGTTCATTCCACTCACGGATTACATCAGACATTGATTGATCGGGAGGGCCGTTATCACCATGAACTGTATAACGTAAATAACAAGTTTGATATGGAAACTCCTCAGTTTCTAATTCTGTTAAATAGTCCCAGATTGGCTCAAGTCCACAAACTCCGATACGGTTAGCCAACCAGCCATGAAACCATGAGTAACCGCGCCCTGCCTGCCATACAAGTACTTTATCAGTACCTGATTGAGATTGCCAATAAAAAGGTCTATCACCCCATCTGACATGTAAAGCAGCAGCACGGTCATTTCCTATCCTCCCATAAAAAGGTACATAATTTGGTCCGGGTGAATAATATTTCACTCCATTCTTAGCCATTGCAGTGACCAATCCCCAAGCTTGCCCAGGCACATCACTCATCATTGCAGTATTCAGCTCTACTCCCACTTCATCACTAATCCAATGTGCATCATCAAAAATATGCATCAATTCTTCTTGTCGGCTAATCCCAGTCAAAATACTTCCCAAAGACATATCAACATTAATAATACCATCGCGAATGGCCTGCTTCAAACGTTCAGCCTTTTCAGTTGCTGCATATTTTTTCAAATATGCAGCAACTGCCCATGTAGCCTCCGTATTCCAACAGTAACGTGAACCTTCCGGATATTCTTTAGTACGCTCAGCTAAATCGAGTGCGCGTTCCAAATTACGCCATTGAAGTTTCATCACATCATCCTGGCGATGTGTATATCCGATATCCAAATGAGAATGCGGAAAAAAGCAAACAGTCCACTTTCTTGCTCCTGGCACTTCATATTTACGTTTCACACAACCTTGACGGCTATTCACCTTTATCTCCAAAGAAGAGGTCTCTTCCATATATCCAGCAGGGAAATATCCTTTGTACTCATCCACCCCAGTCTTTGAAGCCTCTATTTCAGCATTCCATATTTTATCACCTAATTGACACGTTAAGGTAGCCCCAGCATACAATGGAGTATTAAAACGTAATAAGAATTCTCGTTTAGGACCTTCAGCACTCTTTAGATAGCCTTGCCCAGCCACAAAAGAAATATCATCAAGCTTTCCCAATGATTGTACTGAAACCACTGTTTTTTTATAAAAACGAATTTCGCTCAAACCATAGTAATCCACATTCTGATGCATATCAGCAGCTTCCTGTATCACAACCGGATTCTTACGATCATAATGATTACCTTCTCCATCCAACGCAGCCGTAAAGCATATATAACGTGCTTTTATACCTTTAGTATCCAAAGAAAAATCCACGGATCCAGGATTACGTCCTACCGATTCAGGAATTAAATAATATTCCAAATCACCATTCTTTAGTAATTGCCATTTATTCCCATCCTCTGAGTACTCTATATATACCTTATTGAGTCCACGCCGAGTATGCTCATTCTGATTATAGTTCCATATCTGAATCAAATCTACTTCAGGACATTTTCTACTTTTACCAAAATCACACAAAAACCAGACAACTCCTTCATGAGTAGACTTATTGTAACGAACTGGCTTTTTAGAAACTTCAGACAACCACATGCCATGTCCCAGGTTATTAGCCACATGATAGCACCCCTGCATTCCATCTCCATTAACTACGGAACAAATAGTTCCTTTATTCAATTCGCTGCTGGCAGATACTTTAATTAAGCTCTCATCCAACTGTTTATACACAACAATACGTTGTGCATATCCGGTAATGAACATCATTAATAACAAAATAACGGTAATGATTTTTTTCATTCCACAAAATATTAGTTTTTAATAAAACTGCTAAACATATAAAGTAGTCTCAACAAAAACAAACCTCATTATATGTATGAACATATAGATGCAGCAAATATATATAATAAATTCAAAAAGCAAAAGTAAAACAAAGTTTTTTTTATAAAAAAATGAGATGTAATAAATTAAAAGTCAAACTAAACTTAAATTAATTTATCACTAAATTATTTATAAAAGAATACATATCAAAACTTAAACTACTAATAATTAACTAATTATGTTTAAAACATCTTTAACTACAATATTAAAAAACAAACATTTCAAAGAATAACATCCCAGCAAAGCCCGTATTTATCAAAATGATTACACAATACACTTCAATGTTCACACATTAATTATAAGGTATAAAATTATATTTTCATTAAATCATCATACCAAAGAAACCATACAACACAAAAAAGCGTCTTCGTTTTCGAAGACGCTTAAAAAATAAAAATGATGATGTATTAATAGTATCAAAAAACGAATCACTTTACACAAGAAGTTACTTTTATACCAAAAGCGCAATACGTTAGATATAATACGCAGGCCAACGTCACCACAACACCACCGATAATACCTACAGTACCGATGGCAAAACCGATAACTGGAGTTACCACTCCACCTCCGGCAACCGCTGTAATCATCAGACCGGAAATCTGATTTGCCTTCTCCGGACGCGCCTGCAAAGCCATTGAATAAATAATAGAGAAAACAGATGAAGCAAAAAAGCCTACTGCACCAATACAAACTATATTCACCACATCCTTTTCCACTCCCATTAAAACTAACAGCGAAACGACACAAGCTACAATATTTATACGGAAATATTTCATTTCTGCAATACGGGTCAACAAGAACGCCCCTAACAAAGCACCAATCGTACGACTAAGGAAATAGACTTGAGGAGCAAATTTTACTTGCTCATCAGACCATCCAAAACGGATAGACATAAGTTTCGAACTAATAAAGTTTGTCGCCACATCCACGCCTACAATAAAGAAAATTCCTAAAAACAGTAATAGAATAGTCCGGTCTTTCAACAAAGCAAACGTATTCCTCATGGAAAGATCACTGTTCGACACAACATTTCTTTCCCGTTCAATAGGGGTTGCAATCAGCCAAACTGTCGACAATAAAGTGATGAAGCCAAGAATGGGGAAGCAATAATACCATTTATCCCCCCCCCAATAATGGACAGCCAGCAATACAATCTCCGGGCCGACCAAAGAAGAAGCCGCTTTTATTACCTGCCCAACTGTCAAACTACTTGTCAGGAAAGCTTTGTTAGTTATAACATTATTAAGCAACGGATTTAAAGAAACTTGTAAAATAGCATTTCCTATACCCAACAAGGCATAAGCCACCATGCAAGTTACACCATCATACGCCAATAATGGCAGAATCATACCTACAATTGTAATCACCATACTAACAAGTACGGTATTCTTACGTCCCCATTTATTCATCCGATTACCTATCGGAATTCCTAAAAACAAGAACCAAACAAACACCATTGAAGGTACAAACCCGGTCATCATAGGTGACCAGTTAAAACTACGCTGAACATAGTCTGATGAAATACCGACAATATCACAGAAGCCCATCACAAAGAAACCGAAAAGTACCGGAAAGGCTGTCATTATAGAGTTTTGTTTTTTCATTTTCATGGATTTTTATATAAAATATCTATTCTGTCACTCCCACGTCTTTACGCAGTTTTTCCAATTGAACAGTCAGTGCTTCCCGTACTTTTACATACTTCGGGTTATCATATACATTATTGACCTCCATCACATCTTTTTTCAAATCATACAATTCCCAAAAGTCAATAGCTTCATCATTCCCACTACCCTCTCCATACCAATGAATCAATTTGTAGCGTTTAGTGCGAATGCCATCATGTTTGCGTACACTACCCACTGCCGGATAATCGTAAAAATGATAGTATAACTCATTTCGCCAATTTTCCGCCTTTCCATTTTTAAACAACGGTAATAAAGAGCGCCCAGACATCTCTTTCGGCACCTCCACTCCTGCAAGGCTCAGGAAAGTCGGTGCCAAATCAATATTCTGCACCAGCTCTTTGCATACCGAATGTTTCTTGACTAAAGAAGGGCACGAAATAATCAGAGGTGTACGGAAAGACTCCTCATACATAAAGCGCTTGTCATACAGTCCATGCTCTCCCAACAGAAAACCTTGATCAGAGGTATAAACTATCACTGTATTATCCAGAACTCCTTTTTCTTCCAAATAATCAAGCAAACGGCCCACTTGTTCATCTACCGAACGGATAGTCCGACAATACTCTTTTACATACCGTTGATATTTCCACCGAAGCAAATCCTTTCCAACCGGAGGATTTTTCAGGAATTCTTCATTTTTCTTGTCATAAATAGCTTCCCATGTGGCACGCTGTTTGCTATCCATCTCAGCCATTGCCATCAGCCAACTGTCTCTAATATATTGCAATGTAGGTTCGTTCTTCAATTCTCTCACCTTAAAATCGAACGCATACCCCATGTGCCGATCAATTGTCAGCTCCTGAGTTTTCATCTGCGGACCACGTGTCGTATAGTCATCAAATAGCGTTTCAGGTTCTGGAAAATCCACATCCTCAAATAAATGCATATTGGGAAAGTCAGGCATCCAATTACGATGAGGTGCCTTGTGATTTACAAGGACACAGAAAGGCTTCTCATCGGAGATGTTTTTCTCCAACCACTCTATGGCATGATCGGTTATCAACGTGGTAGCATATCCTTTTTCTTTTATATATTCTCCGTTTGTATCAGGACGACGGAACTTGGGATTATAGTATTCACCCTGATCAAAAAGAATGTCATAATGGTCAAACCCCTTCGGCTCAACATTCAAATGCCACTTTCCAAAGACTGAAGTTACATATCCTTTTTTTTGTAGCAGCTCGGTAAACCATTGTTTCTGTGGATTCAAACAGCACCCCAACCTCGTCTGTCCGTGCTGATGACTATACAAGCCCGTTAAAAGGGTCGCCCGGCTTGGAGCTGAAATGGAATTCTCTACAAAAGATTGCGTAAAAAGCATGCCATTCCCAGCCAAACGATCAATGTTAGGTGTCGGAGCCAACTTTGAAATAGGATGTCCGTAAGCACTTATGGTCTGGAAAGCATGGTCATCCGTAAAAATACAAACAATATTCAACGGTTTATTGGACACTTTCTGGGCCCAAATAGGTTGTACTGCCGATATTATCGGCAGTACAACCATAGAAGTGGAAAACAGATTATTTTTCATAACATATTTCTCAGTGAGTCAATTCCTCATTAGGTGAAGCTCCCAAACCTAAAACCAATTTTCCTCCTTTTACGACCTCACTAAAGGGCAATTGTACAGTATCTTGCGGACGGTTGTTCAAAGATATATCCTGCAAATAACAATCACCTACCGCCTGCTTCTTAGCTTCGATTACAAATTTCTCTCCCGGATAATAATCTTTATTCAAACGGACAGTGACTTTGTCAAACAAAGGGGCACCTATCTGGAATTTCGGATCAATCTCCGTCAATCCCTTTACATCAAATAAGCCCAATGCAGACATTACGTACCAAGCCCCCAATTGTCCTTGATCCTCATCCTGTCCATAACCATAGCCATGTATACCTTCGAGGCCATAGAACTCATCCAAAATAGCACGTACCCACTTTTGAGACAGATATGGTTTACCCGAAAAGTTAAACAACCAAGAAATATGCAAATTAGGCTGATTACCATGATTATACACCGTCTTCAATCCGGCGAACGCATCCACTTCTTTCCCACCTCCAAAAATATTTTTCTGTGAAAGCAAAAAGATACTATCCAGACGATTATTAAACGTTTCTTGCCCTACCAAATCTACCAATTCGTCTATCTGGTGAGGAACATAAAATGTATATTGCACGGCATTTCCTTCTTGAAATCCCTTCCAAGGAGCCAATGGATTAAAATCTTCCAGAAAATTTCCTTTAGTATCCTTGGGACGAATCAAACGGGTCTCCGGATCATAAAGATTCTTCCAGCCATTCGACAAATCAGAGAGTAACTTATAGTCATCCTCTTTACCCAAATGTTTGGCAAATTGGGACACAGCAAAACTACTGAAACTGTATTCCATTGTATGTGAAGCACCAAACCCAGATCCTTCCTCACGAGTCACCATATCAAACCGTTTTTCATAAGGAGAATATCCACGTTCCACAAACTGACGTACATCCATCTTACCTGCACCTTCAAGTCTTCCACGCCATTCCACTTCATTCTTCAAAGCAGCTTCATATCCCTGCTGTACGTCAAAATCACGAATACCGCAATTATATGCAGCAGCAATAGCCAAGCTAGTAAAATTCGTCCCTACTCCAGACACATATTTACTGCATGCGATGCCATCACCCAACCAACCGGCATCCTGATAAACCAACAACTGACTTTTTATCCAATCAGAATAATATTCGGGATAAGCCAATGACCATAATTGCGTCAGATTCCAGAAACCACCCCAAATGGCATCCGTATTATAATGCTGATGTACCGGATTACCTTCTTCATCAAGAGCAATACGACCGACCGTTCCATTATTTTTAGGATAATATCCATTTGCATCACTAGCCAATCCACGCCCCAAAAGCGCATGGAACAATCCGGTGTAAAACTTCACTTTATCAGTTTCCTTCCCTCCTTCCACATAAATCCTGCTCAGAGATTCATTCCACACATCTGTTGCATTCTTCTTGGCTTGGTCAAAGGTAACATCCGCAGCCTCGGTTTCCCGGTTGAAACGAGCATTCTCTATGGAAGTATAGGATAGGCCCACTTTGACTTCCACAGCCTCTTGTTCTTCTGTAGAGAATGTCATGTAAAGACCCGCGCCTGGTCCTTTTTCCTGATGTTTACCCGGATTAACCACATCTTTTACAAAAGTACCTACCTGAACCGGCTTCTTATTAAGAACAGCCGAGAAATACATACGTACATCTGCCCCTTTCTGATAAATATTAACATATACGGGGGAAGTGATTACATAACCTTCCACCCGGCCATCTTCAAAATATTGTACTTCGGCATCTTTCACCTCACCACTTTCTCCTTGCTTGTTACCTATATCGAAGATAAGGTTTGCCAGTTCTGTTTTGGGATAGGTATAACGATGAAATCCCACTCGTTTCATAGCAGTCAATTCAGCCTTTACTCCATAGTCCTTCAACAAAACAGAATAGTACCCGGGAGCTGCCACTTCATCTTTCTTATCGAAACGTGAACGATAACCGCCATCCGGATTTTCCAACTCACCCGGTACTGTCTGCAATTCTCCGACAGTCGGTGCAAATACGACACCGCCTACCTGGAACTCGTGAAAATTGGCAAAGCCTTCGATGGAAGTATGACGAAAATCATACCCCACTGCTTGCCAACCACCGGGATTTCCCAAATGCGCATCGGTAGAAGGAGCCAGTTTTGCCATGCCAAACGGAATAGCAGCCGGTGTATAAAAGAACCAACGACAATGCGCAGTTCCAATGTTTGGGTCTACATAGTCCACCAAAGCTTTAGTGCTTGAAGTACTTGTTGAACACCCCATAATGATACTCATACATATCACCAAAAAACAAAGTCGTTTCATGATATTAATTTATTAAGACGGTAGACACTAACATTATTTATTTTCCGAGCATGGAGCAATCCCCCATGACTTATTCGGTTTATCACCCATTTCCAGTATCAATTCTCCACCTTTTAGCAATTCTGCAGCGGGGAAATAGAAACGTTCCAACTTCTCACCATTCAGAGTGGCACTCTGAACGTACTTATTTTTTCTGGATACATTTTTAGCCTCAATTGTAAATGTTTCACCACGATTATAGCGTTTGCCCAAATCAATAACCACTTTCTCATACAATGGACTGGCAATTTCATAAATAGGTTCGACACTGCAACCGCCATCAGTCTGAAACAGTCCCAAAGCCGCCATCACAAACCAAGCACTCATCTGGCCCTGATCTTCGTCACCCAAATAGGCATTGGCAACGCCACAACCATAATATCTATCAATAATGGAACGGGACCATTTTTGTGTCAGCCAAGGTTTATTGGCCCAATTGAACAAGAAAGCAAAATGCATGGACTGCTGGTTGCCCTGAACCACCGGATAATCCCAATATTGGTCATTGGGAGCATTGTATCTCCAAGGTTCACTTACTTCAAAACCCCAGTTCAGCCCCAGTTCAGACGATCCACAAATGATTTTTCTCCCATTATGTCAATCAAGGCCGGTACATCCTGAGGCACAAAGTAGCTAAGCTGCCAAGAATTACCTTCTACATAGTGGTGATTACGTCCGGTTTGAAATGCATCAAAATCAGGGATAAAGTTACCGGCCGAATCACGCATGTGAGCATATCCATTTTCCGGATTAATAGCATTTTTCCACCAATATCCGCGATCATTGAATGTAGCATATTCCGAGAATTTACCTAATGCTTTCGCCATCTGTCCCACAGTCCAATCATCGTAAGAATACTCCAATGTATTAGAAAAACGTCCCAATTCAATAGGTACGTATTTATATTTCATATAAGACACCAAATCGCGATTACCGGCAAAACCACCTGCAACATGTGTAGCTGGAGTAGTCTGCATTTTTTTCATGGCTTCAAATGCCTTTTCCACATCATAATCACGAATACCCATCTGATAGGTAGATACCATCTGTGGAATTTCGTGTTCGGCCACCATTACCGGAATATATTCCATTCCGGCAGGACCTTTTGCCAACCACCCGTTTGCATCGTACAATGCCAACTGAGAGTTCACCCATTTGGAGCTCCATTCGGGTGTCACTAAATTCCAGAACTGATTCAAATTCCAGAAAGTGTTCCAAAAAGCATCACATCCTAAAGCTACATGTTCAGGATTTGTAAATTTACGTACCTTTTCGTCCGGAGACACCCATTCGCCATTCACATCACTCCACAAATTTCGGCAAAGTGCACGATACATATTAGTGTAAAAGCGCACCTTCTCCAGACGGTCATTGGTAGTTATATCCAGACGGTTGAAAATACCATTCCATACATCTTTCTGATTTTGCACTACCGCATCAAAATCCCAACCAAATCTATCAGAGATTTCCTTTTGCAGATTTTCAGAAGCATTTGAAATACTCACCAACGAAATACCGGCACGAGCCTGCACCACCGGATGCTTTTTCGTATCAAATTCGACATAAAGTCCTGCATCTTTCAAGTTCTTACCAAATATATGGCCTCCATCCAATATTTGCTTATTCTTCCAGCCACCTACTTTCTTAATCGGTGCATCAAACTCTATTACGAAGTTCACTACATATTCCTGATCAGCGTCATTACTCCACACATAAGGACGAGGAGAAATCTGATGAGAGCGTCCCTCAATTCTATAATCACTTACCTTCTTAATATCTACATCCAGCAGATTATAATCATATTCAGCTTGCACATGAAGGTCAATCATTACACGTCCATCTTTATCTTTCGGGAAGGTATATTTCTGGAAACTTGCTCTTTCTGTAGCTGTCACCTCCGCCCAGATTTCTGTATCGGTCAAGAAGACCTTATAATATCCTAACGGAGCTTCTTCTGTCCTCTTGTCAATACGCGAACGGTAACCTTCATCTGGACGGAACTGATCGCCAACCTGAGTAAACAACTTGCCGTTAGTAGGCATTAACCCTAATCCGCCCATTGTCCACTCATGGATATGACTGAAACAACCCAAAGTTTCAAAAGTTGGTTGATAACCGGCCTGCCAGCCCATATTTTGATTGTCCGGACTCAGCTTCACCATACTGAAAGGCATCCAAGGTCCCGGTGCAATCATCCATCGAGAATGTGCCGTACCTATTTTGGTATCTACATAGTCAGCAAATGTCTGTATCTTTTGCGGAGAACGTATAATAATACCCTTTTCCAGCAATTGTCCATCTACAAACACTTGATATTCACTCTTTCTACTTTTTTTCACAGCAGGCATAGGTACTTCAAATACATAACGTGCCGTGTCCAACTGCGCAGAAAAAACATCTATACCGTCTAATTTTACACTCAATTTCGGGTTACCGGATAGATGCTCTACATCAACCAATAAAGGCTGTATTTTTGCTCCATCCATTTCCATTTCATATTCTGCCGGAGCCACATTGCGCAAGAAAGCATATTCATTATTCTTTTCCAGAACAAGTTCGTCAGCACCTTCCAAACGTATCTGATCGAAAACAATCCAGCCCCCTTCAAGAACAGAAACAGTGACCATATTTCCACCTTTTTTCAAATCATTGGCTGAAATTGGAAATTCAAGAATTTGTTCCTTGGCATCTTGAAGATTACCCTCCAGTACTCCTTTCGAATGCCCTTTAATTTCAAACTTCTTTTCGGCAGAATTCACCATAACTTTAACCACCGAACGGCTCGGATTGGCATCCACCAAGTCTACCACCAATTTCCATTTGCCATGTTTCGGCAATTTTTTAATGCCAAACAATATATTTGCATCATGAGTTCTCCAACCGGAAGTACTCCATGTACCTCCCCAAGTATCATCAGGCCCTGGCAACACATAAGGGAAATCATTTTTGTCAACAGAAGTCCCCACTAAAAAGTAACGATCTTCATAACCAAAATCATGAGCCAGGAACTTTTTATACTCAGAAGGGCCCAAAGCCAGTTCTGTTCCGGAATTATCCGCAACGCCAATTTGCCATACCACTTTTGCAGCAGTTGCACACATAGCGCAACAAGCAACGATAAAAAAAGATATTATTTTTTTCATATTCATAATGAGTCTTATTATTTTTTGTTATCCGTGAAAACAATCTTATCTACTTAAAAAGCAAACTAACCCTTATATCTTCTTGTCTATCTGTTGTAAAGCAAAAGCATATGCTCCCAGTGCAATAGCCTTGTTTGCTCCTAAAGTTGAAATCGCCACCCCTATACGTTTAGTACAATCATAGGATACTTTCTTGTCAGTAAAAGGTACCTCAACCCAAGAACTTGTATCTTCTAAAAACTTCTTATATTCGTCCGGCTCCATCAAATTACAAACTTCCATCTGCAGACAATCGAAATCCCGTCCGGAGAAAGTCGATATGGAACGACGCATTTCACGCATCATACCTGGCAGAATATATTTAGCTGCACCAGCAACTCCTCCTCCTATAACCACCATACCATCTACAATATGAAGTGCACTGACAATGGCAGCACCCGCCATTTCACCTAATTCATCAAAACTCCGCACAGCCGCTTCACGATTCCCCGTGAGTATGCCCTCGGCAATGTCATATATATCCTTTGGAGTCAGATTATCAACCGCCTCACCGCTCAGTTCTCCGTACACACGGCGTACTGCACGGATACTGACACTTTCTTCGGCTATCAAGTCGGTATATTTTTTATTTCTCATAATCCAGACATCACCACCACAGCCGTTATCACCGGTCAGCAAGCAATTATCAATCACCACTCCTGCTCCAAAACCGGTTCCCAACGTAATGCCTAACAAGTTTTTATAACGTTTAGGATTACCGACAGCCTTAAGTTCCTCATTAATGGAAGGTAATATTCCGGCCAACGCTTCACCGTAAGCAAACAAGTTACCATCGTTATTTATATATACCGGAATACCAAATTCTTCTTCCAGAAAAGCTCCCAAAGCCACACCTCCACGAAAAACCGGAAAGTTCGGTAAATCGCCTATCACACCATTCTTATAGTCTGCTGGACCAGGAAATGCAAAACTGATAGCTACCGGCTCATTTTCCAATTGTCTTTTCACTGCAGAAAAGCCTTTTTTCAAAACAGTCAGACATCCATTCAAATTGTCCGAAACCGCTGGCAAACAAATAGTTTCCACAATATCCTGATTTCCCCGGATAGCTGAAAAAACGAAATTCGTGCCTCCTGCATCCAAGGTCATTACTGTACGTTGGTCATGTCTATACATATTATATCAGATTTAATTAATACCATTTTCCGGTTAAAACCTCACATAAGCCTTGATGGTTCCACACTCTTTTCCCACAGACTTGCCACAAGGAGTTATTGTATATTCACCCACACTTGCCGGAACTATGAAGGTTTCAGCATAATGTACCACAAATGGTTTAAAAGCGCTTGTCGGACTTTCAACAACCACTTCTTCACCTTCCACCAAATTCAGTACATTCACACTATTATTCGTATGATGTGTAACAGATTTGGAAAACCAGTGACGGCGTGTTTCAATGAATTCATTCGGGTGTAATCCAGTACGCTCCTCGCTCCATCCTTCTCCTTCGGCAATCTGAGTGAAATGATTTGCCAGATATTCTTTTACATATTCCGTATTACGTTTCCAGTCTATTACTTCTTTACCTCTTTCCACATTAATGGGGCGCGGTTTGCCATCCAACCCCAAACGTTGCCAATCCCAGAGTTTGAATGTAAACAAATTGGGTGTTGAGCTGATTTCCAATACAAGTGCCTCCGAACCTGAGCAATGCACCGTACCTCCCGGAATCAAATAATGATCATGTTTTTTAGCAGGCAGTTTATTTACATACTTTTCTGTATCGAAAACGATTTCACCTTTCTGAGCCTCACGCAAATCACGAATCATGTCATCTTTATTAATACCATTCTTCAAACCAAGATAGACCGAAGCTCCTTCTTTAGCATCCAGCAGATAATAGCTTTCGTCCTGAGTATAATACATACCAAAGTTTTCACGGATAAACTGTGTGGTAGGATGCACTTGTACACTCAAATTTCCACCACCTACTGTATCTAGGAAATCGAAACGAATCGGGAAATCCTTACCAAAACGCGCTTCTACCGGTTCACCTAAAAGCTCTCTAGATTTCAACAAAACCAAATCTACCGACGGCAATTCAAAACGTACACCGTTCACCTCAAAATAAAGACTATTCTCTTCGGGCACACAATCGAAACACCAACCATAATTTTCTTTTTCAGGATTTAATCCACACACTTCTTTCATCCATTGTCCGCCCCATGGTGCCGGGTCAAAGAAAGGCACTACGCGAAAAGGAGTCTTAATTGTTTCTTCTATTCCTTTAAAGAAAGTCTCCCTATCAATCATTCTCGGATCGTTTGCAATGTGCGTATCCAACCAGAAATCGGCTTTATCAAACAAGCCTTCCTTATACTTATCAAGAACTCTCCAATCATTAAAATACCCTCTCTTATATTGTAAAGACACAGCATCTTCACGATTATCCACTCCCAAAGCCTTTACTTCGTGAGCACGAAAACGCTGTTGTATCTCCCAACGGGCCATATCAACATACACCAGCGTTGCTTCTGCCTGAGCTATCATAGCAGCACCCGAACCGACCACAATCACTCTATCATTTGCCGCTACCTGCTTCCGGGCTACCTCCAGCTTACCTGCATCAAAGTAGTCTTTCAGAGATAGGTTCGTCACATAACCAAAAAGAACATCCTTTGTCATAAAACGCTCTGTCATTTCCTTAATCTCATTCTCCGGCTTCATCAAGTCACGTGTATTAATAAGTAAGGTAGGTGACAGCGATTTCAATTCATTTATAACTTCATCTTCACGCACTCCTGCATAGAGTTCAACAGCTAGTACCTTTCTACTCTTAAAACACTCCATCAGTAAGGTATGAATATCATTCCATCCCCGAAGAATCGTTCCCGAAATCTTTGTAGAAGGGAACTTGTCGTAATTTACTTTTCTCATAATTATATATACTTGATTTTATTATATGTATGAACATATTAGTATTTTGTGCAAATATATACTCTTTAAAAATAAAATAAAAGAATCTTCTCATATTTTTTTGATAAAAAAAGAATTATCTTTGCAATATTAAAAAAAATAACAGAAAAAGTATAACCATGAAATTAGACCCAAACTCAGAAAAACCTCTTCACATTCAAGCAGAAGAAGTGCTGAGAAAACTTATAGAATCAGAGGAATACAAAAATGGGAAACTTCTTCCCAATGAAGTTTTATTGTCTGAACAATTAAACATATCGAGAAATACACTTCGCCAAGCAATCAACAAACTGGTATTCGAGGGATTATTGGTCAGAAAAAAAGGGCATGGTACAAAGGTTGTAAAAAAAGGTATTATAGGAGGAGTAAAGAACTGGTTGAGCTTCTCACAAGAAATGAAAATGCTAGGTATCGAAATTAAAAACTTCGAATTGCATGTCAGTTTTAAGAAAGCATCCGAAGAAATATGTACCTTTTTCAATATAGACCCTGAAAAGGGAACAAAATGTATGGTATTGGAAAGAGTACGCGGTAATAAAGAATATCCTTTTGTCTCCTTCATCTCTTATTTCAATCCGAGTATACCACTGACCGGTGATGAGGACTTCACCCAACCTCTTTATGGAATACTTGAAAATAAATATGACATCATCGTAAAAACCAGTAAAGAGGAAGTATCCGCACGGTTGGCCGGAGAATATATCGCAGAAAAACTGGATATCAAATCCAGCGACCCTATATTAATAAGGAAAAGATTTGTTTATGATATCAATGGAACTCCCATTGAATACAATATAGGATACTATCGTGCAGACAGCTTTACCTACACCATAGAGGCAGAAAGATAAATATACAAGAAAGTTTAATCTATAACAGAAATGACTATGAATACAACAGAAATCCCCGTACTGCTGTTGACCGGTTATCTGGGTAGTGGCAAAACGACGTTGGTAAATCACATCCTTTCTAATAAACGTGGCATTAAGTTTGCCGTTATCGTCAATGACATAGGCGAAGTGAACATTGATGCAGACCTTATACAGAAAGGTGGCGTGGTGGGAAAGAAAGACGACAGCCTGGTAGCTCTGCAGAATGGCTGTATCTGCTGTACGCTGAAGACAGACTTGATAGAGCAGATGTTCGAAATCATGAAGATGCAACGCTTCGACTACATCGTGATTGAAGCGAGTGGCATCTGTGAACCGGAGCCTATTGCCCAAACACTCTGCTCCATTCCTCATATGGGAGGAGCGTATACTAAATACGGTATTTGCCGCTTAGACTGCATTACCACCGTGGTGGACGCCTTACGTCTGCAAAGTGAATTTTCTTGCGGAGATGATTTGACACGCAAAGGCATTGATGAGGAAGATATAGAAAACCTCATCATTCAGCAGATTGAGTTCTGCAATATTATCCTGCTGAACAAAGCAGCAGAAGTACAGCCCGAAGAATTAAAACGTATCAAGCAGATTATCCGCACCTTGCAACCCGGTGCCGAAATTATAGAGTGCAACTATGCAGATGTAGACCTGGATAAGATTATCCATACCCACCTCTTTAACTTTGAACGTGCCGCAACTTCCGCCGGATGGATTCGTGGCATAGAGCAACAAGTAAGCGAAGAGGAGGAAAAAGAGGCGCATTACCATCA
>ERZ791619.585-NODE-585-length-19050-cov-2.41679_pt1 | contig 19050 bp, 9 predicted proteins | sample MGYA00510271_ERZ791619 | MGnify/ENA primary metagenome ERZ791619 (study PRJEB30046, sample SAMN00715209) | human gut metagenome | study: EMG produced TPA metagenomics assembly of the A metagenome-wide association study of gut microbiota in type 2...
CGCGTACCGCAGGCGCAACTTTCAGGCATTAACGGCGTGGAATGGGATGCCGTGGAAATGCCGAGCCAGTTCATGGAAAACTGGGCATGGAACTACGACACCTTAAAGACGCTTTCCGCGCACGTTGATACGGGCGAGGTACTGCCCAAGGAACTTTTTGACAAGATGCTGGCGGCCAAGAATTTCCAAAGCGGCATGTTCTGCCTGCGTCAGCTTGAGTTTGCTCTCTTTGATCTGCGCATTCACGATGATGACTCCACGGATCACGCCGATGACTTCCAAGCCGTTTTGGATAACGTGCGCAAGGAAGTCGCCGTGGTGCCGGCTGCCGAATATTCCCGCTTCGCACAGAGCTTTGCCCACATCTTTGCGGGCGGCTACAGTGCAGGTTACTACAGCTACAAGTGGGCCGAAGTACTCTCAGCCGACGCCTTCAGTGCGTTTGAGGAGGAAGGGCTCTTTAATCCGGCCACCGGCAAGCGCTGGGTCGATGAGGTGTTAAGCCGCGGCTCTTCGCGCGACGCAATCGAAAACTTCCGTGCTTTCCGCGGACGCGATCCGTCAATCGAACCGCTGCTGCGTCACAGCGGTATTGTCTGAGCGTCTGAAAAAAACGGCGGCAACCTTCCGGGATGCCGCTGTTTTGCTTGATCAAGGCTGCGGAGCGTCGGTTCCGAACACGTCCTGCCAGAGCTTAAGAACCGCTCGGCGTTCATCGGCCACACTTTCCGGATCCACACGGCAGCGGACGTCTTCGCCGTGGGCAAGACGGATTTCGCGTTGGATGTTGCGATAGTGACGATAAGCCTTGACGGCTTGCTCCGCCGTTGCTTCATCAAGCAGTCCCAGTCGCGCGGCCATTTCCGTGAGATGAATCGTACCGAAGTTGTTGACGAGTTCCGGGAAGACGGAGCTCTTGGCAAGCACCAGGTACTGCACGATGAATTCCAGATCCACCATGCCTCCGCGGTCGTGCTTCACGTCAAAGAGATCGGTGCGGTTCGGGTGCCCGTCGAGCATTTTGCCGCGCATCTCGATGACGTCCTTTGCCACCTGTGCGGCATCGCGCTCAAGCGTGAGGATGTAGCGGCGTTCGTCCTCAAACTGCTGCCCCACCTGCGGATCGCCCGCACAGAAACGGGCGCGCGTGAGCGCCTGATGCTCCCAAGGCCAGGCTCCGTGTCCGTCGGCGTTGCGCTGATACTTGCGGAACATTTCAATATTGGAAGCAATCAGCCCGTCCTGTCCGTTGGGACGAAGGCGCATGTCAACATCAAACAGAATGCCCGAACTCGTCTGCAGCGTGAGCCAGCTCAGCATGCGCTTGACGAGCTTCACGTAGTTGCTCTCCGACTCCGGCGCATCGTCGTCGTATAGGAAAATCAAGTCGAGGTCGGACGCGTAGCCGAGCTCCTTGCCGCCCAACTTGCCGTAGCCGATCACGGCAAACTTGGGATACTCGCGGTGCCGCGTCGCAATGGAGTCCCAGGCAAGCTCAATCACCACCGCAAGCACGGCATCGGCCAGCGCCGAAAGATGGTCTGCGAGACGCTCCACGGTAAGACGGCCTTCCAGATCGGCTGTGAGCAGCTGAAACAGCGCGCTGTGGTGAGCGTCGCGCAGATGATTGAGCTGACGCTCCCGATCGCCGTCTGCCGAACGCATTTGCGCACGCAATTCTTCCAACCACCGGCTGCGATCCACCGGTGTGTAATCGTCGATCACTCGATTGCGCGCATCGACCAGTTCGTCGAGTACCAAAGGATGCGCGGCGATGTAGTCGGCCGCCCAGCGGGACACGGCAAGCATCCGTCCGACACGTTCGGCCGCGTCCGGATACTGGTTGAGCAGCGCGATATAGGTTGCGCGCCCGAGCACCATCTCCAAGATGGTCAGGTAGCGCTCCATCACCTCATCGGCCGAAACGCAGCTTTCGCGCAGCTGCGCCCAACCGGCCGCCTTTTGAGCAACCTTGGGCACAAAACGCGCCAACTGTTCGCGCGTCTGTTGCGTACGCGCGTTCAAATAGCGCGAACGCATCATCTTGAGAATGCGGCCGGCGAGCTTGTTGGCCTCGATAAAGCCGATGTCGGCAAGCGCATCGGTGAGTTCACTTTCAAGAGCCGGATCGCCCGTCGACCACCCGACAGGCCAGTTGCTCACGCGATCGGTGGGCGCCTTGGTATGGAAAACACCGTCAAAGGTCGTCGTCACAAACGCTCTGATCTCGGCGACTTCGGCATCGAGCTCGGCAAGCGTCATTCCCATCATCTTGGCAACGCGTGCGCGCTCTGCATCGTCCTTAGGCAAGACCTGCGTCTGCTTGTCATCGACATACTGCAGGCAATGCTCAAGATTGCGCAAGAACACATAGTTGCGATTGAGCCGTTCGGCCGTCTGCTCATCAATGCAGCCGCTTGCGGCACAGGCAGCAAGCATGGGACCCGTGGTCTTGCCTCGAAGTTCAGCTTCGCGGCCTCCGCGGATGATTTGGAAAGTCTGGCAAATGAATTCGATTTCCCGAATGCCGCCGCTTCCGAGCTTAATGTTGGTGCCGCGGTCCTTGACGGCTTCCTTGCGGGCCGTTTCCGCACGGATCATCTCATGAATCTTCGCAAGAGCACTGATGGCGCCGAAGTCAACGTACTTGCGGAACACGAACGGCCGCACCAGAGAACTGAGGTTGCGAACAGCCTGCGCAAAGTTTTCTTCACCCGCAAAAACGCTGCGGTTGACAACGCGTCCTTTGAGCCAGGCAAAGCGCTCCCAGTCGCGACCTTCGAGCAGTGCCGAGGAAATCACCAAAGGACCGCTGTCGCCGAAGGGACGCAGACGCATGTCGACGCGAAACACAAAACCGGTACCGTCGATTTCGTTAATAGAAGCAATCACACGTCGTGCCAGACGGTCAAAGAACTCGTGGTTCGTCACCTGACGGCGTGCCGAAGCGAACTCTCCGATTGCCTGCGTTTCGCCGCCTTCGTCGTAGACGAAGACCAGATCAATGTCGGAACTGACGTTAAGTTCCTCCCCGCCGAGTTTGCCCATGCCGACGACAAGCAGATCCTGCGGTTCACCCGAGACGCCCACCGGCACGCCGAAGCGCTGCGCAAGCTTTCGGGAGTGCACCCGCACGGCCGCCGAAACGGTTTCTTCGGCCAACGCCGTCACCGTGCTCACGACTTCATGAAAATCGGCGTGAGCGGTCAGGTCACGAACGATCAGCGTCGTCATCACTTCTCGGCGCAACTGACGCATGACCATGTCGAGCATTTCCGGATCATCGATTTTTTCGAGACGGCTTCGCATCGCCTCGCGCGTCACAGGTTCCTTCTGAAACCGCTCGATTAAATCCTGAACGGTGGTCCCGCTCTGCAGCGCCATGGCATTGAGCGAGCGCGCGGCATATTGTGAAAATTGAGGAACTTCCTGCGGAGTCAAACGCGGCTTGGTTGAATTCAGTTCGCCCATGACATAAAAACTGCGTAAAAAAGTTGTTTCAAATCGAGACCAATTTGCGGCGAGATACAAAATCGCCCGAGTTGTCCGCAACGAGCTTTGCTATATTGCCTTGTGTGAATTTTTCGTTTCATTTGCGTGACAGCTCGACCGGTTTTCGGCGCTTGCCTGTTCGGCTCATTTTAGCTGTGTGAGCAATCGCGCTGAGTCGTTTTTTCCTCCTAGGTCCGTGATCTTCGCAATTCCTGCGGCATGAGTTCGACGTTTTCCATACTCCCGGTCAGATTCAGAGCCTACCTGCGCCACCCTAAAGTACGCGCGGCGTGGATCTCTTTTTTTTGGGGCGTCGTTCTCTTCTACTTCCTCTTTTGTGCGCTTGTGCTCACAACGCGCTGGGTTCTGCTGCCTCAGGTCGACAAGTACAAGGACGACATAGCGCATTTCCTGAGCGAGTCGCTGCACGCCGAAGTCAGCATCGGGCGTGTCTCGCCGCGGTGGGATACGTTCTGGCCGCAGCTTTCCCTGCGCGATGTTGAGATTCAACGTCCCGACCCACGTTCACGCGATGCCAACATCCTGCATTTGCCGCAGGTTGAGGCGAGTTTTTACTGGCGCTCCGTCTTCGGACAGCCCCTTTTCAGAAAGCTTGAAGTTCCCAACGCCGAAATCACCGTTCGACGCGTTGATCGCGGCGTCTTTGACATTGCGGGCTTTATCATCAATTTCAACGATACGGCCCGACGCGACGCGCAAAGCGGTTCGGCCGTCACAGACTGGCTCCTGCGCCAGGGCCGCATTGACGTTACGTCCTGCAAGCTTCGCTTTCAGGATCTGATTGCCAAGCCTCGCGCCCGCACGACCACGATCGAAAACATCAACTTTACGTTTGAAAAGAACGTGAGCGACTATCGAGCGGGCATTCAGGGCGAACTCGCAGGGCGGCATGAAAACCGCATCGATATCCGCACGCGGTTCACCGCTCCGCTTTTCGGTGACCGCAGCTGGAAGACATGGTCGGGCGAACTTTATCTCGGCGCCGACAATCTTGACGTCGCCCGCCTGACGCGTCCCATTCCGGACGCCCGCAAACTTTTGAAGTCGGGGCGCGGCAGCACGCGGACCTGGCTCAAATTCCAGGAAGGAACTCCGAGTGAACTGACCAGTTACCTCGGCCTGTCGGACGTGTTGCTCACTTTCTCGCCCGATTCCGAACCGCTGCAGGTAAAGACGCTGTCGACGCGTCTGACGGAAACCTTTACCGAAGGCGAACTGCACGCCAAAGCTGAAAATCTCGATTTCGAATTAAGCGATGGCACCGAAGCTCACGACCTGCTTTTGCAGACCGTCGTGCACACGGCTGCAACCCCGGATGCCGAAACGCATCGCTCCGGCTTCAGCATCGCACGGCTTGACGTTGAAACGCTCAAAAAACTCCTTCCGTCCGTGCCCTTCCCAAAGTCTGCAGCCGATCTGATTCACCAGCATGAAGCCTCCGGCACCATCTCCAACTTCGAGGTTTCCTGGCTGGGCTCTCCCGGCAAGACACAGGACTGGCGCATCAAGACCGATTTCTCCGGCCTGACGGTTGCCCATAACTCGCCCGAAAACGAAAAGGTTTTCTTCTCCGGCGTTGAGAACCTTTCCGGCTCTCTGGAAGTCGCCGCCAAGCGCGGGCGCGTGACTTTCGCCACCCAAAAAGGCGCCGTGTCAATTCCCGGCGTCTTTGAAAATCCCCGCCTGCCTCTTGATTCACTCACGGGCGCCGTGAGCTGGCAACTTTCCCGCGATTCCGAGACTGACAACGAAAAGGTTGCGATAACTTTTGACAACGTGGCCGTTTCCAATGAAGACCTGTCTGTGTCCGCGCAGGGCTCCTGGCAGCAAAACGACACGGCGGCCGGTCACATCAATCTCACGGGCCGCATCGAGCACCTGCAAGCCAACCGCGCTTGGCGCTATATGCCGCTGGCGGTCTCAGAAAACGTTCGCGAATGGCTGCAGGGCGGCCCTGTTTCCGGACAGGCGCAAAACGGCACGTTCGAGTTGCGCGGCGACCTCGTGAAATACCCCTGGGTCGGGCCGAACAAGGACAAAGGGCACTTTATCGTTTCGGCAGAACTCAAGGATGCCGCCATTGACTATGTCCCTTCCATGAAGGTGCTCGAAGACGACAATTTTGAGCGAGCCGCCCTGTGGCCGCTTCTCACCGACATTCAGGGGCGCCTCATCTTTGAAGGCGCCTCCATGACGGTGCTTGCCGATTCGGCCAAGACCAACGGCGCCACGGTGACGAAAACGCGAGCCGACATCCCGAATCTGAGCGCCGGAGACAACACTCGCCTAATCATCAACGGCAACGCCGACGCCGAACTTCAAAAGTTCTTCGACTACGTGCAAGCAAGCCCCGTCACGGAGTTTGTCTCGGGCGCGTTCACAGGCACCAAGGCAAAAGGTCAGGGACATCTGGATTTGTACCTCGACATTCCGCTCATGGAACCCTCCGGAACAAAGGTAAAAGGAGCCATCTCCATGCAGAAGGCCGACATTGCCATGGGCTGGCCCAAGCCGCCGCTCAACGATGTCGAAGGCACCGTGCACTTCTCTGAAAAGGGAGCAACGGCAAGCAACGTGCACGCACGTCCCTTCGGATCGGGCGACGCGTCCGTGTCGGTTCACACCACGGCTGACGGTGCGATCGTGATCAGCGCTTCAGGTTCCACCGACGTTTCACACCTGACCTGGTTTGCGCAGAACCCCTATTTCGATCCGGTCGCCAAACGCATGTCCGGCATGTTGCCCTTTGTTTCCACGGTAGTCGTGAAAAAAAACCAAGGTGTCACCGTCTCGGCGCGCTCTTCGCTTCAGGGCGTAGCTATCGACCTGCCGGCACCGTTAAAGAAAACCCCGACGGAAACCTGGGATACTGCCTTCAGCTTCACCCCCGTTACCATCAACCGTCAGCCGGGCTACATGATCAAGGTGGGCTCCGGCAGTCGCTTCGACGTCCTGCTGCAGCTGCCCGCTGAAGGATCCAAACTTGCGGCTCTGGGCAATATCGCCGTTGGACACCGAGCGGGTCTTCCCGCCCGCGGCATCGCCGTAACGATTCAGGCCAAAGAACTGAACCTCGTCGACTGGCAGCCCTTCGTGCGCACCATGACCGATACGGCCTCCGCGCAGATTCCGAAAAAGAACGCCGAGAACAACCCGCTTCCGGTGTCGGGTGCCGCGCAAGCAGGACTCTCTCGCGTAGAAGTGACCGCCGATCAGCTGTTGCTCGGCAGCGGCCCGATCCACAAGACGCATTCGATTCTGGAATTCGACGACGCCAACAATGTCTCGATTGATCTGTCTTCCGACGAAATTCGCGGCAAGCTACGCTACGAGCCGGCCGGCCGAGGCAATGTCACCGGCAGCTTTGATCGCCTGAAGATTGCCGCCAAGGACGTGACGACAATTCGCCGCTTCCTCGAAGGTGAACAGGTTGATGTCGTGCTCACGCCGCGCCCGACCATCCTGCCGAGCCTGGATCTCGTCGTCGACGAACTCTCATACGCTGACAAGAAAATCGGCCGCATGGTGCTGCAGGCCGAGGCTTCCGGAACGGCCGATGAAGAAACGCTTCGCATCACCAACTTCGCCGTATTCTCCGACGTTTCGGCTCTGACCGGAACCGGCTTCTGGACACAGGGTAAAAAGCTCACGCAGCAGCATCCGGGCGAGACGCAGTTCACGCTGAAATTCTCAACGAAAGATCTCGGACAGACGCTCTCGGATCTGGGATACCCCGGCGTGATCGAAAACTCGACCGGCACGGCCGAAGGACACTTCAAATTCGACGGTATTCCCTGGTCGCCCAAGCTCGATACGCTTGCGGGTACTTACGCAATCGATTTCCGCAAGGGCACCATCGCCAAAGTCGATACCGGTGCGGGCGGTCTGCTTTTGTCCTTTGTCTCGATGCAGTCGCTCTTCAAGCGTCTGATGCTTGACTTCTCCGACTTCAAGAGCGGCTTCTCGTTTGACACTTTCTCCGGAAGTTCGATCGTGACAAACGGCGTGTTTTCAACCGACAACACGAAGATCGTCGGCACGCACGGCACGATTCTGCTATCGGGCAACGTGAATGTGGCCGAGGGCAGCGTTGACAGTCGCGCCATCGTATTGCCGGAAATCAATGCCGGAAACGCCAGCCTTGCGCTGGCATTCGTCAACCCGGCTGTGGGCATCGGCTCGTTCCTCGCGCAGCTTCTGCTGCGCACGCCCTTGAGTCACCTCTTTAAGGTCGAATATTCCATCAAGGGACCGTGGGAGAACCCCGTCATCACGAAGGTGTCATCGGGTACGGAAGAAAAGCCGACGCAAGAGAATTGATGCGGCTCAGGTGCGAGCGCCGCTGCGGGCGCCCTGTCGCACCGTGGCCGATTAATTGCGCCGCTGATCGTGCTGTTGCAGATGCGGCCAGGCGGCAGACATATAGACGCACATCGAGTAGATGGTCAGAATCGCCGCAATGTAGATGAGAACGGTCCCTATCCAAGCAATCGGCAGACCGAAGATCGGATCGAAATAAAGAAGCATCGGGATGGCGGTCATCTGCGCGATGGTCTTGATCTTGCCGAACCAGTTGACCTTGACGCTGGCTGCCGCACCGATCTTTGCCATCCATTCGCGCAATGCCGTCACCGCGATCTCGCGACCGACGATGATGAGCGCGACCAGCATGTCTACGCGGTCAAACGCAAGCAGCACGACGATGGCCGAGCACACCACCAGCTTGTCGGCCACGCTGTCGAGGAATGCCCCCATATTGGTCATCATGTTGTAGCGACGTGCGATGTATCCGTCAAGGGCGTCGGTAATGGCGGCCACAACGAACATCACGCACGCCAAAAGATTCTTGACATGCGGGCTCAGTATAACGTCGGGCACATAAAAGACGCCGACGATCAGCGGAATAAAGGCAATGCGCGCCCACGTGAGCGCCATCGGAATGTTGAAGCGTTTGTCAGGCACAATCTGACCCATGGAGTTGTGAATAGATCTGTTCGGCAAGTTTGCGCGAAATGCCGTCAATTTTAGCGATATCTTCCACGCTCGCATTCTTCAGCGCCTTCATGCCGCCGAAATGCGTGAGCAATCTGCGACGCCTCACGGGACCGATTCCCTCGATATCCTCGAGTCGGCTTGTCTGCCGAGTCTTGCTGCGCTTGGCGCGCATACCCGTGATGGCAAAGCGGTGCGCTTCGTCTCGGATCATCGCAATGAGCATCAGTGCGGGGCTTGCCGCTCCGAGCACCAACGGTTCTCGGCCGTCGGCAAAGACAAGCGTTTCCAAGCCCGTCTTGCGTCCCTCGCCTTTGGCCACGCCGACGATCACGGAAATATCAAGTCCGAGTTCGTGAAAGACGTCCTTGGCCATATGCACCTGGCCGCGCCCGCCGTCAACGAGCACGAGCGTCGGAAGCTTGGCTTCGCCGCGGGCCACGGGCGCATAGCGGCGCTCGAGCACCTGCCGCATGGCCGCGTAGTCGTCGCCGCCTGTGACGCCTTCGATGTTAAAGCGCCGATAGAGCGCGCTATTCATGCGCGTTCCCTCAAAGACCACGCAGGAGGCCTGCGTGGCTTCGCCTGCGGTGTGCGAAATGTCAAAGCACTCGATGCGCAATTCGGAGCGCTCCTGCTCGGTGAGTTCGAGCGAAAGAACGTTGATGAGATCGTCAATGCGCTTGGATTCGCCGGCGCTTTCGGCAATGTGCCGATCCAAGGCGATCATGGCATTGGTAACCGCCATTTCGTACCACTTGCGGCGCGTGAGCTGCGGCTCGTGCACGAAGACGATCTTGCGGCCGGCCAACGCCGAAAGCAGCTGACCGGTTGCCGTCGGATCGTCCCCGGCCTGAGAAATCACCGCATCCGGAACGGGAACGTTGCAGTAGTGATGCGAGATAAAAGCTTCAAACACTTCACTTTCGGTGAGATCTTCACCCAAACTGCGCGCAAAATCCGGGAAATAGGCGTGATCTCCAAGATGACGCCCTCCTCGCACCACGGCCAGGTTGACACAGACGGCACCGTTTTTGATCAGCACCGCAATGATGTCCGCATCGGTGTCTCCGCCCGTCGTTTCGACGGCCTGCTGGTGCATGACGTCGCGCAACAAGCTGATGCGGTCGCGCAAGACGGCCGCCTCTTCGTAGCGGCGATCCTCCGCAGCGTTCATCATGGCGTCAGTCAGCCCCTGCATGATTTCTTCGGTCTTGCCATGCAAAAAAGCGCAGGCGTCCTCCACATCGCGCGCGTACTCCTCGGCGATGCAGGGCGACGAGCAGCGCCCCATCTGCCCCATCAGGCAGGGACGGGTACGGTAACGAAACACGGCCTCCTCGCAGGTCCTCAAATGAAAGACCTTCTGCAGCACGCCGATTGCCTCGCGTACGGCCGAACCGTTTGGATACGGCCCGAAGTAACGGCTTTTGCGGTCGACCGCTCCTCGGTAGTAGCTCACGCGGGCAAAAGGACCCGCGGAAATTTTCAAATACGGGTAGCTTTTGTCGTCCCGAAAGAGAATGTTGTATTTCGGGTTGAGCGTCTTGATGAGGTTGTTTTCCAGAAGAAGCGCTTCGGCTTCGGTGCGCACGACGGTTGTTTCGAGCCTTGCGATTTTCTGCACCATCAAGGCGATGCGCGGACTCTGCCCGGTCTTGCGGAAATAGCTTGAGACGCGGCGCTTGAGGTCGCGCGCCTTGCCGACGTACAAACACGTACCTGCTTCATCAAAATAGCGGTACACGCCGGGCAAACTTGGCAGGCCGGCAAGAACTTCCTTATTGTTGTCGGCGCTGATAGCTGACATCATCTGTCTTTTTCAACCGTTGTGAATTTTTCTCGTTCAAGGAGAGTTTCGACATGCGCACCTGCGACATGTTCTGCCGCGTCATCGACAACTACGGCGACGCCGGGGTATCCTGGCGTCTGGCTCAAATGCTGGCCAAGGAGTACGACTGGGCGGTGCGCCTAATCATAGACGATGCGGCCGTGCTCTCGGCAATCGTTCCGACCGCAAAAGCAGAAGTCGCTCCTGTCAAAGCAGGATCGGTCACGGTTTGTGACTGGATCGAAGACGGCTCCGACGTTCCTTTCAGGCCATGGGACGGACAGGCGGCCGACGTGGTGATCGAGCTTTTCTCCTGCCGTCTGCCCGACGCTTACGAAGCGGCGATTGCCCGACGTTTCGAAACGTCGCCTTGCGCCGTCTTCGCGCTCGACTACCTCACGGCGGAAAAATATGCCGAAGAAGGCAACGGTCTACCGAGTCCTCACCCTCGCTACGGTTACGACAAAACCTTTTTGTTCCCGGGCTTTTCGGAGAAAACCTGCGGCATCAACCGCGAGCGCTATTTGCAGCAGATCTTCAACCCCGCACGCAAAGAAAGCGTACGCAAGCGTCTGTTTGCAGAATTCGGAGCCGACCCGGAACATCCCTTTACGCTCTATTTCTTCACCTATCCGGAAATGCCCGTCGAAAGGTTTGCTCAGTGCCTCGCGCAAGACCCGCGCCCCGTGCAAGTGCTCGCCGCCCCCGGAGCGGCCTCCGCACGCCTGAAGCGCGCGCTGGAACCCTTAGACGCGCCGCATATTCGTTTCGTACAGGCTTCGATGGTGGCTCAGGACGTCTTTGACGATGTGCTTCTGAGTTGCGACGCCGCACTCATTCGAGGTGAAGACAGCGTGCTGCGCGCGCAGCTTGCAGGCATTCCGATGATTTGGACGCTTTACCCGCAGCAAGAGGACACGCATCTCACCAAACTTGCCGCCTTCGCTTCGCTCTACACGCTGGCGTTGCCGCAGACGGCCCGGCAGGCGTGGCTCGAAATCGAAGACTACGTCAACAACGGCCCCGTGCATGAACACGTCTGGAAAAACTGGCGCGACCACATCGAAGAGCTGCAAGCGGGCGCAACCGTCTGGCAGAAAACCCTTTTTTCGCTTCCGACTTTGGCCGAGAGCATTTCCAAATTAGCTGAAAAAAAGCTAAAATTTTGAGTTCACAAAAATTTGAAAGCCCGGCGCGCTGAATTTTTATGCGTTCTTTTCGGGCGTGCGTCAAAACTTTTTATCAAGGAAAACACACATTATGAAGACCGCGCAAGAGCTGCGTTCCGGCAACGTGTTCATGGTCGGCAAGGATCCGATGGTTGTCCTGAAGTCCGAATACTCCAAGGGTGGCCGCGGTGCCTCCACCGTCAAGATGAAGATGAAGAATCTTCTCAACGGTGCCGTGACCGAAACGGTTTACCGTGCCGACGACAAGTTCGAAGACATCATTCTCGAACGCAAGGAAGTGACCTACTCCTACTTCGCTGACCCGCACTACGTCTGGATGGACGAAGAATACAACCAGTACGAAGTCGACGAAGACACGATGGAAGACGCCAAGAAGTACTTGCAGGACGACCTGACTGCTGAAGCCGTCTTCTACGAAGGCCGCGTGATCGGTATCGAACTGCCGACCATGCTCGTTCGCGAAGTCGTCTACACCGAACCCGCCGTCAAGGGCGACACGTCCGGCAAGGTGATGAAGCCCGCCCGTCTGGCCACCGGCTTCACCCTCGACGTTCCCGCTTTCGTGAACACGGGCGACAAGATCGAAATCGATACCCGTACGAACGAATACCGCAGCCGCATCAAGTAATTTTTGCTTGAACGGCTTGCTAAACGCCAGATAGGTTTGCGCCATCTGGCGTTTTTTTTGGGAATTTTCTTGTCATTTCAAAAAGAAAGAGAGCTAAGATTGAACCTGTTTAGATGAAAGATCGCTCGGTACTGGAAATATCGTGGTACCGTCTTGGCAAATGCTTTCTGTGATCATCTATTCTGCTTACAACACCAATCAAGGAAAAGCAATGTTTACCCCCCCCCAGACAAATCACTCCTTCTAAAGTTTCTTTAACTTCTCCTGCCCATCGCACCCGCACAGATATCAGTCTTGCAGTTGCAGTTGCCCTGCTTACAGTGCATGGCTCGACTTTTGCTGCTCACTTATGGTGGCAGACAGACGTTCGGGATCCTGTTCACACCACTACAGAAGGTACCTACATTCATGATGGCAACAGAGCTGTCATATGGAATGCCGGTCCTGACTCTTCGCTCACCATTGACGCAAACCTCATTGACATCGAAGCCAACGAACGGGCTCTTTATGCAGACAATTTCTCAACTGTTTCGATTGTCAGTGACAGTTCCGTATTGTTAAAAGCCGGTAGCGAAAACCAATCAGAAAAAAGTCCTGATGCGCTATACCTTGATCGCGGAGCTGTGGCATCCATTAAAGGCTCAACTATCGACATTCAAGCTACCAGTGCAAATAACCTCGCAGCGAGAGGAATTTTCGTTGGTCAGACAGTCAAAGAATTTCATTCTGCTGCTGAGATAGGTTCGGAAGACACTCAGAAAATCACCATTTCTGCAACCGGCAATGCAAATAGCTATGGCATCTCAAACATTGGCGGAGCCGTCACACTTACAGCCGATGAAGTTACCATCAATTCCTCCGGTATCGGTATCCACGTCGGAAACAACACGGAATCTTCGACAATTCCCGAAGATACTGCCAAAACCGTAATCAACGCTAATCGCACCACAATCAATGCCGATGGATACGGCATTCTGTCTTTTTCCAATGGGGTGACAGAAATCTCCGGAGATCTGAAAGTCAACGCGCCAATTGCCATCGCCGCGCGAGGTCACTCCTCTACTTCCATTAACGCAAATGGTGATGCAACGGTTGTCATCAACGGAGACATCAGTTTCGAAACTCCCGGTAGTGCCCACAACAGCGGCAATGTCATTGATGCCGACATTTCGTTGAACCTTTCCGGAGAAGCATCTTCGTGGACTGGAAATGTAACCAAAGAAGTGCCTGAAGGCCATTCAGAAGAAGACTCTACCGTTTCCGGGCTCAAGGTAGCATTGAGCAATGGCGCTCAATGGAATCCCACCAAGATCAATACAGCCAATTCCGATTACGATGGCACTACGCTAGTCAAATCGGCTGAAAAACTGAATCACCTCACCTTGAATCAAGGTGTGATCAACATCCAAAACACCGATCAAACAGTAGAGGTGGAAGAAATTTCCGGAACCGGAGGTACGATCAATCTTAAGACTGCAATCCATCAAGAAAACGGCACGATAACCTCCGGAAAATTCGTTGCAGAATCAGTAAATACATCAGATGGTACGCCGACGCTATCCGTAAACTTCACCAACGTAACCTCGGATGAAGTGGGGCCCGAGGCATTCACAGCACTGGCCGATAGCGTCTCTGCGGATGGCGCCACCCAAATTCGAACAATCGCCCAAGGCGCCGTAAAAGGTGCCCTAGTCGAAACAATTGACCAGAACGGAAACTCGCTGGGAGTCACTCAATACCAGAACACTCGATTGGGCGCATACGGTTCAATTGCTGCGTTGGGTGTTTTGCAATGGCGTCATGACATGAATGACCTGACGAAACGCATGGGAGAGCTTCGTACAAGTCCTGCAAGTGTCGGCACTTGGGCTCGCTTGTACGGATCCGAGCAGGAATACGGTAAACAAAGTGTCACCGCCAAAAACACCTCCATTCAAGTCGGTGCAGACTACGATGTCGGTGCAGGTTGGAAAGTGGGCGCTGCCTTCACTTATACGGATGGCTCCGCAACTTATGACTTAGGCAATTCCGACAATAAATCCTATGGCCTAGCCTTGTACGGCTCATGGTTTGCCGAAAACGGGCAATTTGTTGATTTGATCGCCAAATACAGTCGTCTTGACACTGACTTTAACCTGGAAGGCATGGACGGATCGTTCGACAATAATGCATACAGTTTCAGTCTCGAGTATGGTTGGAACTTTAGGTTAGGCGATCTCGCATTTATTGAGCCTCAGGCTGAACTCACCTACGGTATGGTCAGCGGAGACACCTTTGACACGAACAATGACGTTCGCATCGAACAAGACGATTTTGAGTCCCTTGTCGGTCGCATTGGCGTGCGTTCTGGTTTTGTGTTCCCCGAGAACAAAGGTACTATCTACGCTCGAGTTTCTGTGTTGCACGACTTCAAAGGTGATTTGGATTCCAATGCTTATTTGATCTCAGATAGTCGCGTTTCCGATCCAGTGCATGATGATCTTGGCGGTACGTGGTACGAATTCGGAATCGGGGCAAACTTCAACCTGACCGATTGTACGTATACCTACGTAGATTTGGAGAAAAATACGGGAGGCGAAGTCCAAGAAAACTGGCGCTGGAACATCGGTTTACGCCATGTTTGGTAATTTTCTGACGATTCGGCAATAGTTCGAGGTACTAATGTCTCGAAATTGACACTGATCGTTCTCTGCGAAATTCCCATATCGTTCAATCCTACTAAGGATTTGGATGATATGGGATTCGCTTCTGCAACCGACGCAACTATCCCATGGCCTCTTTTTAACGACTAAACTCTTTGGTTGGTTCTGCCATCGATAAAGTTGCAAAACAAATGATTTCCAGCCAAAGTACGCAACGCCCCATGCGGCGCAAAGATCGAGAACTCTCGCGAGAAGAAACGCTCACCGTCATCAGGCACACGCCGCACTGCGTCATTGCGACAGTCGACGAATCCGGCACGCCCTATGCCACGCCGATCACGGCTGTGCTCTTTGAAGGCGCCGTTTACTTCCACAGCTCAAATGATGTCAACGGTCGGCGCTACCAGAACGCGCTGCAAAATGACAAAGTCTCGATTGTCTGGATCGGCCGCGGAGAAACAGCCGCCGATGAACTGCCGAAAGACTTTTCGGTGAACTACGCTTCGGCCATCGTTGAGGGGCGCATTTCTCTTGTCACCGATGAAGGAGAGAAAAAGCGCGTTGCCAAGGCATTCTGCCTGCGACACGTACCTCAGGCAGGGGAGGAAGCAATTGACAAGTATTACGCCGCCGGTGGCAAATATGTCGTGTTCTGGAAAGTCACGATCGACTCACTGAGCGGCAAGGCACGCAACAAGCAGGGCTACTTCAACCGCATTTTGGCCGTATAGCAAAAAGCGCTCCGTTTCGGGGGATTGTCGCCGAAACAAAGCGCTTTTGCATCCTTTTGCGAGGCCCGATTTTTAGCCGATCTTCTTGAGCTTTTCCTGCACAAACATCAGCTTCAGGCTCTTTGTCTTTTCCGAACCGTTGAAAGCAATTTCGAGGTTCGTTTCGGCAGGCTTTTCCGGATAGTGAATGGCCACGATCTTTCCTTGACCGAGCGTCGGATGGCTTACCGTGTCCCCCACGGAAAAGCCGCCGGCCGTCACCGTCTTTTTCTTGGCGAGCAATTCACTTGCCTTCATCAAACCGGCCTTCTTCCAGGAGTCGGAGTGAAGATTGCGAGCTGCGCTGCCGCTCGGCGCGCGGCTAAACGACGTCGAAGATCCTGAAGATCTCGCGCCGCTTGCATAAGAAGAGACGTTACGCGAACCCCAACCGTTGTTGCGGCCGTATCCGCCCGAGCTCGACTGGCGAGAATATCCGCCGCCGAAACTGGGCCAGCCCCAACGCTGATCGGCATCGTCCCAATCGTCGTCGGCATCCTCTTCGCTGTATAGCTTTTGCACGTGCTCGGAGGGAATTTCGTCGATAAACTGCGAAGCCTGCTGCATACGGGTTTCGCCCCACATCATGCGCTGACGCGACCAGCTGATCCAGAGATTGCGGCGGGCGCGTGTCATGGCCACGTACATCAGGCGACGCTCTTCGGACAACTGAAATTCCGGATTTTCGTCTTCGCGGATGTAGTGCGGAAAAAGATCCTGCTCCAAGCCCGTCAGATATACGTACGGAAACTCAAGGCCCTTGGAGGCGTGCACGGTCATCAGGCGCACGGCGTCGGGATCCTCTTCGGCATTCTTGTCATCGGGTTCAAGCGCGGCCTGCGACAGGAATCCGTCCAGAGGCGACATGGTGCCGCCGGGCACGGGCTCAAGCGCCGGAGCGTCTTCATCGATGCCGTTTTCTTCGCAGTAGCCCACGGCGGCATTGACAAGTTCACCGAGGTTTTCAAGGCGCACATCGGCGTCCTGCTGCTTCTGATAGAACGCTTCCAGCCCCGACTTCTGCGACACCAGCGTGATGAGTTCGGGCAGACTCTTGCCTTCGGCTTCGGCGCTGATTTCTTCAAGCAGCGTCACAAATGCATGCGCTCGCCGAATTTCAGGAACGGAGTCCGCTTCAGCCAGAATTTCCCAAATCGTAACTCCGGCGTCGCTAGCCATCGTCGTCGCACGTTCAACCGTCGTTGCGCCGATCCCGCGCGGCGGCTGATTGATGATGCGAAGAAGGCTCGTGTTGTCGGCATTGGCAAGCACGCGCAGATAGGCCACCACGTCCTTGACTTCCTGGCGATCGAAAAAGCGCAGGCCGCCGTAGACGCGGTAAGGAATGCTGTTGGCCGAAAGCATGCGTTCGAAATTGCGCGACAAGTTGTTGTTGCGGTACAGAATCGCAAAGTCGCTGTACTTTTTGCCGCGGCGCTTCTCAACCATAATGTCCTGTACGACCGCTCGAGCTTCCTGCATGTCGGCCTCGGCGCGATAAAGACGAATCGGTTCTCCCGCCCCCGCATCCGTCCACAGGTTCTTGCCCATGCGATCCTTGTTGTTGGCAATGACCGCATTGGCCCCATCGAGAATGTGCGAGGTCGAACGGTAGTTCTGTTCGAGCTTGATGATCTTCTCGACCTTGTAGTCCTTGACGAAGTCGGACATATTGCCCACCTTGGCGCCGCGAAAGGCGTAGATTGACTGGTCGTCGTCGCCCACGCAGAACACGCAGGCGTTGGATTGCTTGGGAGGGCACAGCGCCTTGATCAGGCGAAACTGCAGTGAGTCCGTATCCTGGAATTCGTCGACGAGAACATACTTGAAGCGATCGTTGTAGTGCTCGCGCACAAGCTGATTGCCCTCAAGGAGCTCGACGCAGCGCAGCATCAATTCGGCAAAATCCACAAGCCCTTCGCGCTGACAGCGTGCTTCATAGGTCTCATAGAGCGTCACGCGCGTCTTGTCTTCCTCTCTGGCAGCCACGGCTCCGGCACGCAGCCCCTGTTCCTTGTAGCTGTTGATCGCCCACTGCACGGTCTTGGGGTCGCGCAGTTTGGGATCAATGCCCGCCTCCTTCATGATGCGGCGGATGAGCGAGAGCTGATCGGACGTATCGATGATTTGGAACGTGGGCGGCAGATTGGCTTCCTGTGCGTGCGCGCGAAGGATGCGATGAGCCGTACCGTGGAAGGTTCCCATCCACAAATGACGCAGGTCGCAGGAGACCATGGCCGACAGTCGGTCGCGCATTTCGCGCGCGGCCTTGTTCGTGAAGGTCACGGCAAGAATCTGCGAGGGGCGCGCCATTGCACGCGACAGCAGCAAGGCGATGCGCGTCGTGAGCACCTTGGTCTTGCCGGAACCTGCGCCGGCAAGCACCAGCGCGTTTTCACAGCCGAGTTCGGCAGCCTTGCGCTGCATGGGATTGAGAGAATTCAGAAAGTCATCAAGCATCGGTACGGTCTCGTGGCAAATCTCAAAATCGCGATACGCCGCGCGTAGCCCTTTCCTCGGGCAACGTCGGCACTCCATATGCAAACAAAAATAGCGAGCGGCGATTGTAGCCTGAAAGCCACCCTAACACACGGATGATCCTCAGACGACGATGCCCTCGGAATTCGCTCCGAAAGCGCGCCGTTATTGACTTTCCGACTCTCAAACAAGGAGCAAAAGGCCTTATACTTGTGGGTCGAATTTTTCCTTCAAACACAACAACAAAAGGCGCCCCATGCGCGAAACCTACAATCCTCAGGAAATCGAATCTCAGGTCCAGGAACAGTGGCGACAAAACGATGTCTACCGCGCCGTCGAACACGCCCTCGGTCCTGACGGCAAGGAAAAGCCCAAGTTCTATGTGTGCTCCATGTTGCCCTACCCCTCCGGCAAGCTGCACATGGGCCATGTCCGCAACTACACCCTCAACGACGTGCTTTACCGCTATCGCCGCATGAAGGGCTACAACGTAATGACGCCGATGGGCTGGGACAGCTTCGGTCTGCCCGCAGAAAACGCCGCTTTGACCAAGAAAGTGGCTCCGGCCGAATGGACCTACCGCAACATCGCCGACATGAAGGAGCAGATGCTCCCGCTCGGCCTGGCTTTCGACTGGTCGCGCGAAGTGGCCACCTGCAAGCCCGAGTACTACCGCTGGAATCAGTGGATGTTCTTGAAGATGCTCGAACGCGGCATCTGCTACCGCAAGACCCAGATCGTGAATTGGGACCCGGTCGACAAGACGGTTCTGGCCAACGAACAGGTCATCGACGGCCGCGGCTGGCGTTCCGGCGCTCTCGTTGAAAAGCGCGAAATCCCGGGTTACTACTTCGGCATCACGCAGTACGCCGAAGAACTGCTCGAAGACCTTAAGAAGCTCGACGGCTGGCCCGAACAGGTGCGCCGCATGCAGGAACACTGGATCGGCAAGTCTATCGGCGTCAACTTCGGCTTCCCGTATGAAATCGACGGCGAAAAGAAGCTT
>ERZ791619.591-NODE-591-length-18959-cov-5.84056_pt1 | contig 18959 bp, 17 predicted proteins | sample MGYA00510271_ERZ791619 | MGnify/ENA primary metagenome ERZ791619 (study PRJEB30046, sample SAMN00715209) | human gut metagenome | study: EMG produced TPA metagenomics assembly of the A metagenome-wide association study of gut microbiota in type 2...
CGCATCTCTGACGGACAGCTGCAATAAAGCAACTTCATCTGATTGGCTCCCTCATCTTCGGGAGAAACATCTGGATTGATCAGAGTGTCCAGAGAGAGCGGCAGCACCTTTGCCAATGCCTTCAAAATCAAATAGGACGGATTTATTTGTCCCTTTTCAATGCTGGCAATCTGCTTGACAGATACATGGCTCAGATCCGCAAGTTCCTGTTGCGTCAGGTCCTTTTTCTTTCGGGCTTCCCGCATTTTTTGCCCCAAAGCGGCCAAATCATCAATCGGCATTATCGTTCACCTCAATAATATTGTATCGTTCCGGTTTGATTTGAGGAATAACCTTATCATTCCGGTTCACCAGCATGATTATACCGATTTTATCTTTGTAAGCATGGTTGCAGACTTGTATTCTTTGAGCAAAGGAGCCATAATGTATTTTGGGGAGCGTACTGTGGGATCAACTATTTATCAGATTATTTGTTGAAATTATGTTGGGTTAAACCAAATCTAAATAAATGTGTGTTACATTCTTTATGAGGTGATATTTTGAACGAGCAAATTTTGATTATCGAAGATGAAACCGCCATCCAGTCCATCCTTTCCGAACTGCTGACGGATGCCGGATACAATATAGAGATTGCCAGCGATGGTCTGGAGGGCATTAGAAAGTTTCGTGAACAGCACTTCTCTTTAATTTTGTTGGATATTATGATGCCGAAGATTGACGGATATACAGTCTGTGAAATGATTCGGCAGGAATCCAATGTGCCAATTATCATGCTGACCGCATTGGACGAAGAACAGGCGCAGATTAAAGCCTTTGAACTAAAAGCCGATGATTACATAACAAAACCTTTTTCTCTCAAACTGGTCTTGCTGCGTGTTGAGGCAGTATTACGCCGTATCAAGGAACAGGAACCGCTGCATCTAAGCACCATGATTACATATCGTGGTATTCAGCTTGACACAGAAAGCCATATTGTATATGCAGACGGAAAAGAAGTTTCTCTTACAAATACAGAATATAACCTGCTGGAGCTTTTCTTGAAAAATCAAGGGCGCGTGTTCACAAGGGACAATCTGCTCAACCAAGTTTGGGGATACGACTTCATAGGGGACGAGAAAACGGTGAATATCCATATTATGAATCTTCGTCGAAAATTGGGCGCAGATTTGATCGAAACGATAAGAGGGGTGGGATACAGAATTGATAAAGAAAATTAGAGATAGCTTGAGTGCGAAAGTTTTTATATGGATCGCCGGGTTACTTATCCTTTGCAGTTTGCTGATTTATGGCATTGTGATGATAATTCTCCCTAAAAGTTATACAACGGTAATATCAACGCAATTTGTCAATGAAATGGCACGATTTGTTGAAACGCTTGCGGACACAAATTATGAGGATGCGTCGGAGGTGATAGAGCAGTTTTGTCAGAATAATCAGGCTATGGTCGTCCTGACGGATGGAGGGGAAATCATTCCCTACGGTTCCATCTCCGATGAGAGTGTTGAAAAGGGCGAAACGCTGACTTATACCGCTGCTGCGACTTTCAAAGATCGGGATGGGGAGTACCCTCTTACGGTTACAGCATTTTCCCCCACAGGTCAGGAATTAACATCTCTTTTCCTCAAACTCTTTCCAATGGTATTGTTGCTGATTTTCCTGATCTCTTTTGTTGGGGCAATTCTGTGTAGTAGAATTATGGTCAAACCTGTATTGGAAATCAGCAGAATTTCAAAACGGATGTCAAATTTGGATATGACTTGGGAGTGTCGTGTGGATCGGACGGACGAGCTGGGCGTACTTGCGAACAGCTTGAATGTAATGGCAAAACGATTAGATGCTGCTATCAAGGAACTGGAGGGGGCCAATCAAAAGCTAAAAGAGGATATGGAACATATCACAGAGCTTTCCCGCCAGCGCCGGAACTTTTTTGCCGCAGCTTCCCATGAATTAAAGACCCCTATCACAATTCTAAAGGGCCAGATCGAAAGCATGATTATGGGAATAGGCAGCTACAAGGACACGAAAAAAGTTTTACCGGAAACGCTCAAAGAGGTGGAAAACATGGAGCGTTTGGTAAAAGAAATTCTTGCAATTTCTAAAATAGAGATGGACGGAATGGCTCGTAAAACAGAGCAGTTTTCCATTTCTGCTGTGCTTGTGGAAGTTACAAAATTCCTCGATCCTCTGGCTGTGGAACGAAAGATTGCGATTACACAAAATATCGTGCCGGATATTTTCGTCTGCGGAAATCAATCTTTGATTGAAAAGGCGCTTCACAATATTGTGAATAATGCAATCCGACATTCGCCAATAGGCGCAGAGGTGTTTATTGTCCTTACTGAACAGAAGCTATTGGTGCGAAACACAAATGCTGCTATTCCAGTCGAAGATCTGTCGTTGATTTTCACACCTTTTTACCGTGTAGAGAAATCGCGGAATAAGGCAACTGGCGGCAGCGGTTTGGGCCTTTATTTAGTCGCAACAATTCTGGAATTACATGGATTACCGTACAGAATAGAAAATGTAGAAAACGGAGTGGAGTTTTCTATTGACCTCAATTCCAAAATCTAAATCAAAATTAAATCAAGTCTAAGCGGAAAGTAAACCGTCCTTTCGTATGATGTAGCCATACTCAACGAAAGGACGGTGTTTTTGTGGGGATATGCAAGCGTGCAGTCCTTTATCTTGTTCGCAAAAAAGGAAAGGCGGCATTGCTCTTTCTGATTTTCTTTTTCGTATCTGCGTTTCTGCTGATCTGTTTTTCCATTTTAAGCGGAACAGAACAGGCGGCAAGAGAACTGCGTACTAATATTGGCGCTGCTTTCTATATCCGACCCTATACGCAAATGACAATGGAAGGAGGTTCGCTTAGTGTAGGAACAACACCTGTCATTACTCAACAGAGTATTGTTGAGGTGATAGCTGCCACTCAGGGGCAAGTGAAAGCCTACAATACAGAGCATTACGGTTACGCCAAGAGTGAGCAGCTTCACTTTATTCCGGGTGCTGGCGACAACGAGGCCAGCAATATGGGTAAGGTAACTGCTGTGCGTGATTCTGAATTGACAGATGTGTTTCTGAATGAGGAATATACATTGCTTGCTGGCCGCCATATTCAGCCGGAGGATGAAAACAAAATACTCATTAGCGCAGAGCTGGCAACGGAAAACAATCTGGAAGTTGGTGATGTACTCACCCTCACTCATGCCGATTTAGGTCAGCAGGATGGGAAATACATCGACACTCTCCCGGAAAAGACAGCTTTTGCCGAGGTTGAGATTATAGGTATCTTTCAGTACGAGGGAGCTGCCGACAGCGCAGATTCCCCTACTGCGGGAAAAGCGGCTAACCACATCTATTCGGACAGCCATCTGCTGGTAAATTTGCAAGAACAACAGGATGGAATTTTCGAGGGAGAGATTGCCTTTTATATTGCTGATCCGCTGGAGCTGGATTTTCTACTGGAGTGCGTGGAGGCTATCAGCTCCATAGACTGGGACAACCACATCTTGCGGGAGAATGATTTTCAATATGAGCAAATCGCCGGGCAGCTTCAAAATCTTCAAGAATTGGCTGTGGCGCTGATTGTTATTTCGTCTGTTTTGAGCATCGTGATTCTGATGCTGATTCTGATGATGCGCATACGAGGGCGTATCCATGAGGCTGGTATTTTTCTGTCCGTAGGAAAGTCAAAAGCACAAATTATCGGGCAATTTACTTTAGAGGCATGGGTGCTTCTATTCGCTGGTTTCCTGCTTGCTTTGTTGATGTGGCTGCTTTGTTCCAATACAGCAAATGAGCTTCTATTTGGGACGCTGGCTCAGAAAAGGGGTACAGCGGCATTGCAGACAGGTGGTGGAGGATTAAATTACCTGCAACCGGATTTGTTCCGTTTTATCCTGTTGTTTACCGCAGAAGCAGGAGCTGTCCTGCTGACTGTGCTGGTCGCCAGCGGCGCAATTCTCCGGTTAAAGCCAAAAGAGATTTTATCAAGAATGAGTTAAGGAGGCATTTAGCATGAACTTGTTTAGGCGGGCAATTTGCTATTGCTGGCGTCAAAAAGTAAGAAGCATGATTCTCCTGCTGGTCTTTACGCTGCTGGCTTCCGCAGCGCTGATTGCTTTATCGGTAGGCCATGCAACGGCAAAGGAAACTGATGAAGTGAAGCAAACAGTAGGGGCTTCAATCCATATAGAGATAGATTCCGGCAACACTTCCCTTTATGGAAACGGATCGGAAAATGAATGGGGGACGACTTATCAGTACAATGGCGACTATATCACTCAGGAAGTGATTGACGCCATTGCCAAAGTAAATGGCGTAGTCAATTACAGCGCGGAAAGCGAGGGCGGTTATTGGGGTGCCGGTATCAATTTTGAATACTTCCCCGGCGCATGGAACCTTGACTTTACCGGGGGCTATGGACAGTCAGTACCCTATACCGTAACGCTGAACTCAGAACTGAGTGCAAAATTCTTGAATGGTACTTATACCTTGGAACAGGGCCGCCATATCCAGCCGAGCGATTCTTACGCTGTGCTGATTTCAAAAGAACTGGCCGATAAAAACGGGTTGACCGTGGGCGATGACATCGCCATGTATGATTTGGACAGCAATTCGGAAAACACCTTTGAAATTGTGGGAATTTTCAGCGGTACAGAGGGAATGAGCAAAGACGCTATGATGGCGGATGAAATCCCTGCAAATCAAGGGTATATGGACATGAACAGCTACAACAAGATTCTCAAACGGCAATCTATGGAGCTGGGTTCTCTGGATGTGTATGTCAATTCTGCGGAAGATGTTCAGGATGTTTTGCATACCATCCAGAACTTGCCGGAGATCAAGGATAAAACATTCACCTATTCCACAGACACGGAAAATTTTGATTTGATCTCTAATCCGTTATCTTCTATTCAGACAATGGTGGATACAGCGGTCATTGTGATTGCTGTTACTGGGACAGCTCTGATTACACTTTTGCTAATTCTCTGGATTCGTGGCCGGAAGAAAGAGGCGGGTATTCTAATGGCAATAGGCAGGAGCAAGGTGGAAATCGTGCTGCAATTCCTAACGGAGAATATTTTGGTTGCTATTCCCGCAGCGGCTGCCTCTTTCGGCTTGACCGTTTTACTGTCAGACAAAGTTGGTGCTTATCTTGTAAGCCAAACGGCAAGTGATGTTGCCGAGCTAAGTATAACGATCTATTCTGCGGATATGTTGACAGTTTACGGTATCGGTGCGCTAATGCTGATTCTGGCCGTATTACTGGCAGCAATCACAGTAGTTCGATTGAAGCCAAGAATGATTCTTTCTGAAATGGAGTAAGGAGGATTGCGATGAAAAATACGCAAAAGCTGATGAAACTATTTTGCCTGGCGGTTTCTTTTGCCGTGGTCTTATCCGCCTGTGGAAATTCCTCATATAATGACCGAAGTCTGATCCTCTCAAACGAGGACAGCTATACCTACCAAAAATGCGTAGATACCGGAAGTACGGACACTTCCCTGAAAAGAGAATTTCAAGGTTTCAACGGAAAAGATACAATCTGGATGCTTGATGCCACAGATGATGCCTCTATTTCTCTTGAGCTTTCGGCAACGCTGTCCAGCGGGAAGTTCAAAGTGCTGCTTGTTTCTGAGGACAATGACATTACCACCCTTTTGGAAGGCGATGACACACAAGAGGCTTCTGTTGATTTAGCAAATGGTACGGCAAGAATTATCCTTATTGGAGATCATGCGAACGGATTGTGTGAAATCACTTTGAGCGAAATCAATAATGTTAGCGTTGCCCCACCCTCTGGAGGCTTGGATTCCGAGGAATGGATGGATGACTTTTTTGATGATTGGATGTAAGGGGTGAGTATTATGAGTATTTTAGCGTTCTCTGATTTGAAATATGCCTATAATGGCAAACAAAATGTTTTGCGTGGTATTAGCGGCAAAATGGAGCAAGGAAAGCTGTACGCAATCCTTGGCCCGTCTGGCTGCGGGAAAACCACCCTGCTCTCTTTGCTGGGCGGTCTGGATAGTCCTGACAGCGGCCAGATTTATTTTGATGGACAGGACATTGCCCAAACGGGCCTTTCCAACCATAGAAAGCACCATGTGTCTTTTATCTTTCAGGCATACAATCTCATTGACTACCTGACTCCTTTGGAGAATGTAGCGTTGACTTCCAAGCTGCCTCCGCTGCCTATTCTGGAGCGGTTAGGTCTGACGAAAGAGGAAGCGAAACGCAATGTGCTGAAGCTCTCCGGCGGCCAGCAGCAGCGTGTAGCAATCGCCCGTGCGCTGGCAAGTGATGCCCCGGTGATCCTTGCGGATGAACCTACGGGCAATCTGGATGAGGATACCGCCCAAGATATCACGGAAATTTTGAAAGAAAGCGCCCACAAGATGAACAAGTGCGTGGTGGTTGTTACCCATTCCAATGAGTTGGCAAAACAAGCCGATGTAGTGTTTCGGCTTAAACGCGGGGAATTGCAAGTCGTATGACGATCTGAAAATATGAGCTAATATCTGCCCGGCGGCAGAAAAGAAAAAAACCGTTGCCGGGCAGGTAGATTTGCTGCGCTCATTTACATATTCCAGCGGCGGGTTTGAGAAATCAAGGCCGCCGCTTTTTTTATTCCTGAAGGAGAGTGATACCAGGACCGGCGGCTAAAGAAAGAAGGAGCCGCCATGAGAGCAGTAAGATGTAGTTCATCAAAAAAAGCCTTGCTTGCGCCTCAGCTCTTTCCGCTCCTCCATCGGTATTATCCTGCTGGTTAATCAGCAGTCACAAAAGAAATGAACTTGACGCCAGTTTCCCATTGCGGGAGACTGGCGTTTTTGTTTGTCGTTTTTTGTGGAATGGCCCCGAATTATGCTGGTGCCGTTCTCCGCCCCATTTCGGCTCACTCGCCAACTGGTCCCGTGAACCGAAATGGAGGTACATAATGCAGAAAATCAATCTTCGGGAGCTGTATCCCGATATTTATAAAACAGATACTTTTTTGGAAGTGACCGATGAAGTTCAGGCGGTGTTCCTGGCCGACAAACGAGCGGAAGCACGCTACCTGCGCCAGATGTATAACTACAAAGCGCACTATTCTCTGGACTGCGACAATGGCATTGAGAAAGCAGTGGTGCAGCACCCGCCGACCCCGGAAGAAATCCTGGAGGACAAGCAGCTTCGCGATCAGCTATATGCTGCGGTGATGCAGCTGCCGGACAAACAAGCCAAGTGGATCTATGCCCGGTATTATCTGGGTATGCGTGTGAGTGAGATCGCCACAGCGGAGGGCGTAGACCAAAGCCGTGTCCGTGATAGTATCCGGCGTGGTCTGAAGCAACTGGCAAAGTATTTTTAGGATAGAACTACAAATGGGGCGCAAGGTCTCAAAGTGCTTCTGGCACAGGGTCTTGCGCCCCATCTACGCACTTGTATTCTTCGAGCAAATGAAATATAATAAAGAGGATTGTCGGAGGTATGAATATGGATTATATGACGCTCAGAGAGGCAAGTGAAAAATGGGGCATTTCCACCCGTCAGATAAACTATTATTGCACGGAGGATCGTATCCCTGGTGCTGTAAAAATGGCTGGTGTCTGGCTAATACCCAAAGAGGCGGAAAAGCCATCAGATAAAAGGAGAAAGAATCCGTGATGAATATGAGTTGTAAAAGTGAAACAATAGTAATTGTTGATGATGAACAGGAGATTGCCGATCTCCTTGAAGTATATTTGAAAAATGAAAGCTATGTAGTCCGCAAATTTTATAATCCGCTGGATGCACTGGCTTGTATTGAAAAAGAACCTGTTAGCCTTGTAATATTGGATGTGATGATGCCGGAAATAGACGGTTTCTCTCTCTGTCAGAAGATACGCCAAAAGCACTTATTCCCGATTATTATGCTAACTGCCAAAATCGCGGATATAGATAAGATACAGGGACTTACATTAGGGGCCGATGATTATATTGTCAAGCCATTCAATCCACTGGAAGTTGTAGCCCGGGTAAAAACACAGCTTCGGCGCTATAAACAGTATAATACAAATCAAAGTGATCCTACCGCAGAACCCGCGGAATATGATGAAAAGGGACTTTACATCTGTCCAGCCAGCCATAAATGCACTTTGAACGGTGTGGTGTTACCGCTTACTCCATTTGAATTTAACATTCTATGGTACTTGTGCAAAAATCATGGCCGTGTGGTATCTGCGGAAGAACTTTTTGAAACAGTATGGGGCGAGAGGTTTTTTGAAAGCAATAACAATACTGTTATGGCACATATTGCCCGTATTAGGGAAAAGATGAGCGAACCAGCACGAAAGCCTAAATATATCAAAACAGTTTGGGGGGTGGGCTATACCATTGAGTAAGCAGAAAGAACAAGGAACTGGAAGCAGGCTTTTTCACAAGCGTCTTGCCATAAAAACGACAATCCAGTTCATTACTATCATCATTCTCTTTGAAGTTGCCTATATCCTACTCAATTTACTTTTTTTAATCATTATGGGGGCAACTAATCTTGACCAGACGGAAGCATTTCAAGCCTTTAAGCCCTTCCTCATCCCTATTATGGTTGTAGTGTCGATTGCAGGGTGCAGTTATATTTCTTATCGTTTTATGTTGCGGCCTTTGGAACATTTGGATGAGGTGGCGGAGGCGGCGCAAAAACTGGCACATCCAACTGATGCCCCTATCATATTGTCAGGCAACTTAAAAAATATGGAGGACGATTTGAACCGGGTGAGAGAACAAACATTGCAAAGTCTGAAAAACGCACAGATAGCCGATCAGCGTAGAGATGATTTATTGGTATATCTTGCCCACGATCTGAAAACACCACTGACAAGTGTTCTTGGATATTTGAAACTGATTGAAGATGAACCAGAGATTACACCGGAGCTGGTATGTAAATATACTGGAATTGCCCGGAAGAAAGCTCAACGATTAGAGGAACTTATCAATGAGTTTTTTGAGATCACTCGTTTCAGTACACAGAAATTGTCATTAGAGCTTACACAAACTCATCTTAGCCGGATGCTCATGCAGATTACTTATGAATTTAATCCAATCCTTGCAGAAAAAGGGCTGGAATGGGATTTGCAAATTGCAGAGAACATTGAAATAATGTGTGATGCAGATAAATTAGAACGGGCCATTGATAACTTGATACGAAATGCAGTCAATTACAGCTACCCTAACACAAAAATCTTTTTTTCGCTAACACAGATAAGTGATGGTATTCGTATCTGCGTTCAAAACAAAGGACAAACCATACCGCCCGAAAAGTTGGAACGGATATTTGAACAGTTTTACCGACTGGATGCGGCTCGTTCTTCTGATACTGGAGGGGCAGGTTTGGGGTTAGCAATTGCAAAGGAGATTATTGAACTGCATCATGGAACGATTGCAGCATATAGCGAAAATGAAAATATTCAGTTTATTATTCATCTTCCATTTGGCAGTCAGAAAATCGTAAGAAGTTAGTCAGAAAGAAATCATACGGCACGCAGAATAAGCGGAAACACTTTTCCCCTTGTCTTGATATACTTTATGTATCAAGACAAGGGGAATTTTTCATTGTTAGGAGGTATGCAAAATGAAAAAGCTAATGACATTTTGTTTTATCATCCTCTTTAGTGTCTTATCAGCGTTGTCCTGCTTCAATTTTGCCTTTGATGCGCTTGATCGGATAGAGAGAGATAAAATCACAATCGTCATTGAAAAGCCATCAAATATCAGTGCTACAGATTTTCTGGGAGAGATAGACCGTGTAACAGAAGAACTCCACACGGACATCATGTTGCGCCGTGTGGAGAATAGAAACGGGAAAGCTCACTATCAGTATTTCAAAACCAGTCATACCGCAGATTTTTTGAAAATCAGCACCAGTAAGGGAAATGCTCAATTAGGAAACGGCGAATGTATATCCACGATAACCCCTGCTGGATATAATGTTCATCGGCTAAACGCATCGGCGCTTATGCAGGATATTTCCTTTTATCCGTTAGGCGATGCGAAGCAATATGACCTTTCTGCGGCTACCTATTATGTGAGAATGGGGCAGCAATCATCCATAATTGATGCTATAACACAACTGGGTTATGTTGTTACAGTAAATCCGACATCCTATATTTCCGGGCAATTTTCTGTATTACTTTTCGGTTTTGTTCCTGCATTTATGCTGGTGGAAAGCATGGCATTTTATATTCTTTCAAATGGCAAGAAAAATGTTTTGAAAAAGATGGAGGGTTATACTACGCATGATGTTCTTGCGGATGAAGTCAAAAGTATATTCCCGATATTCGCCATCTGTTTTTTAATCATTGAAGTTGTAAGTCTAATTGTAGCGGCAGCTCTGTACCAAACTGCATTACTGCAATACATTCTGTTTTCTCTGCCAAACATTGCTGTACTGCTTATGGTCGTGCTGTGTGGATTTGGACTTTCTGCGCTGCTGGTTTGTAGACAGAACAGCGCAGAACACATAAAGGGGCGTGTTCCAAGGAGAGGGATTTACTTTACTACCATTCTTGCGAAAGGTGTATTTGTTGGGTTTATTATTTTTTTCTTATCCATCGCTATTAGGAATGTCACAATTTCTTATCACACAATGCAGACATCTCAATTTTTTGCAGATAAAGTGTCCGGGTATGTAACTGTCCCTGTTAATACAAGTAATGCTTCGATGCAAAATCTGAACGAGAACTACAAAGCGTTTTATTCCGCTACGGTAAACCGCTATAACGGTATTTTGGTGGATGCCAGTAATTATGAATATAACTTGATTAACGGACGCACACCTGCGGAAGAATTTGGACAAACTTCTATTACGGTCAATCGCAATTATTTAGACTTCAACCCAATCTATGGAACAGACGGAAAGCAAATCTCTGATACTCAACTTTCGGCTACCGATTTTAATGTGCTCCTTCCTGTATCAAAAGACGGGGAAAGAGAAAAGTGGCGTGAATTTGTTCAGACAGCTTACGGGATGAAAGCGAATTTTATCCCCTATGACGGGAGCAACAATAAAATCTATTCCTACAATGCCAACACAGGAACTGGCAATCATGGGGCGTTGGATGAACCTGTAATCTTGGTAATTGAGGAAGAACAGCTTGAGGGGGTATTTGTTATAAGCTATTGTTCCAAAGGAGCCTACTTTTTGAATGTACCAACAGAAAACGCTTATGCAGAGCTACTTCCAACTTTACAGGAAACAGGGATAGCTTCTGTTACGCTGGAAACACCTCCCGTCGCTTCCAGTTTTTTAGAAACAATCAACCATCAACGACAAATGCTGCTACTATATGGTACACAATCGGTTGTTCTGCTAATTGGACTGTTTTGCTTGATTATATTCAGTGCGAAACTGTATTGCGAAAACTAAAAAAATAAGATTGCCTGTTGTTTGATAGAAGGGTATTCTATGTTCCACTGCATCCGGAATCATTTGATTGTAACGGTTATCTATTATGTAGTTGTCGTGGTAGGTTTGCGATTTGTGAGTATGACAATGCAAGTATCATTAAACTATTTACTTCTGCTGGTAGCATTTATCGGAGAACTGGCAATCACTTTGAGCGTTAGCCGAGGATATACCCAAAATAACCTTTATCAAATAGTGAAAGGAGCTGAATGATATGGCAGACATTATTTTGTCAAATATTTGCAAAAGGTTCGGAGAAAAGACTTTGTTTGAAAATTTCTCTTTGAAAATAGAGCGAGGAGAATTTCTTTCCATTATGGGAGAAAGCGGTGCTGGAAAAACAACTCTGCTGAATATGATGGGTTTGCTTGATCGCCCAGATAGCGGAACTGTCGTCCTATGTGGTCAGAAGAACCCGGCCTTTTCTTCCCGTACAGCAGTTAATCTGCGCCGCCGCCATATTTCTTATTTATTTCAAAACTACGGTTTAATTGATACAGAAACCGTAGAAAACAATATGCGGATAGCAACTCATTTCAAATCTATTAGCAAGAAGAAAGAGCGTCGTCTGATTGCTGACGCATTGGAGCAAGTTGGTTTGCAGGGATATGAGAAACGAAAAGTTTATACATTAAGCGGTGGTGAACAACAGCGTGTGGCGTTAGCAAAAGTGATTGCTAAGTCACCACAAATTATTTTTGCGGATGAACCAACCGGCAGCCTTGATGAATGTAATAGAGATTATGTGCTGGAGATTTTGCAAGAGCTGAACTATCAAGGAAAAACGATTGTTGTTGTCACTCACGATCCCCATGTAAACGAGTGTGCCCAGCGTCACATTATGCTAAAGGCAATTCAGAAAAGCAAAGAAGCAGAAGCATATACACGGGCGATGAATACCATTCGATTTTCATCGGAGCAAAAAGCACACATTATTAAATGTGTGGCAGATGAGAAAGAACAATCCAACAAGTCGTAACTAATATAAGTTTTATCTATATCTGCCGGGCGACGGCAAAAGAAAAAAAGCCGTCGTACAGCAGACACATTTCCACGCGCCTATGAAGCGGCGGCTTTGAGAAAAATCAGAGCCGCCGTTTCTTTTTGCTTTTCCGACGATGCTCATGCGATCAGGAGGGCGGTATTTAGGAGGATACCGCCATGTCAATTTTCGTTATTCATAGTACCCATGAGCTGCACCAATTAAAAAAAGCCTTGCCCCTCCTTCGGGGAGGTATGATTACCTATCGGTATTATCATTCCAACTAAAACAGAAGAATCATAGTCATTTTTGTTGCGCCAGTTTCCTATTGCGGGGAGCTGGCGCTTTTTGTTGTCGATTTTTCGGGAAACCTCCCGAAGTATGTCGATGCCGATCCCCGCCTCCTTTCGATTCACTCGTCAATCGCCCGTGAATCGAAATGGAGGTACATAATGAAGAAAGTCAATCTTAGGGACTTATATCCCGATGTTTACAAAAACGATCACTTTGTAGAAGTAACCGAAGATGTTCTGGAGACGATCCGAGCTGCCGAGCGTGCAGAAGCTGCCTATGACCGGAGGATGTATCGCTATAAAGCGCATTACTCCCTGAACTGTGACAACGGCATTGAAAATGCGATCCTGTTAAAGCCCCAGACACCGGAAATGCTTCTGGAAGAAAAGCAGCTGCGGGAGCAGCTCTATGCCGCTGTGATGGCTTTGCCGGAGAAGCAGGCCAAGCGGATTTATGCCCGGTATTACCTGGGTATGTGCGTGAGTGAGATCGCCGCAGCGGAGGGGGTAGACCCAAGCCGTGTCCGTGACAGTATCCGGCGCGGTCTGAAGCAGCTGGCAAAGTATTTTTGAAAAAGTTTCGTTTGGTGCGCTCGTTTCTTGCTCTTTTTGTCAGAGTTAATAAGAAGGACAAGTTTTCCCCCTTCAACAGCACTTTGACAATTTCATAGACAGCATAACAGGTACATAACCCGTGTACGAGCGAGTGTGGAACGCCGCGAAGATAGAGCAGCCAGGGAGGTGATGAGCAAAGCTGCTTTGGAGCGATCTACGATTCCACAAAACGGATGGTGGCAGATCCGGCGCGAGGACTGCACGGGGGCTTAAAGATACTTCCTCACGGCCTCCTAAAGACTTGGGGGGAACCCTGCGGCGCACGAGTAAAACGACGCTGCGGAGTTATGACAACCGCGCCAGCGGAGACCTGCTATGTTCCCATCGTCAGGGTTGCGTGGCAAATGTGGCGAGAATTGAGTCACATTGAAATAGGAAGCGATTACTTTCTTAGGTGGCCGTTTTCTATTCAAAATCAGATACCATGCGCTGGCAGTTTCGGCTGCCAGCGTATTCATGTGATTTTGAAAGCACGATGATAACCTTGACAGATTGGAGGGAATATGGACTATGGAAAAACTCATTACACGAAAAGAAGCTGCTGAAATCTTAGGAATCAGCATCGCAACGCTGGATGCCGCCCGTAACAACGGCTTGATCTCTTATGTGCAGTATGTTCAGAATGGCTGTGTGTATTTTACTGCGGCAGGTCTCCAGGAGTATATTGCAAAATGTACGCACAGGGCAAAGCCTGTTGAGAGAAGCACAACTTACCGTAAGCCTCGAAACGGAAGATCGTGAGCCGGTCCGTATCCTTGATGGAATCAGAGATGTTTGATAAAACAAAGGTACAGCGCTGGAGACTATTCTTAGGAGGTGGAGGAATTGGCAAATAGAAAAATAATGCTTCCCCAATATGGCACAGTTATGAAAAGAGGTGTCCTATATTATAGGACCAGAATCAAAGATGCGAATGGAAAGCTCGTAGCTCTCTACGCAAAAACACCTGAAGAACTATATAACAAAGAAACGCTTGCATTGGAACAGATTGAGAATGCCACTTTTCATCGGAAAACGCCCACAGTTGCAGAGTATTGTGAAAAGTGGCTGCTGATGCAGTCGGTTCATGTACGAGCCACTACCTTGACGGATTACACCTCAAAGGTCAGGCGGCATATTATAGCGGAATTGGGAGATAAACGGATGGGCGAGGTTAGCCTGGATGATATTCAGCTTGCCCTTGTTCCAGTTTCCAAGAAATCTGCATCGGTTTATAAATCTGTGGTGATCCTTTATAAGTCTATTTTTCGCGCAGCGATGGAAAGCAGGATCATTGACCATAACCCGACGATTTATCTGACGACAAAAGGTGGCGGAGTTCCCCAAGAGGAGCGTCAGGCTTTGACAGATGAACAGGCAGAGCGCCTTTTGGATGCTATCCGAGATTTGCCGCCTTATGTCTTTGTCATGATCGGTTTGTATGCGGGTCTGCGCCGGGAAGAAATTCTTGCTCTGCAATGGGATTCAGTATATCTGGATACGGATACTCCATATCTGACGGTAAGGCGGGCATGGCATACAGAACACAACAGACCGGTGATCTCAGATGAATTGAAAACCAAGGCTGCGGAGAGAAATATCCCCCTCCCTGTTTGCTTGGCCGAGTGCTTGAAAGCAGCAAAGGAAACTTCGACTTCGGAATATGTAGTTTCAAACCGGGATGGCGAACCGCTGTCCTATACGCAGTTTAAGCGGCTGTGGCAGTATATTGTTACGAGAACGGTCAAGGAACGGAGCTATTATCGGTATGAAGATGGAAAAAGAGTAAAGCATACTGTCACACCTGTCTTGGGAGAAAAGGCCGCTCATAACGGAAAAGTGTTTTACAGCCTGGACTTTGAGGTAACACCCCATCAGCTGCGGCATACTTACATCACCAACCTTATTCATGCGTCGGTAGATCCCAAAACGGTTCAATACTTGGCAGGCCATGAAAGCAGCAAGATTACCATGGACATTTATGCGAAGGTTAAGTACAACCGACCAGATGAGCTGGTCAGATCAATGAGTTGCGCGTTTGCAAGCTGGGACGCAGCACAGTAATAATAAAATAGGAAGTAAAGCAGGAGCGAGGCAAGGATGTCTCGCTCTTTGTTTTGCATCAGCCGTATCTTTGATTAAATCGAGGCTTTCTGATAAAAAGAGAGTGTAGATACGGAGACTACACATTATCAAGAAAGGACGATCAAAGATGGCAAAAAAGAAAGCACAGATCCCGAAGTATGGGACCATTACATTGAAAGGAATCCAGTATTACAGAACCAGGATTACGGATGCAGATGGCAAAGAGTTGAGTTTGTATGCCGCTACTTGTGAAGAATTGTATGAGAAGCAGTTAGAGGCCCGGAAGCAGGTGGAAGAAATTATCTTTCACCGGCAGCACCCGACAGTAGCCGAGTATGGCGAGAAGTGGCTGCTGATGCAGTCGGCAAAGGTGTCTGCGTCTACACTCAGAGGTTATACGAGGGATATGACAAACTATATCATCAAACCCCTGGGAGAGATGTATATGGAAGAAGTGACTGCTGACGATATTCGGCTGGCTCTTGTTCCATTGTCAAAGAAATCAGAAGGCTTATACAATAAGGTTAATATGCTGCTCAAGTGCATTTTTTATACGGCAGAGCGAAACCAAATCCTTGAACACAACCCCTGTGCAGGAATATCCGGTAAAGGCGGAAAACCGACAAAAAAGAAGGAGGCATTGACAGATCAGCAGGTAGCCGTGCTTCTGGATACAGTCAAGGGGCTTCCTCCATATTTGTTTATTATGCTCGGTTTGTATTCCGGTCTGCGTCGGGAAGAAATTCTTGCACTGCAATGGGATTGTGTATTTCTGGACGAGGATACACCTTATCTATCGGTAAGGCGGGCTTGGCGTACAGAGCATAACAGACCCGTGATTTCTACGGTGCTAAAAACTCCGGCAGCAAAAAGGGATATTCCGATACCGAAGTGTTTGGTGGATTGTCTGAGAGAAGCGAAAGAAAATTCCATATCAGATTATGTGATCGCTGACATCAAAGGAGAGCCGCTGGCTGCTTCGCAGTTTCAAAGAGTGTGGCAGTATGTAGTTGTCCGCTCCACCAAGCCCCGAAACTATTATAAGTATGTAAATGGGGAGAGTATCAAATATACGGTTACTCCAACGCTGGGTATGACCCAGAAGAATCAACCCAAAATCAAATATACGCTGGACTTCGATGTGACACCCCATCAGCTACGGCACACTTACATCACCAATCTTCTCTATGCGGGCGTTGATCCAAAGACAGTACAGTACCTTGCCGGACACGAAAACAGCAAAACAACTATGGACATTTATGCAAAAGTGAAGTACAATAAACCAGAGGAGTTGTTTGGGGTAGTAAATGGTGCGTTTCATCAACCTGTCGCTGAATGAAAAAGGCCGTTTTTTATGGTCCGCACATCGGATAACTGAGAAGCAGAAAGCCGGAAAAGCCCGGAATATCAAGGAAAAACAGCTCAAAAACTCGCGCAATACGGCCTGAAGGCTGCACGTCGTGCTCCCCAGTTCTCCAAGCGCTGATTTATCTCAGTATGTACTTTTACGGCTCTGCTTCGGCAGAGCCGTTTTTTTGTTGCCCCTTTCCCGGAGAACTGGGGAGCACGACTGCGCATCTCCGGCGGTTGGCGTTACCCGCTTCTAATTATAGCAAAAGGAGGTTCTTTTTCTACCCGTATCAACGCTACAGCTCTATTCTTCCACAAGCATAGCTTGTGGTTTTCTATATGAAGAAAAGCAGGAAACCATTCTGATTTCCTGCTTTATAATTCTGGATGTAATTGGTTCGATGATTGATTTTACTCAGGGAGTCTTCTTTCCATCAATACGGTGTTTTGCCATTTTCCAAATCGATCCTTTGCGATTCGTTCCCTATATCCAATTTCTCGAAATCCACATTTTTTATGAAGTTCGATACTGGGTCTGTTAATGGAAAAAATTGCCACATACAAACACCAATATCCTCGTTTTTCGCTTTCATTGCATAACTTTTTTAGTAGCTTTGTTCCAATTCCGCTGCCTTGATATTTGTTATCAATATAGATACTGACCTCAACAACTCCTTTATACGCCTCGCGCGATGAAGTTGGGCTAATAGCAATCCACCCAACCACCATATCGTCTATTTCAGCAACATATCGACAATCTTTTATGTGATTGTTATCCCATTCGTCGTAATCTGGGCAAACGGTATTAAATGTTGATTTTCCCGCTAATAAAGCTTGTTGATAGATTTCGCTCACACGATTCCAGTCTGCTTTTTGCATTTCTCGTATCATGTTTTTCTACCTTTCAGAATATAAATTTATTTTTTATTATACTCCGCTTATTAGGATAAGTACAGCTGATTTTATAGCTGGCGCAGCCAGCGCAGGGGAAGCGCAGCGTACCCTGTAATGATTGGAAGCAGCCGCAGGTATGCTGGAAATCATCCGCTTTCCGCAGGAAGCCCCCGGCAGGGCGCAGCCCTGCCAGCGATGCACCCCAGTTCTCCAAGCGCTGATTATATTTCAGATGCAACTTTACGGCTCTGCTTCGGCAGAGCCGTTTTCTGTTTTAAGGGGGGATCCGCCGCAAAAAGGTGCGTTCCCCCTTTTTTTGCGCGGCAGACTGTGCTATACTATAATAGCATTGGTGCGTGCCGCAAGGGCAGCAAACCGGTGCGTTTTACCCAAGGTAGCGTATCCCGGGCAAGGTGCACGGAAAAGGCTGTCTTTTGAAAAAAGGATAAAGAGGTCATTTATTATGCTTACTGCAATTACGGGTATCAACTGGGGCGATGAGGGCAAGGGCCGCATGGTCGACCTGATCAGCCAGGAGTACGACATCGTTGCACGGTATCAGGGCGGCAACAACGCAGGCCATACCGTTAAAAACGAGCGCGGCAAGTTCGTGCTGAACCTGCTGCCCTCCGGCATCCTGCGCCCCAACGTCGTGTGCGTTATGGGCAACGGCATGGTCATCGACCCGCATCATCTGGACGGCGAGATCAATAAGCTGCGCGAGCAGGGCATTGAGATCACCCCGGCAAACCTGAAGATCTCCGACCGCGCAACCATCACCATGCCCTACCATGTGGAGCAGGATGGTCTGGAGGAGGCACGCCTGTCCAAGACCGGCGCACAGTTCGGCTCCACCAAGCGCGGCATTGCCTACGCTTACGGCGACAAGTACATGAAGAAGACCCTGCGCATGGGCGACCTGCTGCATCTGGACGATGCCGTGAAGAAGCGTCTGGTCACCATGGTGGATTCCAAGAATCTGGTCATGGAGGGCAGCTACAACGCTTCCCCCATCAGCGTGGACGAGATGTGGAACTGGCTCGAAAAGTATGCTGCCATCTTCAAGGACTACATCTGCGATGTGGGTCAGTATCTGGCCGATGCCGATGCCGCCGGCAAGAAGGTGCTGTTTGAGGCACAGCTGGGCGCACTGCGCGATATCGACTTTGGCATCTACCCCTACACCACCTCCTCCAACGTCATCGGTGCTTATGCACCCATCGGCGCCGGTATCCCCGGCCACAAGCTGCACAACTCCATCGGCGTCATGAAGGCTTACTCCTCCTGCGTGGGTGACGGCCCCTTCACCGCCGCGCCGGCCATGACCGAGGAA
>ERZ791619.610-NODE-610-length-18607-cov-6.92955_pt1 | contig 18607 bp, 28 predicted proteins | sample MGYA00510271_ERZ791619 | MGnify/ENA primary metagenome ERZ791619 (study PRJEB30046, sample SAMN00715209) | human gut metagenome | study: EMG produced TPA metagenomics assembly of the A metagenome-wide association study of gut microbiota in type 2...
CCGCCAGCGGGCTTCCGAGGAAGCCCGCGTTGGAGCAGACCGTGCCGTACTGCATGACGGCCTTCCGCGCGAAGGGATAGCAGTTGTAGCACACCGCGCAGATGACGCCGTAGAGCATCTGCAATAAGATCGACAGGATGAGGATGTCCCGGGTGCTGCGGAAAATTTCCACGTTGAACTCGATGCGGAACGACTGGATGATGTTCGCGGGCAGGATGATGAAGAGCAGCAGGTCGGTCAGACAGGCGCGGCCCTGGTCGGTGATGAGCTTTTTCTTTGCCAGAAAAACGCCGATGGCCAGCAGAAGCATCATCTGCGCCTGCAGGTTCAGCATGGTGGAAAATTCGGGCATGGTATCCCCTTTCATTTGGACGTTCTCTGCTTAGCTGAACCAATTATAATCGCGTGATGAGCCGATTTCAATACCCGCGCCCCGCCGGGCGGCATGATTTTTCTGAATGGCGGCGATGCAGTCGGAGACATAAAAGCAAAAGCCCCACGACACACGCCGCTTTTCAGCGGTATATCGTAGGACTTTTTGGAGCTGGTGACAGGAGTTGAACCTGCAACCCACTGATTACAAATCAGTTTTATTTTACCATTTATCGATAAAAATTCAAAGTTTGTTAGCCTTACGTTAGCTTATTAAACTTAAAAATTCAATTTTTCAAGTTTTGGCTGTATGTAAAAATAACGCATTTTGTGTCGTTTTACAATGCGGTTATCTTCCGCATGACCAACTCATACTCTTTCGGGTATGCAAGCTTTATGGCGCTCATGTGCTCATCAAGCACTTCCATCAAGCCTCCAAAGGGCGCGGCGCTGGCCGCTTCCACGAACTCGCTTTGCGGATTTGCTTTTGTGGAGCATGCCGCCGGGTACGACGCGGGAGGCAGCGCTTGAGTCTGCATTTCTGCCGGTGCCTGCTTTTCTTCCAGCTCATTCCTCACGGTGCAGAGGGCGGCAAGTTTTTCCACGCTCTGCCAGTCCGTCGATCCGCATTTCAGCTTGTGGATATGGGTGTTGATCTCGTCGATGTCCATACTTGCCGCCCTCCTCCCTTATGCGTTGCGCAGAATGTCTGCCGCGCGTTTGTAAGCGTCTCGCTCTGCGCCGGTGGCGTCCTGCATCATGTCCTCAATGTCAGAGATCATGCGATCACGGCCATCCGTGCGGGAGTAGTGTCCACGAACATAGTGACGGCCTCGATTGGCGTAGCTGTTGCCACGGCCATAGCTGCCATCCTGGCCATGAGTGCCGCGCATATCGGCTTCCCATTCGCCGGTACGGCTGTAGTCCCCGTCCTCCAGCATCTGGATCTTGTCGATATTCTTGATGGTGTCGGTCAGCTTGTGCGCGGTGTCCAGATCACCGGCGCTCAGTTCACCTTTTCGGGTAATTTCTTCCAGTTCCTCGCACAGCATATCTTTCAGTGCGTTAAGGTGTTTCATGTTCATAGCGCTCTCCTCTCATTATGCCACGCGCTCAACGATGAGATTGCTGTTTGCAATGTCGATCGCCTGCGTGCTGGTGTTCTCGACTGCCACAGTCACGCAGCAGCCGCGCGGAACCTCGATAAAGGCGGCGGCGAACACATTAAAGTAGTTCCCTGCTGCCGCCGGGGTAACAATGGCCGTTGCGCTGTTCAGCGGCTCGCCAGCGATTGCCAGCGCTACAGAGATAGCCCCGGCTGTGCCGCCGGTAGGCACCGCAATGTTTCCGCCAAAACTCACCTTGAAGCGGGCTTTGCACTGGTTTGTCAGGCCGCGCAGGGTCACGATACCCGCGCCCTCACGATGGACGATGCAGGCCGGGCCTTTTACGGCAGTCTCTGTCAAGGGAAGATTTTCCCCGGCGGATACCGTCACGATATTGGGATTCGTAAATTCAGCCATTTTATCGGCTCCTTTCATAAATAAAAGCGCCGGGACTTTTGCCCCGGCGCTCTGGTTTGCAAAATCAGCTCAGGGGCTGAACAGACTACAATTTGCAGTCAGTTGCCGTTATTTGGTTATGCGCAGCCGTTACAGCCGCATCCGGTGCCACAATTACCGTACTGGTACGGCGCAGGAACCGGGAAGGCAGGAACGGGACGCGGGTTGTAGTAGGCCAGCTGACCGCTCATGTATGCCTTGAGGGTCTCGTTCTGCGCCGCCTGGGAAGCTGCAAGCTGAGCCGCAAAGAGCTGCTGGCTCTGCTCCGCGATCTTGGCGTCCTTTGCCTCGATGCGCTGAGCTGTGAGAGCGTCCAGGATAGCCCGGGCGTTCTGGTTCTGGTTGTCTACGATGTCCCGGGTCGCGTTCTGCACGGTGTTCCGGGTCTCGCAGGACTGGGTAGCCAGATTGTAGTTGACGCCCTGGATAGCAGACCGGGTCTCACAGCAGCAGTTCTGCTGCTGCATCTGCATCGCAAAGAGCTGCTGCATGAATGCCGCCTGCTGATTTGCACGGCTGATCTCGGCGGACATGAAGCCGTTACTCACGGTCTGCTGGACGCCGTTGATGAGCTGTGCCTGCTGGTAGAAACCGTCACACATACCGTTGTTTACGCCATCGATCTTGCGTTCGATGTTGGCGAAGTCGCTGGTCAGGATGTAACCATCCACGACGCCGGCGCCGGCACCGGCGCGATTGCCGCCCCAGTTACCGCCCCAGCCGCAGAAGATGAAAAGGAAGAGCACGATGATCCACCACGAACCATCGCCGCCAAAGCCAAAGCCGTTGCCGTTGTTGGTATTGGCGGGCTGCACCGGCATAGTCAAGCCGATGTTGTCAGAAGAAAGAGACATTTTGTACTCCTTTCAAAATTTTTGGTAAAAAGTGTATCTCGACCGTGGCCACGGTTACGACTTAGTGTAAAAACTGCTGGAACTGCTGAGCCATTGCCTGAAGCTGGTTGAGCTGGTCTTGGCTCATCCGCCCGGATTGCAGGAGCTTTTGCACCTCCTGCTTTGGATCGCCCTGAAAATTAGCCTTGAACTGCTGGAACTGCTGCATCATCTGGCCGAACTGGCCCATAGGGCCGGGCATGGATGATGCTTTGCCGCCGCCCAGTGCATTAAAAAGAGGATTTGCCATGATCACTTGACCTCCGTTTTGGTTTTTGTGGGCTCCTGCTTTTCAAGCGCTGCACAGCGGGCTGCCAGGGCGTCAAACTCTGCCCTGGTGACAAACTCCCCGCCGGGCTGTTGGACGGCCTGAGCGGGCATCTTAGCTGCCGTGGTGCGCTCCTTGTAATCAAAGGCCCTGAGCGGCAGCGGCATTCCGCTTGCGTCCGTGCTCTTGATGTAAAAGGCGCTGTTCTCGCTATCCATCAAGAGCACGCTGTTGCCTGCGGCGACCATGTAGGCTTTTGCGCCCTCTTCGCCCTGCACCCAGATGATAGGAGGCGTAGATGGGGAGCTTTGCCCTGTCGGTTGGCTCATCATGGGCGGCTGATACCCGGCATTCTGCCGCAGCTGCGTGAGCTGGTCAGGCATAGGCTGCCCGTAGTAGTTTGGCATTTGATAGCCATATGGATTGTACGGCATCGTTTAGTCCTCCTTGTACCAGTAGTAGATTGGGCATTCTGCGCCGCTGTCCCAGCTGTCCAGCCAGTCACCGTTGACCACGGCCAGAACATGGCCGGAGCAGCCCAGTACATACACGCCGTGCGGGTACTCCCGGGCAAAATCTGCCACGGTGTAACAGGTGGCGCAGTCCGCCTCCACCATGCGGCGCTTGAATCCGTGCTTTTGGAGGTATGCGCCCCATGTGCGGTTGGCGCTGGGCATATCGCCGAGAGCAAAGCCGGTCAGCGCCAATCCAATGTAGGCCTGCTCCCAGCTCTGCCCAGTGGCTGCTGCTACCGCGCGCACGGCGCAATCACCCACGCTGCCCCCGTGAGGGTTCGGGCTGAACTTGTTCCACATTGGCGCTTACCTCCCTTTGCGCTCAGTTTACCTTTTTAAGGAGAGTTAAGAGACAACGAACGCATAACGAAGGACAAAAACGCCTGATTAAATCTTGATTAGAGTTTGATTGCGACCTAGCCAAAACTAATACAACTGATACAAAATAGACAAAAAAAATAAGGCAAAGTCTGGTGACTATGCCTGTATCACTTGTATTAGTTTTGTGGTATAATGATGGCGTCAGAAGGAAACACAAATGGAGGGACAAAAAATGAAATACTCTTGGAATACCGCCCGCGGCGCAAAAATCGAACTCGACATTGACAAAAAGGTCATCACCGAAGAAACCCTCTGGAACGAAGGCAACGAGCTTACGGTCCCTTGCCATAAGTGGCAGTACACCATCAATTCCCTGCTGGTGAATGGGCAGGAGATGAAGGAGGGTGCCTACAAGCAGCAGATCGGGCGTTGGCCGGAGAACGTGCATTACGCTTTTGGCGTGTGTGTGATGGCCAATGGCAAAAAGCAGCAGGCATTCGTCGAGATCCCTGATGAGATCGAAAGCGAAATCTACGGCGAAGAGCGGGCCTATCAGAAAGCAAAAGTCGAAAAAGAGCTTGCTGTTGGCGAAGAACATGAAAAGCATTACAACGCCGTGATGGATATGCTGAACAAGTAACGAGTAGGAGGACACCATGGAAAACACTACCATCCGTAATCTCGGCAAGCTGTACCACTTACTGGACGAAGCCTGCACCCCTGACCATGTAAATCAGGAAGACTTTGACAACGCTACGAGGTTTCCCGTGCGTGGCGTGATGATGAAAATCACGCTGGCGCACAAGCTCCATAAAATGACCCCGGAGCTTGACAATGCCTGTTCCTACGTCCTGAAGGACGTTGACATTGAGGATGCAGAGAAAAGCTATTCGCTCAAGGCGTTGCCGATGGAACAGCAAGGGTTGTTCGTGATTGGGTATAACTCGCCCGATTACAAGACGCTTGGCGTGTCTGCCGTCAAAATCAAGGCAGCCAGAGAAAGCGCAGGATTAACCATCCGGGCCTTGGCAGAAAAAACCGGACTGTCCACTGCAACCATTCAGCATGCAGAGTCCGGCAAGGCAGTCTCGAGGGTGTCTACCCTCGAAAAAATAGCAACCGCCTGCGGCGTTACCATCGCCGATTTACAGGGATGAGTTGCGTGATAAAGAAAAGATGTACCATTTGCGGCAAGCCCTTCCAGGTCTATCTCAGCGAAAAAGACTGCCGGGCTTCCATGTCCCCAAAATAAAAAACCCCCCGATGCTCCAAACGGAACACCGGGGTTTTTTGTTTGTATGCAGAATCAGCTCTAAAATGTGACCCTACTTACACTTAGACCGATATGAGTATATCACAAATTCAGCATTTTATCAATGCCTTTCAGCCGGTAGCCTATCGCTGTCCGGCTGTAATGTGTCTGCGCTGCAATCTCCGGCAGCGGGAGCCGCTCAACGTACCGCAGTAAGGCTATCTTACGGTCTACCCTCCCAAGCGGTGCGCTTTTGATCGCGGCGGTCATCCGCTGTCTGTCAAGTCCTCGCAGCGCAGCGGGCAGCACTACGCGAGCCGCCGCCACAGGCAGCACCGAGCCAAAAAGGCTGCGGCAGCTGTCCGGCGTTGCGCACCATAGTGCCAAGCGCGGCAAACCGGTGACAAAACGTCACCAGTTTGTTGACGTTACCAAAATCGCAATGAGTTCGACTTTTAACAGCTAAAAAGTTGAACTCATTTGCTAAAATGGCCGTTTTGGGCCACTTTTGGGAATATGTAGTGCTGCTCATAGTCTTACTCCTTACTCAGTGCCGCCTTCATGCGGTCAAAGAAAAACTGGATCACCCGCCCGATGGTCTCGTCGGTGATTGCCCAGCTGATGAGCCTGCCGTATTTGCTGGCACTCAGGGCGGCGCGAAGCATCTTGACGACCCACGCCTTGCGCTCTGCGCCCCTCTTTGTGCCTTGGATCTCCTGCTCTGCCCGTTCGATGAGGTCCAGCACCAGCGGCTTTACTGCTGCGCCGTAGCCCAGCCGGATGCAACCGAGGGCGTAGAAGATAAAGCCGCCCAGCATCAGCACTGCCGCCACCGGGGCGGGGATAAGGTCAAAAAGCTTAGTTGCCAGTGCTACCATGATTGGTCACTCCTTTTAACAGATAGTTGTCGATGTCGGCGCGGCTCTTCTGCATCCCCTCGCGGTTGTTGCCGGAGAGCTGGGCGTCCAGCAGATTGCGCACCCCGTCGAGGGTCAGACGGCTCACCTCGTCGATTTCTTCAAAGCGGCGCAGGTCTCGGGCGAGGGCCTGCGTGTGCTGAAGCTGGCCCTGCTCCAAGGTGCCGATGCGCTTGTCCATCTCATCCAGCCGCTTGTTCTGCACGTTGTCCGGCTCCTGCGCCTTTTTGATGTACTTGTGGATGATTTCCAGCACCTTGTCGATGGTGATGGCTGCAGCACACAGGCTGCCAAGGATGCCCAGCACCCACAGCAAAGCTTCTTTTTCGGTCATTTGCCCTCCCGAAGACGGGTCAGGCCCTTCTTGCGGATGATTTTGGGGTAGTTGATCTCTGTCACGTTGAGGTCTACGTTGCCGGAGATGCCCGGTACGCTGCCTTCACTGGTGTGCTGGTGAGCGTTGTAGTGGTAGCCGACGGCGGGGGTGCGCCCGGTCGTATCGGACAGCCAGACGTCCCAGCGGTTTGCCAGACGGCCCATGTCCAGCTCCATGTTGGAGTAGTGGGTGTAGGTGTACAGCTGGGCGTAAAAGCCCATCCGCTCCACCTGTTCCAGCGCATAGGCGGTGAGGTTGGTGAGGTCGAGGGTACTCATGGGCTTGAGCTTGTTTTCCTCCACGTCCACCGCCACCGGCAGGGTCAGCTCCTTGCCCCGCACCGCCTGCCGCAGCAGGGCAAGCTCTGCATCGGCCATGGCCTCGCTGGTGGCGTAGGTGTAGTAGTAGACGCCCACGTCCAGCCCTGCAGCCCGGGCGTTGCGGTAGTTGGTCTCAAAGGTCGGGTCGATATACAGGCCGTCTGCCCGCTTGGAGAGCTTGTAGTTGGTGGATACCGTCTTGAGCATGACGCCCTTGTAACCAGCCGCTTTGACCTTGAGCCAGCCGTCGAGGGTAATTTTGCCCTGATACCGGCTCACATCCACAAAGCGATAGGGCGGGTCACCCTCCCAGCCGGTTACAGCCTCTGCCCCGGGGGGTTCGGGAGGTTCCGGTGCGGGCTTTGCCTCTTCGGCATCCTGCTTGTCCCCGGGGCCAAAAAGCATTCGCACCAGCTTTTCCAGCAGCTCCAGCAGTTTATCCATTGTAGTAGTCCTCCCCGGTGATGCGCTTATAATCCTCTTCACTGACCTCCCCCTTGTCCACCCTCTTGGCCAGCTCCCGCTTGACCCCTGCGCGGCGGCTTGCGGGCATCTCTGCCCATTCCTTGGTACCGGCGACCAGTCTGTTTGCCCAAATTTTATCCATTTTGAAGTCCTCCTTACTTGTTGACGGCGGCATCCAGCTCGCACAGCGAGTCCTCGATAGTCGCCAGCCGCTCCGGGAGCTTCCGCAGCTGCTCTTTTTCGGCCTGCTTCTTATGCTGCTCCTTTAGGCTCTGCTTGTTGTAGTATACGCTCATCCGATCACACCTCCAATCATGGTTAGATTCCCTTCGGTGCCGCTTTTGCCTCGGGCAATCGTCACCTTGTAGTTGAATGCAAAGCCCCGGGCGGCGGTCTTGTTGGTAAAGACGTGGTGTACAAAGGCCCGGCTCTCGCCGCGCTGGATGTCCGTCACGGTCTCCCACACGGGGCTGTCATCCAGTCCGTTATTGGTCATCTCCACGGTCAGGCTCATGTCTGTCGGCAGGGTGCCTTCCAGCGTCATGGAGGCTACCGTAATGGTGTCATCCGCCGTCAGGGGGGCGGTCAGGCTCACCTGCGCACCGGTGACATTTTTGGTAAAGGTAGCCGTCCAGTCTGTCGAGGTCTTGCCGTCGTCCACTTCCAATGTCAGGGTGTTTTCTCCGTTGAGTATCTGCTGGAACAGGGCTTTCTCGCTCAGGCACTGTACCGTGAGTTCGGTGCCGGAGGCCACGTTCTCGCGGACGGCCATCTCCACACCGTTCACCTTTTCGACGATGCGCATGGGGTCTCCGTCGCCGTCGGTCACGGTGTAGGCCAAAGTAAACGGTTCGTTCTTCTCGCCAAGTGCCACGCCGCTCTCACCCGCATCGGAAGTGATTTCCGGAGGCTGGTTTTCCGTAACGAAGCCGTCCCTGTCGATGTACAGCGTTTCCGACAGGGTGAAGCAGGGAAGGTAGCCGTAACTACTGCCGTAAGTACCTTCGGCAGTCGAAATACTGGAACCGCTTGCGGAAGATATGTATTGGCCGTTGGCATAGTAGTAGCGCGTCGGAAAGCCTGACGTGCTATTACCCGTCGATGTCCAAGATGGACTTCTCGTCCAGATGCCGCTTCCGTAGCGGGTTCGAATGCTGCTGATTCTGCTGATTGCGGCTGAGGAAAGCGCAGAACCGTCGGAGAAGTCTGAGCCCCCGACTTCCGCTGTCGAAATGGGGAAAAAGCTTGATTCGTATGTGTCACTTTCAAGTACTGATTTAGACGGATTGCCGGTCTGCGTATAAGACATACGAACATATTGACCGATATATTTTGTCGTGCCAATCAAACCCCGCACTTTGTCGGAAAACTTATTCGCATAGGTTTCTTTATACCAAGTGGCCTCATTATTGCTATCGGGCGCGTAACTATTCAGATTGGACGTAGTATGTGTCCCGCTCGTCGCCGGACTTTCCCGGCAAAACATCGTCCGCCCCATGCCGTTCAGGCTAGACTCATAGTTGTGGCGCAGTACATAAAACTTGACTTTGACGTCGTCTTCCATCAGGTAGACATATCCGTCCCCGATGGCTAAGTCTTTAATCTGCATTCCAATCCTCCTTTCTCTCAAAAATCAATGCGGCTCGCCGCCTTGTTCCACACTCCCTCAAGTGCCACGCCGTCCAGCGTATCAAATGCCGAGACGAAACTGATACCATTTACATCTGTGCCATGCACCATCTCCAACAGTTTGATGCGCACGCCGGTGGCCGCAGCGTCCGCCGCTGCGTTTGCCACTGTGAGGGTCTTGTCGGTCTCGATTTTGATGGCGTTGATGCGGTCGCCGGTGGCTTTGGCGTCTGCGGGTGCGCCCGAGATGGTGAGGGTGGGGTCGGTGGTGACGCGGCCCTCGGTCTCCTTGGCAGCCGCCTCTGCCCGCTTGGCAGACTCCGCAGCGGCAGCTTTGGAGCTTTCAGCGGCCTCGGCCTGCTGCGTGGCAGTCTCGGCCTGCTGCGTGGCAGTCTCGGCCTGCTGCGTGGCAATGCCTGCCTGCTGTTCCGCAGCCTGAGCAGAGGCGGCGGCGGCTTCCTTGGCCTCGGCGGCAGTTTTGGCGCTGGATGCGGCCTCCTCTGCCTTTTGGGTAGCGGTGGAGGCAAAGCCCTCCACATACTCAAGGCTCTCGGCCATCGCCTCCCGCACCTCGACGCCCCGCTTTGCCTTGCGGATGTCGTTGATGTTTTCTTCAAAAGTTTTGTTCACAGGCTCTTTACCTCCGTAGGCTCGTCATAGATGACGTCCTCATCAAAATAAAAATCGTCCCACAGCCAGTCTGCGCCCGCGTAGGCGGTGGCATTGTACTTGTAGGGATTGCAGGTGCCGGTGATGGAAAATGTGCCGGTATGCCGGTCTCTGCTCTGGGGCGACACTGTCCACAGGCCCACCCAGAAGTTGGCCGGGTCCTCGTCCAGTACGCAGCGCAGCCACTGCCCCTGCAAGGCGTTTTCGAGGACGCTCTGCACCTTGCGGCGCTCATCCGGCGGAGCCTTGCATTTGAGGTCAAGCCGGATGGTGCGTTGAAGGTAGTGTACCTTGCCGTCCACAGCCCGGGTGAGGTCGAGCAGAAAATCGCCGCCCGGCACTTGCACAAGCTTTTTGTCCGGCTCTGCCCCGGAGATGAGCGGGCTGCCAACCAACAGGTAAAGGCCGAGGTCGTTCAAGGTGTGCAGAGAGCCGATTTTTGCCCCCATGAGCTTGCCCATAAAAATCACGCTCCTTTACATAAAGCCCTGCAGCGCCTCAGGGCGGCAGGCGGTATCATCCTGCACCCATGCGCCTGCCGCCGTCTGTCGGTATCCGCTGCCAAAGGTCACGCCGCTTTCGGACGCCTTGACGTCCCGCCGCTGGGCCAGAGCGCCGGGGAAGAGGATGGAGTAGGTCTTGCCGTTCACCGGCAGCACCGCAAAGGCTCGGCCCCTGCCCCCGGCAGCAGCCCACGCCGCGGCGTCGCCGTCGTAGGTGAGCAGCACCGCCGCATAGCCGGAGAGGTCTGTGCTCGTGGTCTGGGCCGCAAAGGTGGAGCCCGACCAGCTTTGCAGCTCGGTGCCGTTTTTCACGCCGGAGAATGTCAGGCCGTCCGTCCCGAAATGGATGTTGGCCGTGATGCTGGCGTGGCCGACGGTCATACCGGAGGCGGGGGCATAGTCGATGAAATCACTGGCCGTCTTGCCCGCCTGGGTGGTGTCCACCTGTGTGGCGCTGGCATACCGGCTGGTGGATGCCGTCTTTTCGGAGAGCTCGTTGGTCACGCCCAGATTTGCCACGGCCCGGTCAGTGAGGGTGCGCCGGGTCATGCCAAAGGTGTACTCCTTCTTTTCCGGGTGGTCGAGCGGCTCCACCAGCTTGGTGCAGAGCATGATCACGTCGATGCTGTGGGGCTTGCTGATGATATGGGCAAAGCTGGCAAAGGTCAGCCGCTCGGTATTATAGCCCGCATCCACAAGGTCAACGGCCTTGACCTCATAGCTCATGGTCATGAGGTCGTTTTTTTCCAGGTCCTGCACTGCGGCGGCAAAGGTGGCGTCGCTGCTGTCCGTGTCAAACTCCCTGATCTTGGAGACCACGCCGAACTTTTTCACGGCCTCGTCGTTCTGGATCCACCCGTACTCCCGATTCCAGCTGTAACCCTTCTTCGGGAGGTACTTGTCCACGGCGCTCTGGCTCGTGCCGTTGATGCCGTAGCGCTCTTCGTGGGTGCCGGTCGTCACGGTAGTCGAGCCCCACTTAAACCAGAGGAATTTGTACTTCCACTGGGTTTTGGTCTCTTCGACAGTGTGCTTGTTGCCCATCGGCCAGATGCGGGTGAAAAGGTCGTTGGTGTCGGTCTTTTCGGTGAAATCCAGCAGATTCACGCCATATTCGATGTTCTGGGCGGTCTGCCGGTCAGCCTCGTATGCCTGGTCGCAGTAGTTGAGCACGTTCATGCCGGTGGTAGAGTTATAGGTGCAGTAAGCGTAGCCACCGTAGGTCTTGAGCACCATTTTGCTGATGATGTCCCAGGTGCTGCCGTAGTCCTCACCCACGCCGTACTGGTTGCGGTCGCCGTAGCTCACCACAAGGTCGCCGAGGGCGGCAGTCACCCTGCCCAGCTCAAACTTTTTCATCTTGTCGTAGCTGGTCTGCTCCTCGTAGCCGTTGCCGCCGGAGATCTGGGAGTTGTGGGCTTTGATGAGGTATTCTAAAAAATCCCTCAGCTTGCCCTCGTAGTTGAAAGGGGTAATGCAGCTGTCATTGAAATAGCTGAGGGCTCCCTCGCAGTAGATGACCCGGCGGTTGAGCCAGTCGGCTTCGTGGCTGAGCACCCGGCCCCGCCATATCTCCTTGCCGTCCTGATGCACCGCCACAGCGGTGGACATCTTCTGCATGGACTCATAGCAGGGGTGGGTGCGCAGCATGGTAAAAGTAAGGCTGCCGCCCTTGCTCACCTCGCGGGTAAGCTTGGGCGACAGCACTACAGCCTGCCGGTTGCCCGGCTGATAGACCGTCAGCTTGTTTTCGGGGTCGCCGTAGGGATACGCAAAAATCTCGTACATCTCAGTTGCCCCTTTCTGCAAGCATCTGGATATGGCCCAGCTGGTCGTTCATGCCGGGGGCGAGAGCGCCCACAATGGTACCATCGTCCAGCACGATCTGCTGATTTGCCACGTCGGGCAGATACTGCTCCACTACGGTGCTCAGCTTTGCAAGTTGGGCTTGTATCTCTGCCTGATATTTGGGGACGGAATTGTTGTTGGGGTTGTAGGTAAAGGGGTCGCTGCGGTAGTCGTAGCCCGCAAAAGCCCGCTCGTTGCCGTACCAGTAGGCGTCCTGAATGTCCAGATAGCTCATGGCGTCAGACGGGGCGCTTTCTGCCGCAGCAGACGAAGACGAGGACTTTTTGCCAAACTTTTTACCGAAGAAATAGCTGATCCAGCCGATAGGGCCGGTGGCCGCCAGAAGTGCGCCGGAGAGAAGCTTGCTTCCCAGAGAGCGCTCTTCGCCAGAATCCTCGCGAGCGCGGGCGTTCTGGCCCATTTTGAAGCCTACAACGCCCTCTGCGATGACGGCCAGCACAGCAAGGCACTCCGGGAAGAAAGATGCTGCTCCGCCCGCTGCGGACGCGATGGCCTGCCCGGCCCCGGCTTCACCGGCAGCCGCAGCCTTTGTACCGCCGCCGAACAGCTTGAGGATGCTGCTGACGATGCCGCCAGAGCCTCCGGTGCCGGAAAGGCCCTTCATGGCGGCGGCAAAGCTCTGCACTTCTTTGGTGGAGCCGTTGACCGCTGGGGTGATGCCGTTGCTGAAAAGGCCTGCAATGCTCTGCAGCGCCCCCTGAATGCCGCCCTGCGCGTAGTGCTCATTGATGGCGGTCATTGCATCGTCTGCCCACTTCAGGACGGTGTTTCGCTGCTCTTGCGTCACCTGCCCGAAAATGACCTTTACCACATCCCCGGCGATGGCCTTGCCGTCTTTGTTTTTGATGTCAGTAAAGAGAGACTTCACCAGCCCGAAAATGCCTTTGTCAGACTGCCCCTGAATCTCAGAGATATACTTTTCGGTGCGGGAAAGCGCAGCCTGGATGCTTTTTTCGGCCTCTTCGGTGTCGACCTTGGTGTTCTGGAGCACACCGTCGATATAGGTGTTGATGGTCTTGGTGGTCCGGGCCACTCCATCGACGATGTTTTCTTCGGTGATGGTCTCGGTCTTTTCGATATGTTCGGTGTTGTCGGCGTATTTTTTGGTGACCTCCTGGATCGCTGTGGTCACGCCGCCCTCTATCTTGCTGGTGGTGCGGGTCAGGGTGGCCGCCAGCGTTTTCGACATATCGTCGTACGTCTTTGTGGTTTTGGTCACCACGCCGTTGACCTTGGTCTCCACCTGTTTATAGGTGGTCTCGATGCCGTTGACCATCTCCTTGCCGGTCTCGGTGGTGGTCTCGGTGATGCGGTCTTTGATGCTGCCCGCGCTGTCCTTGACCTTTTCGCTCAGAGTCTGGATGCTGGTGGTCACGGTGCCGAGAGCATTCTGAGCGGTGGTCGTAGCCGTTCTGGAGATGGACGAAATGACCGTTTCGGTGGTGGACTTTGAGCCAGGCTTGCCGCCGGAAGAGCCGGACGGGCTGGTTGTAATGGAGCTTTCATTTTTATCAAGCCCATACTGCTTTGCCATCCGTTCGCCGTACTGTTTCCAGTAATTGGTGTCTTTCTGGCCTGCTTTCTGGTTTTGATATTTGTTATTGAAACCCTCCCAATATACGGCATCCCAATCTCCTTTCGCGAGAGAGATGTCTCCGCTTTTTAGTGCATCAATAACTGCCTTTAATCCAGCAAATGCGGATTTTGCCCGGTCGGCAACATCGGCCAAGCCCGTAACTTCTCCAATCAGGCCGGTCCATCCATCTTTTTTGTAGGCGTCCTGTGCTGCGACGGTCATATCGTTGAGTTTTTCAATGACTTTCCCAACGGCACCAGAAAGGTCTTGCGTCATAAGACCCGCCAGCTGGCTCACGTTATCTTTCAACGTGGATACCCGGCCATTCATGGTCTGGCTTTGGGTGTCCATGGCGTTGTAATATCGTCCGCCCTCTTCGCTGGCCGCGATAAGGGCCTGCGACAGAGTATCATAGCTGATGGTCATCTTCTGGACTTCCTGCACCGATTTTCCGGTGTAGTCGGCCAAAACCTGATAGATATTGATGCCCGCATAGGCAAACTGCTTGATGTCGATGGCGGACGCCTTGCCCACGTTGGCGATCTGCTGCAAGTTTGCCGACATGCGGGACAGCTCTGCATTGCCGCCACCTGTAGCCGAAACAGCGTCGCCCAGCGCCATGATGACCTTGCGGGAGTAACCTGCATTTTCACCGGCGCTGATGAGCAGCTGATTGGCCTGTGTCAGGCTCGCCACATCAAAGGGGGTGCGGGCGGCGTCCTCCTGAATGGCGTCCATGGCCGCTTTGGCCGCCTCAGCGCTGCCCAGCATGTTGGTAAAGCCGGTGGTGTAGCTTTCCAGCTGGGCGTTATACTGGATACCGGTCTGGATAAAATCCTTGGCCGCAGACAGGGCCATGGAGCTTACTTTGGAGATGACGCCGGTAAGCAGGTTGGCTTTGGTGATGGCTCCGGTGAGAGAGCCGCTGGCGGTCTCAGATGCCCCGCCAAACTCCGTCATGCCGACGTTGGCTGATTTCAGGGCCGAGGTGGTCTCTTTCAGTTCGGCTCGGGCAGAGGCCAGAGCGGCTTTCAGCTCCTTGGTCTGCGTAGAGGTGCGCCCGGTCTTTTCGGCCGATTCGTTGTATCGCTTTGTCAGCTCGGCGACTTTCTGCGCTGCTTTGCTGTACTCGGAGCCCAGCTCCGTGACAACTTTTTTGGTGCTGTTCTGCACGTTTTGGATGCTCTGCCGGTAAGCGGAATCATCCAGCGACAGAGTCGCTTCCAGATTAAAGATATTCAGGGCGTTTCACCTCCTCCGCACAGCTCCGCCAGAGCTTTTGCATTGTCGGCGGTGATCTGCTCCGCCGTGCGGGTGTCTTCTTTGGTGTGCAGCAGGGGGAAATGCCTGGATGCAAGCCCGGAGTAAAGGGGCTGGATGCCGAGATACTGCCCGATGGCGTCGGCCACATAGTCCCGGAAAAGCTGCGCCTCCTGATGCCTGCGCACCTCGGCGCGGATATGCTCCATGATGTACGGTTTGCCCAGCAGCCGGAGCATATCCAGCCGGATGGTGGATACCAGCCGCCGGTAGCCGTCCGCGCCGATCACATCAAGGACTGAAAAAAATCCATGAAATCCACATCCAGGAGCGCCCGGCTCATGGCAGAGGCCAGCACCCGGGTAGGCGGCTGCTCTTCGTCCTTGTCCAGCACCACGAACAGGGGCAGGATGCCGAGGGTGAGGTCTGCCTTGTCCGTGTAAAGCAGCTTGGTCATGTCCACGGCGTTTTTGTTAGCCTGCGCCCGGCGCTTTTCCAGCCGCTCTGCGTCCGTCTCTGTACCGGTCAGCTCCGGCTCGCGGCCCAGAATGTCCATCACGCCGGAGTCTGCCACGTACTTTTTATAAGCCTGCGCACACTCATAGGTGCGCTTGAGGTATTCGGTGCCGTCGAGATCGATGATGTTGCGCATATGTCCTCCTTAGTCCCCGGTCGGGGCCTTGACGATCGAATAAAATTCCATGGGAGCCTGAGTGGGGTTTTCCAGGTCAGCGTAACCGGTGAGGGTGATCTGCATGGAGCCGCCGCCGCGGTGAGCCGTCTTGAGGCTCAGGCCGCCAGAAGAAAGGGCGTTGAAAATTTTGCAAACCAGAAAGCCTCCGCCGATCATAGGGCCAACCCAGTACAGCTCCCTGTAGTCCTTCAGGGCAGCCTCGATGCGGGGGACCACATGGGTGGGGTCGTCCGCATCGATGTCAGCCGTGCCGATAGCCAGCTTGAGCACATCGGGGCTCGCGTTGGGGGTGGTAAAGGCGATGGTGGCGGTGGTTCCAGTGACCTCATTGCCCTGCTTGGTGTTGGTGGGCGCGTTGTCGATGTCGGCCAGCGTATCCTCCATGCTGTTGCTGTAAGAGATGGTCACGCCTCCCTGCGTGGCGCATACGACATTGGTGCTGTCGATTTTGGGAGCGGAAAGATCAAATGTGGAAAGCAGATTGCCGGAGCCTTTCGGGATGCTCTTGAACGCATCCGGGGTCAGCACATTGACCGCGAATTTTTTTGCCAGAGTTTCAGGCATAAAGGATCCTTTCTCACGGGATAAGCCGTGTAAGCTCAAAATTGAGGTATTCGCACAGATAGCCCTCGGGCGGGTTGTCGAGCGGCTGCGCCCAATCTTTATCGTCTTTGTCCAAAAGAATAGCGCCGCCCTCGCACTCGATTTTTAAGCCGCCTCTTGGGAAAGCTGCACTGATCGTATCTTCTGTTTGCAGAATGGGGGCCCTGCCGCCCTTGCTGGGGTACCACAGCCGGGCGTGGAAGGATGTCGTTTCGTTCCACCCGCCGGGGATGGTGGGCTTATAGGTCAGATAGGGCAGTGAAGCGGCAGGAGGAATGTTATCTTCCAGATAGCCCGGGATGCCAAAGTCGTTAAAAAACGTGTTCAGCGCCCGGTTGATGCTCTCAGACGGTCCCATTACGGCAGCACCGCCTTTTTGCACTTGACGGCCCGCAGGCCCATGCCGGATTCCGGCGGGGCGTTGCCCTCATCGGCTGCACTCGTCACCTGAAAGGTCTGCCCGTCGCTCACCCGCTTGATGTAGTCCGGGAAAGCCAGAGGCACACCGGTGTTGACCAGCAGCGTATAGGTGGACGCTGTAGCCGCCTGCTCTGCAACCTGAGCCTCCACGGTGGTGTCGTGGCGCTCTACGGCCTCAAATTCGGGGCCGTCCGTCCAGCCGGACACAAAGCCGCCGACGCCATCCGGCTCATAGCTGCGGGTCTGGAAGCAGAATTTTTTGGTAAAGCTCTGCATCACGGTGGATGCAGCGAACGGATTGACCATGTCACATCTTCCTCCACTGGTTGATCTCGGATTTATAGCGGGTCTTGCCGTCTGTAGGCAGGCCGTCCGCGCCTGTGGCCATCGTGCCAGACCACCCGGCAAAGGACTGGGACACATACACGCCGCCGGCCGGAAGCGCCTTGTCGTATGCGTCGATCTTTTCAGCCAGCGCGGCAAAAGCGGGCGGCACACGCATAGGCTGCACCGTGCCGTTAAAGGCCTCCGCCACCAAATCACCGTCCCCGGCCTTGTGCACGCCGTCATTGAAGACGGAGCCGCACACGAGGAAATACTGCCCCGGGACTACCCCGGCGGGGATGGTATCCAGCTCAAAGACAAACTCCCCTGCAATGGGGTCGTCTGCCCGGTCAAAAAAATTGTGCGTGTAAACGCACAGCTCAGGGACGGTCATGCAAAGTCACCCCCTTGCAGGTTAGACCGATTCACCCGGGGTAATGGTCTCGACAGCGATACCGTCCAGATACTCAGCAAACAGGGTCACGCCCATAATGGCGTAGCTCTCGGAGGTTGCGGTGCTGTAGTTTGCCTGAGTGTGGAAGCCGATGAGGTTGCTTGCCTCGCCTGCGGTCCGGTAGACCAGACCTGCGCGGGCAAACTCGCTATCCGCAGGATCCACATAGTACATGACGATGTTGTCTACCGGGGTGGCAATAACCTTTCCCTTTGCAATCTCACTGTCGGACAGCAGGAAGATGGTGTTGTAGCCCATGAAGTCCTTGATATACTGGAAGCCGAACTGGTTCTGCACGGTGATATTGGCATTGCCCAGATAGTCGTACACGTCCATCACGTTGACAAAGCCAACAACGCCGGTCACGGTGCGATGCATGGTCTTGAACTTGTTCTCGACCGCGCCCTTGGCATGTGCCAGCGCCATTTGGAAGGTCTTGGGAGTGCCCTTCAGGGTGCCGGTGTTCAGGAACTTGTAGAACTTATCCGTTACCAGAGCGGTCAGGTCGTACAGGAACTCATCATCGGTCTTCTGTACGGCGACATCGTAGCCGTAATTCTGGATTGCCTCAAGGGTGACAGACTTGCCGTACTTGTCGATGGTGATCTTGCCGTACTCCTTCTCCTTGACGGTGTACTTGCTGAACGGGATCTCTTCGCCCTCGCCCACGGTGCCGCTCTGCAGGGTGCCCTGTGCATACTTGCTCTTGAGCACGGTGCCAGGCTGCATCCGGATAGGGCGCATGATGCCCAGAATGGTGCGCAGATGGTCCCAGTTGCGCTGGAAACGGGTCACAAAGTCGATTTCACGCGCGGCTACGGTGATATCGGTGGTCATGGTGATATTTTCTTTTGCTGCCATGTATTAGTCCTTTCCGCCGCCTGTGAACAGGTCGGCATTTGCTGCGATGGCCGCCTGACGTTCGCCAGCGTCCTTGATCGCAAAAATTTGCTCTTTGGTCATTTTGGAGCCGGTGTTGGTGGGCGGGGTGTCCACCTTTGCGCCGGTGGTGGTCGTAGTGCCTACGAAGTCGCTCCAATCAGCTTTCAGGCTGTCGGCGTGCTTCTTGGCATCCTTGACCTCGCCCTTATCGTCCAGCTCCAGTTTGTCGATGTCCTCGCCAGACAGCCGCACGACCCGATCAGCATACTTGTCCAGCACCCCGGCGGTCTTCAGCAGCTCCCGGAATTTGGCTTCCTTGGCTGCGTGGGTGTCCTTCTGGGTCTGCTGGGCCTTGTAGTCGGTCAAAGCCTTTTCTGCGGCCTGCTTGCCGCCGTTGGCCTCGTCCCGCTCTTTCTCGGCCTTCGCGGTTGCGGCCTTTGCTTCGCCCAACTGGTCCTGAAGA
>ERZ791619.614-NODE-614-length-18407-cov-5.94992_pt1 | contig 18407 bp, 21 predicted proteins | sample MGYA00510271_ERZ791619 | MGnify/ENA primary metagenome ERZ791619 (study PRJEB30046, sample SAMN00715209) | human gut metagenome | study: EMG produced TPA metagenomics assembly of the A metagenome-wide association study of gut microbiota in type 2...
TGGATGCCGGCATGTTCCAGCAGACCATGTTCTCCGATCCCACCGTAGACCTCAGTATTGCTATCCAAGCTACCCTGACCCTTATCATAGCGGGTACGTTGGCTGGGTTCTTCCCGGCTAAGAAAGCGGTAAGTATCAGTCCTATTGAAGCACTTAGAGCAGATTAAAGATTATGAGAATAGACATAGATACGTGTGAGGAAATCCTCATCACAATAACAAGGAACAAAACGAGAAGCCTGCTTACGGCGTTCGGCGTATTCTGGGGTATCTTTATGCTGGTGGCGCTTATCGGTGGCGGCCAGGGCATGCAGGAAGAACTAAAATCCCAGTTCGAAGGATTTGCAACCAACTCGGGCTTTATCGCTGCACAAAAGACAAGCGAGGCTTATAAAGGTTTTCGCAAAGGACGATGGTGGGATTTGGAGATGGAAGATGTAGACCGTGTACGCAATGTGGACGGTGTGGCGCTTGCCACGCCTTCCATTGCCTTATGGGGACAAGTGGCTGTCTACGGAGACAACAAGTACGACTGTAGTGTGAAAGGCTTGTATCCCGAATATGAACAGATAGAACATCAAGAGATGACCTATGGACGTTTCATCAATGATGTCGACATTAAAGAGTCGCGTAAAGTGTGTGTAATCGGCAAACGTGTTTATGAAAGCCTCTTCAAACCCGGTGAAGACCCCTGCGGCAAATATATCCGGGTAAATGGTATCTATTACCGGGTTATCGGAATGTGTTCATCCGAAGGCAATGTCAATATACAAGGGCAGGCCTCTGAAGCCATTACATTGCCTTTTTCCACCATGCAACAGACCTACAACCTCGGAAAGAAACTGCATGTAGTATGTTTCATCATGAAACCGGGAGTAAAAGTGAAAGACGTGCAGCCCGAAGTGGAACGTCTTGTAAAAGCAGCGCACTACATTGCTCCCGATGACAAACAAGCCGTCATGCTTCTGAATGCGGAAGCTATGTTCTCCATGATGGACAACCTGATGATTGGAGTGCGCTTTCTAATCTGGATGGTAGGTTTGGGGACGCTGTTTGCCGGAGCTATCGGCGTATCGAATATCATGATGGTAACCGTCAAGGAGCGCACAACGGAAATAGGCATACGCCGCGCCATAGGTGCCCGTCCTAAAGACATTCTGCAACAAATTCTTTCGGAAAGCATGGTGCTGACCACTATAGCGGGTATGGCAGGTATTTCTTTTGCCGTATTTGTACTGCAAATACTTGAAAAGGCCGCCAATGACCCTGGAGTTATCAAAACCCACTACCAGGTTTCATTCGGACTGGCTATCGGAACCTGCATCCTCCTCATCGCATTAGGAGTGCTTGCCGGACTGGCACCTGCCTATCGCGCCATGGCAATCAAGCCAATTGAAGCCATCAGGGATGAATAAACTTATAGAGAGACCACTAACCGTAAGCCATGAAATAATGGCTATATCAATCGTAAATAATTAAATCGTAAATATAAGATGAAAACAAAGAAGTTTCTGAAAATCGCATTATTGGTAGTAATTGCTGCCTTATTCATTTGGACATTCGTTTTTCTGTACCAGAAGTCCCAACCTAAAGTAACAGTATACGAAACGATAGTTCCGGAAGTGACAGACCTTGAAAAGACTACCGTAGCCACCGGCAAAGTGGAACCGAGAGATGAAGTCCTTATCAAGCCGCAGATTTCCGGTATCATTGCCGAAGTATACAAGGAAGCAGGACAAAGTGTGAAGCAAGGGGAAGTGCTTGCCAAAGTAAAGGTGATACCCGAACTGGGACAATTGAACTCTGCCGAAAGCCGCGTACGATTGGCGGAAATCAACGCTGCCCAAGCCGAAACGGATTTCGCCCGTACCCAGAAACTGTACAACGACAAGCTTATCAGCGCTGAAGAGTACGAAAAAGGGGAAGTAAGCGTGAAGCAGGCACGCGAGGAACTGCAGACAGCAAAAGATAACCTGGAAATTGTAAAGGAAGGCATCACCAAGAACAGCGCCTCTTTCAGTAGTACCCTGATCCGTTCCACCATTACCGGTCTGATTCTGGATGTACCCATCAAAGTCGGTAACTCGGTTATCATGAGTAACACTTTCAATGACGGAACCACCATCGCTACCGTTGCCAACATGAACGATTTGATTTTCCGCGGCAACATTGACGAAACGGAAGTGGGCCGTGTGCACGAAGGCATGCCGGTGAAACTAACAATCGGCGCCCTGCAGAATCTTTCGTTCGATGCCACACTGGAATACATATCTCCGAAGGGTGTGGAAGAAAACGGTGCCAACCAGTTTGAAATCAAAGCTGCCATTGCCGCACCGGACAGCGTACAGATACGTTCCGGCTATTCTGCCAACGCAGAAATCGTATTGGACCGTGCCCAGAAAACGCTTGCCGTTCCGGAAAGTACTGTTGAATTCAATGGGGACAGCACCTTTGTATACGTAATGACGGACAGCGTACCGGTACAAAAGTTCGAACGCCGTCCCATACAGGTCGGCATGAGCGACGGCATAAAGATTGCCATCAAAAGCGGCATCAGTGCCCAGGATAAGCTTCGCGGTGCAGAGAAAAAGGATTAACAAACGGAATAGCTTAAAAAGATATACGACATGAATAAAAAGATATTCTTATACCTCGCCATATTCGGCAGTATCTCAGTGCAGGCGCAGGAACGCTGGTCTTTGCGCCAATGCATAGACTATGCCATCGAGCATAACATCAGTATCCGCCAAACAGCCAACGCTGCCGAACAGAGTGCTGTCGAGGTAAATACAGCCAAATGGGCACGACTGCCGAACCTGAATGCCAGTGCCGGCCAGAGCTGGAACTGGGGACGTACGCAAACAGCCATCAAGAACGAGGATACGGGAGACTACTCCACTGTATACGTCAACACCAGCAGTCACGGAACCAACATGTCCGTCAATACCAGCATACCTATTTTTACCGGTCTGGAAATTCCCCACCAGTATGCATTGGCCAAACTGAACCTCAAAGCTGCCATTGCCGACCTGGACAAAGCCAAGGAAGATATTGCCATCAATATAGCTTCAGCCTACCTGCAAGTGCTGTTCAATGAAGAGCTCCACCAGGTGGCGCTGGGACAAGTACAACTGAGTAAAGAGCAATATGTCCGTATCAGCCGGCTAGCAGAACTGGGCAAGGCTTCTCCGGCAGAACTGGCAGAAGCCAAAGCACGTGTGGCACAAGACGAGATGAATGTGGTACAGACGAACAATAATTATAAGTTGGCTCTGCTCGACCTCAGCCAGCTTATCGAGCTGGAAACACCTGAAGGGTTCAGTCTGGAATCTCCGGCAGTCAATCTGGAGCTGGTTCCTCTCACTCCTCCGGATGAAATATTCCAAACAGCTATGGTAAGCAAAGCCTCCATTCAGGCGGCACAGTTCCGTCTGGAAGGCAGCAAGCATAGCATCCGCATTGCCCAGAGCAACTACTACCCACAACTGAGCTTGAACGGTAGTCTCGGTACAAATTACTATTCTACCATTGACCGCACCTTCAGCCAGCAGATGAACGATAACTTCAACAAATATGTAGGCTTCAACCTCAGCGTACCTATTTTCAACCGCCTCTCTACCCGTAACCGGGTGCGCACGGCACGCCTGCAACGTGAAAACTATGCCTTGCAACTGGATGATGCCAAAAAGACGCTTTACAAGGAAATCCAGCAAGCATGGTACAACGCCGCCGCTGCCGAAAGCAAATATACCAGCAGCCATACAGCCACCGTTGCCAGCGAAGAATCTTTCAAGCTGATGAGCGAGAAATATGAAAATGGTAAAGCAAATGCCGTGGAATACAATGAAGCAAAACAAAACCTTATGAAATCCCAATCAGACGAACTGCAGGCCAAGTATGACTATCTGTTCCGTACCAAGATTCTGGATTTCTATAAAGGAGAACCGATTGAGTAAAAAACGAAGTATAATTTTAGTTGTTGTGTTTGATTCTCCCCTCTCCCTGCTTCATGCAGGCGAGAGGGGAGTTTTTTGTTCTTCTATCTCCTTGTATTTTCCGAAGAACGGGAAGAGCTACTGCGGGTAGTGCTTGAAGAGCTGCTGCGACGGCTTTCGGAATTCCGTACGCCGGAAGCATTTCTTCTTTCCTTACTTTCCGTCTTTACCCTGCTACGGCTGGGGCTCTTATCATTATTTTTAGTTCTTGTGGTTTCTATTTTCTCTTTACTCGACTTTCTGCCACTATCCACACTACTACGTCGCGTACTGCTGTTACGTGTACCTGTGCTAATGCGATTATTACTACTGTTGCTACGTCGCGTGGTATATACATCATCCCTGCCTGCCGGACGCTTATGCGAATTAGGGCGGATGTTCACCGAACCGAAATCTGAACGGCGGCTAGTGTGGTACGACTTATCATTCCGAATACTCCACGAACCAGTATAGTGCGGATGATGGTAACGACCGCGATAATAGCTGTTGTGATAGTGCGTACGATAATGCCCACCGCAATATGTACGGTAATGATACGGCCGCGGGAAATAGAAATGATTATGGTTGGTGTAAGTGATGTAAACCCTAAAAGACCAACGCCCACCACTTACATAAACCGGACGGTAAAAATAGGCGGCCTGCATGAAACGGCCATACTGCCGGTTATTCAGCACCCATCGAAGATCGTCATTGCGCACATCCAGATAATCGTAATAGCGATTCAAGGCCCATTCCTCCCCCCGAAGAACGTCATCCATCAGATAACGTATACCGGAAATGAAATCATAGTTTATTTCGTACACGTCATTATACTGTTCTGTATTCAGGTTCAATTCATAGGCCATCTTGTCCGTAAGAAAGCGGGTCTCTTTACGCACTTTGCTGTTGCTCATTGCCGCACTACAAACAGCTGTACTCATCATAGCGGCAAAAAATATAAATATAATCCGTTTCATAACCCCTCCTTTTTTTAGTTATTCTTCTCATGATATTGTTTGATGAAGGCATTTATCTCGTTCTTGTCCGACGAGAAGGTCAGCTTGTCTATCGCATAATAGAAATTCGGTTTATCGACTATTTTAGGATAAATCTTCTTCATCAACTGCTTCTTTTCACTGTCGAAACGATAAAAATCCATCAGACGGATACACTGGTCAGTAGTGAACCAAGAGGTCAGCAAGGCATGGTCGAGCACTTCCTTACGGTCTGAATCGAAACTCTGTTTTTCCATCAGCCCCATAAACTGTTCGAAGGCAGATGGTGACATCACCGGTTCATGCTGCTCGCCTCCTAACGGTCTGTCACCGGGTCTGCCAGGCTTGTGATGATTAGAAGTACCCCAGTTTCCACCAGGTCTTTTGTCCTCTGGAATGAAAATATCTTCCACTTCATTGATGGAGCAATGCACACGTTCATCATATAGGAGTTTTCCTCTTCGGGAATTCTCCCCACGGGATGGCGCTTCATAAACCTCTACCCGACAACTACCACGCAGATTGGCTACAAAACAACTGAAAGTAGGCAGGCAAACCTGCTGTCCGTCGACCAGTACCACCACTCTACGATATGGACTTTCTATACGGATTCCGTCTATGGGCGCCGCTTTTATTGCGGGAAACGCTACCAGAACTAGACAAACACTTAATATCAAATGACGTATCATGACTTTTCTTTTTTTATTGTACGACAAAAATAGGGAGAGGAAATTCCCCTCCCTAATGATTGTCTCTATTTACAAGTAGGGAAATTCCTAATGACTGGGACTAATTCCTAATCCTGATTCCATCTTCCTCCAATACAACCAGATGTTTTTTGTACAAATCTCCCACAGCCTTTTTGAAGGTTTTCTTGCTGACACCGAAAGTTGCATAGATTTCTTCTGCCGGACTCTTGTCATTCAAAGCTATCCGTCCGCCCTGTTCACGGATATAGTCCAGCAGCGTAGCTGAGAAATCTTCTACTTTAGCCTGCCCCGGTTTTTGAAGCAGCAGGTCTATCTTGCCGTCTTCACGTACCTGCTTCACATAGGCTTTCATCCTCATGCCCGTGTGCAGTGGCTGAAATATCTCGCTCTCATATAGCAAGCCGCTATATTCATCGTTGATGATCGCCTTGAATCCCAAATCCGTCTTCTGCCAAATCAGGATATCCACCTCCTGCCCCGACTCATAGGCGGCCTTCTCTTTGGAAAGATAACGGTCTACCTTGGCCGATGCCACGATACGATAGCTTTCATCATCCAAATGGGCATGAACCACATACTTCTTTCCCACCTGCATCTTCATTTTCTGTTCGCGGAAGGGGACGAAAAGATCCTTCATCAATCCCCAGTTAAGGAAAGCACCATACTGGTTTATCCACGCCACCTCCAAGCAGGCAAACTGCCCGACCTGCACTAACGGTGTCAGAGTAGTGGCTACCAGACGTTCTTCGTTATCAAGATATATAAAAACGTTCAGTTTGTCTCCCACCTTACAGTCTTGGGGGACATAACGCGACGGAAGCAGAATTTCACCTTCTTCGCCACCGTCCAGATACATGCCGAAGGCTACCTCCTTCACCACTTCCAGCGTATTGTACTTTCCTAACTCAATGCTCATAGTTTCTTACTTATCTTCATTTTCCCAACAAAGATAAGTAATTTAGGTACAATACAGCAGTTCGGAAAGAAGAAATAACTTTTTGCTCTAAAAGATAACTTTTTTCTATGAACAACTCTCTTCAAAAAGGGTTATCTTTGTATCGTGACAATCAGCAAGAAAAGATATTACTCACCTTTAAATAAAAAAGATTATGGAATTTCTGACAAATGACAAATTGACAATCGTCGGCGCAGCCGGCATGATCGGTTCAAACATGGCACAGACTGCAATCATGATGCATCTCACTCCCAACCTATGTCTGTACGACCCTTATGCTCCCGGACTGGAAGGTGTGGCCGAAGAGCTGTTCCACTGCGGATTCGAAGGAATGAACATCACATTTACCTCCGATATCAAAGAAGCGCTGACCGGCGCCAAGTATGTGGTATCATCAGGCGGTGCCGCCCGCAAGGCCGGCATGACCCGCGAAGACCTTTTGAAAGGCAATGCCGCTATTGCCGAAGAATTCGGTAAGAATGTAAAAGCCTACTGTCCGGATGTGAAGCACGTGGTTGTCATTTTCAACCCTGCCGACATCACCGGTCTGATTACCCTATTGTATTCCGGCCTGAAACCTTCACAAGTGACCACACTGGCCGCCCTCGACAGCACCCGCCTGCGTAGTGAACTTTCCAAGCATTTCGGCATCGCCCCCGACAAAATCGAAAATTGCCGTACCTACGGCGGTCATGGTGAACAGATGGCTGTATATGCCTCTACCGCCAAGGTGGACGGTAAACCGTTACTTGATATCATCGGTACCCCTGCCCTGACTAAAGAGCAGTGGGTCGAAATCCAGACTAAGGTAACCAAAGGCGGTGCCAACATCATCGCCCTCCGTGGACGTTCTTCCTTCCAGAGTCCGGCATACGTCTCCATCGAAATGATAGCTGCAGCTATGGGTGGCAAACCGTTCCGCTGGCCTGCCGGTACATATGTACACAACCACGGCTTCGACCACATCATGATGGCAATGGAAACTGAAATTACCAAAGACGGCGTACACTATAAGGAACTGAACGGCACACCCGAAGAAGAAGCCAAACTGAAAGAAAGCTATGCCCATCTCTGCAAACTTCGTGACGAGGTGATAGAAATGGGTGTACTGCCTGCCATCAAAGACTGGCACAGCATCAATCCGAATATCGACTGATTTCTTCGATAGCAAATGATTCTTAGAAGTAAGGTACCTCGCTCCATAGAGTAAGAGGTACCTTTTTTAGATATTTTTCCTCAAAAAGCCTTGCGGTATAAAAAAAACTCTTTATCTTTGCACCCGCAAACGAAAAAGGTGCCATAGCTCAGTTGGTAGAGCAAAGGACTGAAAATCCTTGTGTCCCCGGTTCGATTCCTGGTGGCACCACTTTTCAAAAGCAATCGGAATGTAGCGCAGTTGGTAGCGCACTACGTTCGGGACGTAGGGGTCGGGCGTTCGAGTCGCCTCATTCCGACATATAGGGCTTGACTTTCAATAAGTTAAGCCTTTTTTGTTCCGTTTTTGTTCCGCAAAATCGCATTTTTTTCAAAAACGAGCCTCAACATTACGAACGCTTTTCTTTTTCTCGCTATATTTGCGCTGGTTATTACGGGGGTGCCCGTATGCTTTCAAAATCTAAAAAGGGAGCGTAGTTATTTCCTATGCTCCCTTTTAAAATTCAATTCTACCTAAAGCAACATACCTGCCTAAGTAAAATCAATGACCCTATTTAAAATAACCCGTTCACCGATAAGAACGGGATAACGTTCTTTTGTGGAGCCAACCACCACAAAATTGTGTTCATCCCCGGCTGAGGCTCTCATACAAGGGTAAAATATTCTGTTTTTCTTGTGCAAAAATTATCACCCCCGTATTTTTTGAGACAACACCCCGAAACAATGTTCTGTTTTTCATATTTTACGTATCATTTTGCATTTACGGGATGATACGGGGAAATACCCCTATCAGTTTTAAGGCGAAATCCCCAAAACCCCATTTCCCCGGGTATTTAAAACCAAGAATGCTAAAGACGGTTATTCCCGTCTTATCTTGCTTGCCATTTTGGGCAAGCGTATTACAATCTTGATACATTACAATTTATCAGAAATAATGAAGCGTGCCCACCAGCTGCACAAGAACGCCCGGGGAATCTCGACGTTCTTAACTGTCTTGTGGGATACTTGACGGTACACTTCAAACACGGGACGAACCTTACGGACAATGAAGAACTCCATGCATGAAACGGTGAGGTAATAATCAATTGTCGGTCTGCCGCCATTAGAGTTTTCCGCATTTTTGCGGAAAACTCGATAATCACACCTCTAAGGCTCATACCCCTCATAGTAATATGACTGGATAATGCCCTTGAATATCACCTCCCTATCGTTAACTCTATCGGTTAGCCCCTGGTGTAACAAGGTGCGCAACTCCAAATCATTGATAGGGCTTCTTTCCATTGCTTGCAAATACAGAACCTTATCCACGTTCTGCCAGTCTATAACCTTTTGCAGGCGCTTCTTTAAAATCATGTCAAGCCAAATACGGGTAGCACGCCCGTTGCCCTCCATGAATGGGTGCGCTACATTCATTTCGACGTATTTTGCAATGATTTCCTCAAACGTGGTTTCCGGCATCTTCTCTATCACTGGAAGCATCACACCAAGATACATACAGTTGGCAAAACGAAAATTTCCTTTTGCTATGTTCAAAGTTCGTATCTTCCCGGCAAACTCATACAAGCCATCAAACAAATAGCGGTGTATGTCACACAAGCCTTTTACCGTTCCCACCTCGATACGGTCTATATCGCCCGTCTCAAACAAGGCGTGCGCTTTGTTGAGGCTCAATTTGTCTATTTCGTTGGTATTCATGTTATCGTAATTAAATCAACCAGCGCAAAATTGCGTTCGTCCTTTACATCGGTGCCGTACTCATGGCAAAGATATGATTTCCCCAAGAATTGATAAATAGCGCAACAAAGAACACTTTTCTGCCTCCGCTACGAGCATTTGAAAGTCTTCCGGGCATTTCTCTGTGTGCGAGGCTTCCAAGGCCTTGTAATAGCCTAATTTTGCGTCATCAGAACCTTTGAGGTTTACCAGCGTATAACCTTTGCGCAATAAATACAAATTCATAAGCAGCCGGGATGTGCGCCCGTTCCCGTCTATGAATGGGTGTATGCGTACCAATTCATCGTGAAGGTAGGCGGCAATAAGAACCGGGTGGGTGCCTTTTCTTTCAAGTTCCCGGAATTCCAATATGAAATCCTCCATCAGCTTTTCAAGTAAATACGGTTGGGGTGGAACATGGGTACTACCGGAAATCATCACGGGAACGGTACGATACCGCCCGGCATTTTCCCGGTTAATGCCATGAAGTACAAGAGCATGTATTTCTTTAATGGTACGTTCGCTTATCTCTATGTCGCTTTTGGCAAAGTCACGGATATAGTCTATCGCTTCCGCATGGTTTATTGCCTCCAGATGTTCACGCATTGATTTCCCGGCAATGGTGACACCTTCGTTCACTACAAGTTCCGTTTCCTGGAGCGTGAGCGTATTCCCCTCGATACGGTTGCTTTCATAGGTGTATTCAATATTGTAGGCTTCCTCAATCTTTTGCAGAGCATCAGATGGCAGGGGACGCAACCCGGACAGCCTTTCTTTCAACGTGTCGCAATCGTGCAACAAACTACTCAATTCCTCGCTCATATTCATTCATTAATTTAACATGAAACACCGTTCTCGTACAAGTATTCATTTTGTAAAGAGTTTTGCTCACCATTTTTGGTGGAGCGGTTGACACCTACAATGATTCAGCATACACCTTTAACGCTTCCTCACTCTCAAAGGTGAATGTTTCACCATTCCTACGAACAAAGGCTATAAAGTCCCGTTCCGCTGCAAATAGTGCCGATATAGGGACGTTTAAGGCGGTGGCTATCTTTTCAAGGGTCTCAACGGTTGGGTTTCCATTGATAGCCCGGCTTAAGCTTTCCCTTTTTACTTTCATTTTATCGGCGAGCTCTTGAAGTGTAACCCCCTTTTTTTTACATACTTCTTTTACTGATAGTTTCATAATTACGTGATATTATATATTATAGTTGCAAATATACTTATATAAGCGTATATTATCACATTATCGCGGTTAAGTAACGTTAAATATCAAACAATATACACTTTTTACTTTGCGCGCATGACAATAAGTGTTACATTTGTGCCATCAAAGTAACGTTAATAGTCACAGAATATGAAAAGATACGATTTAAGCCAGATAATGAAGCGTGCCCACCAGCTGTACAAGAACGCCCGGGCAAAGTACCCGACATTCTCGGCAGCGCTCCGTAAAGCCTGGGCCATGGAAAAGTTCTATGTCCGCATAAAGGAGGAAACAACCATAATCCAGAATTATAAGGAAGCCGACAACAAGGCATATCTAAACAAGCTCAAAAAAGATTACGGAAGCCTCAACAGAGGACAAAGAAGAAGCGAATATGACAGAATCAATTACCCGGCATCCGTTTACTACACGAACAACTACAGAGGGTTTTACGGGTCTAATTATATGGGGGATTAATACGGATATGTTGAGGCTGACAATGAATCACGGCAACCAGTTTTCCGGTGAAAGCACCATTCCTTTTTTGCAGGAAAACAAAAAACAATTATCTTTGCAGCGTCTTCGCCAAAGACTTGTATTTATTAAATCGAGATTATGGGTATATTTTATGCTCATACACGACATATACACCTATAAAACATATAGGCTATCAAATCCCGTTTAACGCCATGGAAGCAAAAGAAGAAATCAAAATGTTGCGTTCGGTCCTAATGGACTTCATGAATTACCACAAGATGGAGAAAGAGAGATTAGATAGACTGGAGGCAGAAATCGCCGCTCTAAAAGGAGAACGGGACACCGCCGGCATTCACCCCGGACGCATCAACACACCCGGAAAAAATGTGTATATGCGAATCCTCAAAAAGAAATAGGCCATGAGAAACGAAGCAATGACAATCGGCGTGACACCCTCACAAGCCGCAAAGCAAAGATGGCTCAATTCCTTTGCCATGACCGCGTTCTACACGTATATCGACCGGATAGGGGACAGTCTTAAAAAAGCCGGAAAAGACAAGACCGACAAAAGCATAAGGGAAGCGATACGGGAATACAAGAACCTTATAAACTACTTGAACGATGGCAGTATAGAGGTAACGGTAACACTTCGGCAAAAACCGGATAGCCTCAACCGATAGAGGCCGCAAAAGGTGTAGCCCTAACCGATACCCCCAAGCCGCCAGCCCGGCAAATTCCCCGGCGGTTTGGGGCATCTTGGCTTTTTTCAAAAAAATGCCGGTCGTGTGAAGAAGGGTCGGGTGAGGTTTGGAAGGTGAAAACCGTAAAAATATACCCCCATATCCCCCTATGGCATCATCTATCCAACCGGTGCAGCCGTAGCCTTCCATCCTCACCCACAAGCCCCCTTAAACCCCTATCAATAAGCGCACGCACCACTACAGACAGTTTGCTATCCGTCCGGTCGGAAAGCTCGCGCAAAAGCATGTATGTGTTCTCATCCATACGAACAAACAACTTTTCCCTCTTGGCCTTGTACTTCATCGCAATTGTTTTTCGCCTCAAATATACGACAAAATAGCCTCATTTTAACATATTACAACTATGTTTTCTATAACCGGGCAGGCTATCCACGCGGCAAGCCTGCCCGGGTTTACCTTTTCCTTTAGCCTCATCTCCTTAACTGCCTAAAAATCAATCTAAACGCATTTCTGCGTTATTCCCTAACTTTGTGATTTTGAACATTAATTCAAATTTGAATGCACCTCTATCTTCCAGTTGTTCAATGATATTGCGAATGTCTCGCATTATATAAACGTACCGTTTGCACATGGAAACAGCCACCTTATTTCTCGTATTTGCCGCTTTTCAGCCTCAACACAGTATTTTCTTATCGTCCGCGTAAAACTTATATCTCGAACAAAGAAAACGCCAAATACGCGATTTATCACGCTTATTAACGGAGCAAGGCTACCATGTTCGACACTATAGCGTAAATACGCGGCAATTGCCCATGTCGTTCGGCAACCTCCAACACCGTTTCACCCGGCTTCTTCCGCTTATACGCACGTACAGATACATGGTAACGGTAGTACAATTGGTTGTAGACCTTTTGCCATATATCGCGCTGGCTTACATTCATCCTACCGGCACACTCATTCACCAACATGCGTATAGTGTCACGCTGGGACATTGGGCGAAGGGTATCAGGAAAAGCTGGTGCGTTGCGCGTCCCGGTGCGCTCCTCTATTGCGCTGATACGCTGTTCCAGATTCGCAAGCCTCGCATATCCACCGCCGCCGATAATCTGCTCCATTTCATTGAACGCTGCGATATACTCCAATTTAAACTTCAAAGCCCGTTTTCCGGTAAAACCCATCGCCAACAAAGTAAACCCGTCACGGTTCATAACAAAACGCCTCGCGCTCTTTACACCTCCGTTGGGCTGGGGAACATCCTCCGTATATTCGGCAAACATGTTCCGCACTTTTGCGGTACATTCATTATCAGCATTTTGTAGCAAATTGTCTATTGCTCTAACTACATCGTTTGGCTCTTTCCCGAACTTCTCAGCCACCAAAAGGCTATTGGTTAATGCTTGGTTGTTCTCACTAATAAACACAATCTTATTCATTTTACGTTCAGTATTTAAAATTATCCCCGTTATTGCCGTTCCTTTGCCCTCTGCAATGCTTTCTACTGTCTTGGCGGTTCTTGTAGGCCGGAAGCCTCAACAAGCAGGAAACGGGCTTATTTTCATTTTAACAATTCAACATTTTTTAGGGCAAACCTTTATTATTGACATACAGCACTTTATGCCTAACGGCAGTCCTTCGGACTGTATAAGACAAGCTTCCAGTAAAGAAAAGGCCCTTATATGTCTCCATATACGGGCCTTTTTTGTTAAAATTATCCCATAATACTTTAAACGTCAATATTTTAGCGTTTGCCCTTTAGGGCACGTTAACCACTCGTAACGATATTTTGCATATCAGACAAGGCCTTAAAAAACTCAATGCCCTCATTTACAGTTACTTCATTAAACCTCGACTTCGTACACTCCCACGACTTCACGAACTCGCGGCGTATTCGCCGCTGCTTTGGCGTTATCTCCCCGGAAACGTACTTGTCCTCTACCTGCTTCAAAAATTCCTTTTCCCCCAAAGACATTATGGCGGCTGCCCATTCCATTTGCAATTGGGAGGCCCGGACATTGCCAACGGGTATAACCGCTTTAGGGAATTGAATGCCGCCCCAATCCCGGAAGAAGGCCCCGGCTGTCTTATCCATATAGGAACCCAGAAACTCGCCAACCGGTACCTTCTGCTTGCGGTAGGCGGTCTCTATCCGTAGTATATTGGGCGGTATATGCCGCCGGCATCTATCCAATGCCTCAAAGGTTTTATCATATATTTTATAGACCTTCCTTACGTTCTTTGTCTTCCTGGTTGTCTTTTGGCACATCTCCCTAAAGTGTGCATCTTCCATAAACATATTCTCCGTACCGGAAACAATGCCGGAAACAAGCCCTATGTATTTCGACGCTTCATTAGACAACTGCATACTCAATCCTATTTCGTAGTAAGTCACATACACCGGGAACCCGGACAAGCCGGTACAGTCCAGAAGGCCACGCATAGTCGCACGGGCCTCATCAACGGTAAACACTTTGGAGTTATCCAACGTTCCCCCCGTCCACTTACTGAACAGCTTGTGCAGACTGCATTCTACCTTTGCGCGGTTTCCCCTTATCTGCATGTACAGCCCCACAAACTTTCCGTACTCCGAACTCTCATAATATTCTACGCCGCCTTTTGTACACCGTTGCAGGCCGTTAAGTTTAGCCAACGGGGCGGCATCCCGTTTGTACGTTATAGCCGCCTGGATAGCTACCCTATCAATCATTGCTACATCTGGTTAAACGACGGCTCTATACGCTTCCATCTGTTAAGCTCGTCGCGTTCCTCAAAATAGAAGCGTATAACATTGCCCTCCACGGTATTACTTTCCCTAAAAAGCTGCATTATTTCGGAATATTCCGGGTCGTTGAAATCATCTTCAAGCTCATAGAGCCGGGAAATAGACTTGTAGTCCAGGTCGCCGTATTCGTTACGCTGCAATAGGGACATTGCAAGCTTGTACAGAGGGTTCCCTTCACCGTTGCCGCTTTCCCTTATCCAGCTATCTAAATAATCCATGAGACGCTTTACCGCAATGTCCGCGCGTTCATCAAAGCGTTTCACCCGGTTGCCCTTCACCTGTATACGGAACGTTTCACTGTTGACGGTAAAACCTAACTGCTCATCCCGTTTCAGTTCGCCGTAATCCTTGAGCATGTTGTAATAGGTCTCGGCCTCAACGCGCAACCACTCCTTGAACGTCTGGCCGTCCTTTACATACTTGCGCAAACGGCGCTCTACAGAGGTTATGAACCTGGCACGGGCCTTCTGATAGTTCCTTTTCCGGTTGATTGCGTCCTGCTTCTTCTTTGCGGACAATTTAATAAGCAACGCATCGCGCTCCTTTTCTGTCAACTTGTCTATATCCATAATGATACGGTTTAAAGATGGGTATAATCACTTTGCATTGCCGCCTACAATTTTCAAAGCCTCATCCATATCTTTCTGAGTGTAATAGATACGGGTTCCTATTTTACGGGAATGAATAATACCGGCTTTTGCCCATGTATCAAGGGTGACAAGGGAAACCCCTAACTTTTTAGCCGCTTCACGTCTCTTGTAAAGGCCGCTTGCTGCTTGTTGGGGTGGACGTGGGACATTTTCCAATACCTTTGATATTTTGCTGTCAATCTCATTAATCGTATTGAACAGCCGCTCCACGTCGTTTAATGTAATGCCGTATATCAATACGGAATTGGAAGGGGTAAAAGAATTTTGCTGCATAATCTTTATTTTTTTAATTATGCAGCAAATTTAATACGGAGGTCTTGCCGTGGTACGGGTGATGGTACGTACCAAAATTTGGGAATTATCTTTTTTTAATATATTCGGCAACTTTCGCCAAGCCTATTTTATCTAAATATGGAATAATCCCGGCCACGTCTTTAGGCGGTATGTCTTCCTCTAACATTTTTCTGGCCCTTTGGGCAGAACCACCGCACAAAAAACAGAGGAAATCAGCTATATCAGTTTTATTGTAATTCAGTCTGTTGTCATCATCCGTTAGCCTCCAATCAACAGCCATTTCCATCAGAGAACGCAAAACAAGCCATCTCTGCAATACCGTAGCTTGTTTTGCATTTCCTGCCGTCGCCTCAACCGGCTCATTTACGGAGATAGGCTCCCGTAACCCGAACATGTCCCAATTCACTAACTCCATATGGCCCTGTATGTTTACGACCTCCTGCACCGCCTTTACCAAATCAATATTCCAAAGGTGGCATATATTGCCAATAGAGAACAAAAGCCCTTCACCATTTGACAAAAGAAAATCCGTAATCTCAAAAGCATTAAAAATACCGGATTTGTCCCCGTCGCGATATATTGTAACCTCTTCATCCGTACCGTAGTCATTATATGAGAAGCTTTCATTGCACGTTATGCTGTACATGGCATTGGAAACCCGTCTAAACTCCCGTGACAGAATCAATGATGCAGCATTTGAAACAAGCTCTTTTATTATATATATCCTTTGTTCCATACCGGCACACTTAAACAGCTCATTTTTCAGTGCTTTTTCCAAACGGATAGAATAATCCTCCGATTCTTCCGCATCCTCACAAAAGATAAAAGCGCCGTATTTCTCCACCAAGCCCATTTTAATATAAGCCTCGTAAAGACTATACGATGTGCCGTCCGGCTTCGTTAAACTTCCCCAATAATCCTCACCATTCCAGCCGATTCTAACCCTCACTCCGTCATCAACAACCACCTCCTCATTGATACCGTCTATTTCTCTGTTCTCAACTTTTCTCCCTACGATTTCCCATTTGTAATAATGGGAAGACAAATGAAAAGCCTCGCTAACATCCGATATAAACTCTATAATTCCCTCTATTCCTTCCATAATCAAACTATTTTCAATAAACTGCCGTTCTTTTGCCAGTGAGCCATCAACATTTTTGCATGCTCTTCCTTTGTTACCTTTATATACTTCAAGAAACTGCTTTCCGTTTTATGGCCGGTAATCTGCATAATGCTGAGGCTCGGGAACCCGGATTTGTACAAATTTGTAGCAAAGCTTCTTCTGGCTGTATGGGAAGACACTAATTGCCATTTCTCGTAAACAGTAGTAAGCTTCTTGCCACCTTTGGTTATTGACTTAATTACATGCTCCGTCAAACCGGCTTCCCGGCACACGTCCTTCAAATTATCGTTGAACTTCTGGTTGCTTATATTGCCCGGAAGATTACCGCTATACTTCTCCCAAATACGTAGAAATACGGGATGCAAGGGGATAGTTACAAACTCGTTCGTTTTTTGCTGCTGCATAGTCAGCATCCCACCGCTTATGTTCTCCTCCCTTATCCTGGTAAAGTCTGAAAAGCGTAAACCGGTGTAACACCCCACTAAAAACAAATCCCTCGTCCTATCCAACCGGGCAGAGCGTGAAAAATCAAAGCGAGCCAACATATCCAACTCGCTATCATTCAAAGCTATGGACTGGCTTTCCTCCGACACATTCTTAAACAACTGGTATTTGGTGTTATCAGTCAATTCCCTCTCGTTAGCCGCTTTCATTACAGCCTTAATACTGACAGTTTTATGCCAAATGGTATTGGTACTTAATCCCAGCCCTTGTAAGAAAGCAACAAAATCATTGAAAAAAGACTGATTTATACCTCGGAACTCCAATCGTATTTTCCTTTTCTTCTCGTATTCTTGAAGGTAGTAGTAAGTACGGGCGTACTCCCTTTTTGTCTTATAGTCTATTGTCTGCCCTCCTCTACGCGGACTTATCCTTGTATCGCACGACCTGATAAACTCCTCAAAAAAGGAATGGAAATCGTGTGCCGCCGCCACCTTCTTTCCGAAATGAACATCCAACAACTCTTTTAGTGAATCCTTTGTTATACAAACCCTATCAGATACCGCCGTTTTAGCCATAAAAGACTTTACTGTAGCCTCAATCGAAATCAAAGCGGCGTTTACCTCATCCTTATACGTGCAATACTTTGAGTTTTTGACCCTCTGCTCCTTTTCACTCCAAAATATCGGCTCCACTTTTAAGGACGTAGCATACATCAGCTTCTCATTTCGCCCGAACCTGGCGGTAATGTAAATGGTCTGCTCATCTTCCGCATTCATGTTACGGATTACAAATTTAATGTTTGGCATATTACATACTTTCAAAATCAACACAAAGATATTCCTTTAGCGGAACAAAACCTAAGTTTGTTCCGTTTTTGTTCCGCAAAATCTTTGTTTTTTTTATTTTAGCTTTGTTTCTCTTTGTTACAAGCAACAATACAACACACTGAAAAACAAGAGATTTATATACAAACAAGCAAAATACGAAAAACATAGAAAAAACACAATGCAAGTCGCCTCATTCCGACAGAAAAGGCTTAACTTTTAGAAGTTAAGCCTTTTTTATTTCATCCCTCCTCTCCTCCGGTTTCCCGACCATAAGAGAGGGGGGGGGGCAACGTAACAATCTGGGACCAACGTAAAAACCTGAGGGATTCTATTTCTATGCATATAATTTTTGTACAGTTTTTGATTGAAAGGGTGTCAGATTTGACAATTGCATATCTATT